>Ga0207752_1001245_pt1 | contig 11823 bp, 7 predicted proteins | sample Pon2CUnioCityCA_6_FD_187272 | JGI IMG/M metagenome (GOLD analysis project Ga0207752, IMG submission 187272) | Marine sediment microbial community from Union City, CA, USA - Pond 2C Sediment 2 (SPAdes) | ecosystem: Environmental > Aquatic > Marine > Intertidal zone > Salt pond sediment ... | reverse complement strand
CGAAGAGCAGATATGGAGCATCTGGCAGGGCAACGCCCGCGTAAGACGGTAATTATGAAGGCGGATAACGGGAGTATTGCTATGGATCGGGCTATTGTTAACAGATTTTTCCTGAGTATGATTTGTGTGTTTATGGTTCTTGCCGCCGTATGTCAGGCAGGACAGGAACCCAACGATGCCGTACAGCGGCGAGTCATGGCGTTTTATTATCCGTGGTACGGCGTACCTGATGGGCCGGGCGGAGCCGGCAGGACGGTGCACTGGGGCCGTATCGACGCTGAGAATAAAAACATCCGGGCGAGCACGCATTATCCCCGGCTCGGCGCTTATGATTCGCACGACCCAAAAGTCATAGACCAGCATTGCCGCTGGGCAAAAGATGCCGGGATTGATACGTTTATTGTGAGCTGGTGGGGCCATGGGAGCTTCTCGGACCGGGCGATGAATAAAATTCTCGATAGCTGCGGTCGTCACGGAATGACGGCGTGCATCTATTACGAAACTGTGCCGCGGCCGCAGACACCGAATTCGGCTGCCGAAGATATCATCAAGGTTCTCGACAAATACGGCGACCACCCAGCACACCTTAAAGTCAACGGCAGGCCGGTCGTTTTTGTATATGGACGTGCTTTGCAGGAGCTTGGTCTAACAGACTGGCTCAAAGCTATCGAGTTAATCAATGCCGGATACGAAAAAGGCGTAACGGCGATCGGCGACCAGTTCAGCTTCGGCTCGGCGCGGGTGTTCGACGGCGTTCATACGTATAATACCGCCGGCCATCTGCAAGGGATGAAATCGGCCGAGGCGCGCAAATGGGCCGCCGAGACCTATAAGTCCTGGGTGCAGTTAGCCGACCGGGCCGGCAAGATAAGCGCTATCACGGTCATCCCCGGTTATGACGATACGAAAATACGCAAGCCGGGTCTGGCTGTGGAACGCTACGACGGGCAGCTTTATCGCGTTCAGTGGGACCAGGCCATCAAAGCGGATCCGCACTGGATACTGATTACCAGCTTCAACGAATGGCACGAAGGCAGCGAAATCGAACCATCGCTGGAATATAAAGCTAAATACATTGATATTACCGCCGAATATGCCGGGCGATTCAAAGCGAAAGCACGCGGTATTCACAGGCCGCCTGCCGGCGCGCGGTTCTCGACCGGGGAAAAATCCCGGTTGCGCGAGAAGCTCCAACGCGTGAACATCGCCGTTCTGCCGGGCGCCGATTCTATGGGCTTTTGGTGGCTCCTGGATTTGGGGACAGATATGGAGCTTCTGACCTGGGAGGATGTTGTCGACCGGGATATTACGCCGCAAAAGTATCAGGTCTTGCTTTACTGTGCTGGTGAGCATTATCGGCGCACCGTCCGCCGGGAAGGTGATGTCGATGATGCGCTGGCTGCTTATCTAAAGTCGGGCGGCTTTCTTGCTGCTCTGCCGGCAAAGCCCTGGCCGTTCTACTATGATAATGCCGGACAGGCGGTTAATCGCAGCGGTCGGTTCGGCCTTACGCTTCGCATGGGCTGGGAGCAGCCGCCGGCGGGCGCAAGTCTTCATTTCGTTCAGCCGGAGCATCGTCTGGAACATGTGCCTGAGAAATTTCCATTCCCAACATCGGGCGATTTGCGCTGGAGGCCGTTCTTTTCCGGCGGTCAGGCAAAACATACAAGCCTGCTGCAATTGCATGATGGTAACGAAAAATATCTCGGTGATGCGATTGCTTACGAACAGCTGGATTCCGGCGGCAAGGTTTTCTATGTCTGTTTTAATCTGCTTGAAGGTCCTTACAGCGAGCGTTTACTTTATGATATATTTGAATTTATAGCCGCTCGAGCAGGTAATTGAAGTGAAAAAATTGTTGCCTGTAAGGAGCGAGCGGCGTGTTTGCACGCAGCTTTTGCTCGGAAGTTCTGAGTGTTTTTTCAAGGTTTTTCTACTAATTATCCACCAAAGACAGGATTTTTCACAAATTCTTTGTAAATTTCGGTAAATAATTGATTAATTTTGGCTTGTAAATGATTTATTCGATAAATTTCGGAAAAGACTTTTTTGTATATAGATATAACACGTTTATTGGTAAGAGGTTAAGAGAAATTCGGCTGCCTTGCAGAAAAGATTGGCGCGGAGATGCAGCAAAAAGCATACCTGGTTTTGAAGCCGGTGTTTTCATTATATGGTAGATTTCCAAACGGCGGACTTAAGTTATCAACAGGTTATCCACAATAAGAATTGCATATAGGTTCGTTCTCGTTAGTCCAGTTGAATAAAAGGATTATGCTGACAAACGCAAGAGAGAGAATATTTACGCCGACGAGTCGGAAAATAGGATAGCAGTTCGAAAAGAAATTTGATATTTTGGCTTCTATGAAAAATCAATTAATTAATATCGGTGAGTCAATCCACGCTTCCATTCCGAAGACCGGGGCAGTTATGCAACAGTTGGCTAAGCTCGGCCCTGATGCATATTCGAAAGACAGCGAGCCTTTGAATTATATTAAGGCCTTGATTGAATCGCAGGCCGGAGACGGGGCGGATTATATCGCTGTCAATCTCGACGCATTCGGCGAGAACGATCCGAAGGTCAGTGTCGATATGATGAGCGAGTACGTAAGGCTCGTTCAAAAATGGGGCCGGGGCGTGCCTATTTGCATCGACAGCAGCGATAATGATGTATTGGTGGCCGGTCTGAAGCAGTGGTACAGCAGCAATTGTCTGGATGTACGGGCGGTTCGCGAACCGCCCCTACTGAATTCGGTGAAGGTCTATACGGCCGATGAAATCCTGCCGTTGAAGAAAGATTACGACTTTGCATTCATCGGCCTTTTGGTAAGCGAGGAAGCTGCCGCCGGGCCGGGAGGCTCGCACTCTGTCGAGGAGCTTTACAGCCTGGCGAGACAGATTTTCAAAAAGGCCGTCGGCGAGTATGGTTTTAAGCCCGGCGAGATTTTCTTCGATTCGACCGTTTTTCCGCTGGCGATCGATATGCCGATGGAGCCGAACGTGCCGGGCTATACATACCGGGCGTTCGAGACGATAAAGAAAATCAAAAGCGACCCGCAAATGAAGGGCGTGCACTGCTCGCTCGGTGTTAGTAACAGCGTCCGCGATCTGCCGGGACGAAGGATTGGCGTCTGCCGGGCTTACGTGGCTAAAGCGATGGAATACGGACTTGATGCCGCGATTGTAAATGTTGCCCACCATTATGGTTCGAAGGAGCCGGCGCCGGAATTGCTGGAGCTGGTTGATGCGTATGCCAAAATGGACGGTTCGCCCGAGAGAATGAACAGAGCGATGGAGCTGATGAGCAGGTTCTGCAGCAGGAACCGAAAAGGAGCAAAAAAATGAAAAGGATTCGTTTCTTGGGAGTCGTTATTTATACGATTATGATGATAGCTGTTTTTGCGGCGTGCTGCCAGGGGCAGAATTCTGAAAATTTGACGGCCGTTCCGTTCACAGATGTGACGGTCGCCGATGAATTCTGGGCGCCACGGATGGAAACGAACCGGAAGGTAACCGTACCTTACGATTTTGAAAAGTGCGAGCAGACTGGCCGAATCGACAACTTCGCAAAGGCCGGCGGCCTTATGGAAGGGGATTTCGAAGGCATCTACTTCAACGATTCCGACTTGTACAAGGTAATAGAAGGAGCGGCGTATTCTCTGAAAATTCATTCGGATCCGGAGCTGGAAAAGTACGTTGACGGCGTGATTGAAAAAATCGCCGCTGCGCAATGGGAAGACGGTTATCTTTATACCTTTTATTCGCTGCCGGAGCATCAGCCTGAAAAACGCTGGACCGACGTTCAAAACAAGCACGAGCTGTACTGCGCCGGCCATTTCTTCGAGGCAGCCGTCGCTTATTACCAGGCCACCGGCAAAAGAAAGATCCTCGATGTAGCCGTAAGACTGGCCGATTATATTGACTCGGTTTTCGGCCCCGGCAAAAAATATGATGTGCCCGGTCACGAGGAAATCGAGATAGGTCTTGTCAAATTGTATGGTCTGACCGGCGAGAAACGATATCTCGCACTTGCGAAATTCTTCCTCGATGAGCGGGGCCGGGCCGAACACCGTGAGATTTATGGTGAATACTGCCAGGACCACAGACCGGTAGTCGAGCAGGATTCGGCGGTCGGTCACGCCGTGCGTGCAGGGTATCTGTATTCCGGCATGGCGGACGTGGCCGCTCTAACGGGAGATGCCGGTTATATTGAAGCACTCGATAAGGTATGGCTGGACGTCGTCTCCAAGAAGCTTTATATCACCGGCGGTATCGGCGCAAGGGGCGGCGGAGAATCCTTCGGCGAAGATTACGAGCTTCCCAATGCGACGGCATATTGCGAAACCTGTGCCGCCATCGCCAACGCCATGTGGAACCATCGAATGTCTTTGCTGCACGGCGACGCGAAGTACATCGACGTTCTCGAACGAGTGATATACAACGGGTTCCTGTCCGGTATATCTCTGACCGGCGACAAATTCTTCTATCCCAACCCGCTGGCAAGTGACGGCGACTATCAGCGAAGTCCGTGGTTCGGCTGCGCATGCTGTCCGACTAACATCGTGCGTTTTATGCCGTCGCTGCCGGGCTATGCCTACGCTAATCAGGCTGATAATGTGTATGTGAATCTTTTTATCGCCGGAAGTGCCGAGATTAAGCTGCCCGGCAATACCCTCCGCCTGCAGCAGCAGACAAATTATCCCTGGGACGGATATGTAAAGATTAACATTGAGCCGGAACGAGCCGGCAAGTTTGCAGTCTGTGTTCGCATACCGGGCTGGGCGCAAAACAGGCCTGTACCGAGCAACTTGTATAACTATCTGGATACAAAGGACGAGAAGGTTTCGCTCAAGGTCAATGGCGATCCGGTTGGCGTCGATATAGTCAAAGGCTATGCGCCTATTCGCCGGACATGGCAAAAAGGCGATACAATCGAGCTGAATCTGCCGATGCCGATACGGCGGGTGTCATCACATCCCGAAGTGAAAGACAACCGCGGCCGCACCGCCATCGAGCGAGGGCCGGTTGTTTATTGCTTCGAAGGTGCGGACAACCCGAAGGGCGCGACAAATCTAATTTTGTCGCCGGAAGCAAAATTTAAGAGTGAATATCACAACGACCTGCTGGGCGGTATTGTGAAGATAACAGGGCGTGGAAAAATGCGGCATGACGGAGAAAAAGCCGCAGAAGATATCGACGTGGTTGCTATTCCGTATTATGCCTGGGCACATAGAGGCAAAAACGAAATGGCCGTCTGGATGCCTAAATCATCAGAAATGGGGGACTGATGAAAATTAGACAAGTCTTTTCGATCATCACGGTGTCTTTTGTCCTCGGCTTATTGTCTGTTCCAGCTCCGGCGGCGAACGCTAAAGAGAAAACATTTTTTGTCGCAGTCAACGGCAACGATTCGTGGTCGGGTCGGTTGCCTGAGCCTAATGCAGACCGAACAGACGGGCCGTTCGCGTCACTTGCCGCCGCCTGTAGGGGCGGTTCGCGAACCGCCCCTGCCCAACAAGGAGTCAAACAGCCTCGCAAGGTGATAGTGCAGGCCGGCAAATATTTCTTTGACGAGCCGCTTGTGCTGGACGCCGATGATGCAGGCCTGACGATGGAATCGGCGCCGGGTGGGGAGGTTTGTCTCTACGGCGGAAAAAAAGTTACCGGTTGGGAAAAGGACGGCGAGAAGTTCTATTCGGTCGAACTGCCCGGCGTTAAAAACGGAAAGTGGGACTTCCGGGCATTGATTGTAAACGGCCGCTTCTGCCGGCGCGCCCGGCTGCCGGAAGAAGGCTTCTTCGAGCACCTCAGCAGCTTCGATGTCCCCTGGATGAGCACCACCGGCGGCGGCTGGAAACGCAAGCCCACGAGCAAAGAGCTGACGACGATGAAATATCGCCCGGAAGACATCGGCCCATGGCTGGACGTCAATAACGCCGAAGTTACCATCTATCACATGTGGGACGAATCTATGGTGGGCGTAAAGGCCATTGACACCGAGAATCATATCCTGACTTTTTCCAGTCGAACGGGTCATCCGCCAGGCGCTTTCGGCGTTAAAAAGTACGTTATCTGGAACGTCCGGGAGGGAATGGTCCGGCCGGGGCAGTGGTATCTCGACCGAACTGCGGGCAAGCTTGTCTATTGGCCCATGCCCGGCGAGGATATGGCTAAAGCGGAAGTTTTTGCTCCGACTATCGAGTCAATCATTCGTATCCGCGGTACACGGCAAGATCCGGCGCGCGACATTACGATTCGAAATCTGACTCTGTCGGTGACGACCACACCGCTCGAGGCCGGCGGCTTCGGGGCGGGAAAATTCGATGGAGCCGTTTCCATAGCATCTGGCCGGAACTGCCGTCTAATCGGGCTGGAGATTGCCAACGTCGGCGGGCAGGGAATCAAAGCTTCCGGAGACGACCTGAAAGTCGAGCATTGTCACGTTTATAACGCCGGAGCGTGCGGTATAAGATGCCGCGGCGGCAAAGCCGTTGTGACCGACAATCACATCCACGACATCGGACTGACTTATCCCAGTGCCATAGCCCTGCAGGGCGGCGGAAAAGACTGCCGTATCAACCACAACGAGATTCATGATTGTCCCTATACGGCAATTAACTGCGGCGGCGAGCGAAACCGGATCGAGCACAATCTGATTTATCGGGCGATGAAAGAGCTTCACGACGGCGGCGGCATTTACTGTTTCGCAGGCAAAGACCTCGTGCTGCGGGGCAATTTTATCCGTGACATCATCGACACCGGCGGCTACGGAGCTTCGGCTTATTATCTCGACGAGAGATCGGAAAATTGTCACGTCGAGGGCAATCTTTCGGTGAATGTCGTTCGGCCCTCCCACAATCACATGGCTAAAGGCAATACGATACGTAACAACATTTTCATCAGCGATTCGGAACTCCGGCTGACGTTTCCCAAATCATCGAACTATACTTTCGAACATAACATTGTCCGGGCCGGCGGTCAAATTGTGCTTGATAATCCTGACGGCATTACCACGTTGCGGAATAATATACTGTTCAGTGCCGCGGGAAAAATTCAGTTCCACAGGCTGAAAGACTACAGCCGGGCGGGCGGTTATTCGTTCGAGGCCAATGAGAAAAATCTCACCGTTGACCCGCAGATTACCGGGTTTGAAAAGGGCCGGGTCAAATTCGCCGATGGTTCGCCTGTCCTGAAGCTTGGCATAAAACCAATCGATGTGAGCACCGCCGGCGTTCGCGGAGAAGGTAAGTAATAGACCGGCCTGCTAAATTTTATTCTTGCTCCTTTGAATGAATTCTGCCTAAAATGCCGGTCGGATTGTGTAATCGCAGATAACTAATATAAAGGCAGGCGGATTGTGACAGAAATTAACGCAGAACCCAGCAAAGACGCCCGCATGTGGGCGATGTTCTGCCATATTGCAGGGCTGGCGGGATTTATTCCTATGATGCCGATATTCGGCAGCATCATCGGGCCGTTGATTATCTGGCAGATAAAGAAAGATGAATTCGAATTTGTTGACGAGCACGGCAAAGAAGCGCTGAACTTTCAGATTTCGATATTAATATATGCGCTTATATCAGGGCTTCTTTGTTTGGCGTGTATAGGCTTTATTTTGCTGCCGGCGGTGTATCTTTTTGACCTGATTTTTTTGATAATCGCAGCGGTTAAAAGCAATAACGGCGAGCACTATCGCTATCCGTTGTGTATTCGGTTTATTAAATAACTCGCACAGACCTTTATAGAGACGTTACTAATTTTAAGGAATTGGGATTGTGAGACAAGATAGTGACGGTTCAGGAAAGTCCGGAGTCGAGCCGATTGAGCAGCCGTTCGGTGCGGAAAGCGGCGAGGCGGGTCGAACGGGCTGGATAACCGGCCAAATCGATAAGCAGCAGCGTAAATGGGCGATGTTCTGTCATCTTGCGGGACTGGCCGGACTGTCGCCGCTATTGCCGGCTATAGGCGGTGTGGTTGCGCCGCTTGTTATCTGGCAATTAAAGTCGGATGAATTTCCGTTTGTAGCCGAGCAGGGAAGGCGGGCCGTGAATTTCCAGTTGTCCATGCTCCTTTATATCACTTTAGGCATAATTATATGCTTTGTCAGTATAGTCGGCACTTTTCTGGTGCCGATAGTGTTCTTTGTTTTCAGTCTTGTCGACGTAATATTGGTGCTGATTGCGGCGGTCAAATCCAACAATGGACAGCATTATCGTTATCCGTTTGCCATTCGTTTTTTTAAATAATTGTTCGCGTAGAGTTCTGTATTCGACATGAGATTCTTAATCAAATTACTGATTAGTGTGTGTGTAATAAGCATCTGTGCCGCGATTGCCCGCAAGGTGCCGACTCTGGCCGGGCTTATCGCCGTGATGCCGTTGACCGGACTTATCGTTCTTGTCTGGCTGTATCTTGACAATCCCGACAATTACGCTCTGATGACGGATTACGCAAAAGGTGCATTGTGGGGGATCGTACCGAGCATTTTGTTTTTCCTCGCGGCGTTTATATGTTTTCACAAACAGCTTCCGCTCTGGATGGTGCTTTGTGCAAGCTTTGCCGTCTGGCTCGTCGGGGCGTTTTTTCATCAATTGTTGCTCAAGTAGTTCAATAGTGGTCTGCTATTGCAGTATCCTGACCAGGCCGCGATTGCCGTCAACTTGTATCTTCTGACCGGTCTTAATAATCTTGGTTGCATTGCCTACGTTGACCACCGCGGGCAGGCCGTACTCCCGCGCGACGATGCTGCCGTGTGAAAAAATGCCGCCTTCATCCATGACGATGGCGGCAGCCGGCACGAAATAAGGCGTCCATCCCGGGTCCGTGAACGGTGCGACCAGGATCTCACCCGCCAATAGCTGTTCGTCCGTATCGGCTCTGAGAATCACTCGCGCCTTACCCGTGGCGGCGCCCGGGCTGACGCCGAAGCCCTGAAGGACTTCAACTTGTTCATCGACCGTTTCAGGGGTGTAGGTATCTGGATCGAATGGTCCGAAGACAACGTCGGGCGGCGTGATCGAACGGTTTTTATCATATTCGGCGCGCCGGGTTCTGACAATCTTTTTGATATCGAAGCCTGCGTTATTGTTGACAACCGGATCGATCTCTTCATACCTGAGAAAGAAGGTATCATCCTCGTTTTCGAGTACGCCTTTATCACAGAGTCGTTTGCCAAGCTCAAGAAGCATTTTTCGTTTTGCTGTCAGTAGCTTAATGACTTCGCTCTTAACGTTCTCGCGAAAGACGGAACCGGTCTGGGCGCGGATAAGAGTATGGTTGAATATCATTCGCTTGATCGGATTTTTGAGTTGTTTGCGACACTGTTCTTCCAGTTGCCGGCGCTCGGTTGCAATCCTTTCGAAGTTTTGTACGGGATTGATTTCGTCTATGTGCGTCAGGTGGCTGCGTATGAACGTGAGGATGTAATCCGGCGTTTCGCTCCAGCGTTCGTTGAATAGCTCCAATTCAGCCCGGCAATGGTGGCCGTGCCGCAGCATGAAACGATTCCAATGGTCCAGAAATTCCTTACCGGGCTCCTCCTGGGCGAGCTTGCCTTCAATCGTGTCCCAGTTGTTGTCGGAAAGGATGAGATCTTTAATATCCGTTTTTGAATTCGCCATCGCGGCCAATCGCCACATATCCAGACCCGCCGTCGCATCGGCCATCCCCCCGATGCCCGCAAGGAGTTTTCCCGATTTTACGTTGCCGTCCGGGAACCATCTTTTGCATATCATATCGAGCACGAACAGCGCCGATATCATACTGAACAGGTAGAGCACGTGGCTCAGTAACTCGTTAAAATCTTTCATAATCTTCCGGCAGTACATTGTGATTTCTTCGACAGTCAGGCTTGAGGGATTTATGCAAGGCCATTTCTTGTTTTCTGCACCTATTTTTGCAAGAATCCGCCGGCCTTTTTCGGGTGTGTACCGAAGTGAGCCTATGATGATTAGGGGAATTTTCAGAATGAATTTGAGTCGGTTGAATTTCATGTCCGGCAGGTCTTCATCGGAGGCATTTTGCAGTCCCTCGAGGACTTTTTGCAGGTCTTTGTGGCTTCCCGTTGCCTTCATGAAGTCGATCTTTTTGACTCCGGGCAGGTTTCTAAATACGGTGCCCCAGAGGTTCGCGTTGAAATAAATGCGCCCGGCAACAAGACCGTAAACGGGGTGGTTCCCGCGGTCCATGCACAACAGGCGGAAAAGCGGATCAAAAAGGGCGCCCAATATCGCGTCGATGACCGACAACATTATGGGCGTAGCCACGTCGGGCATGACTTCTTTGGCAGGATTGCAGCACCATATCTGGCGGTCTTCCCAGGACTTTTCAGGCGGCAGAACGGTGATAGGTCTGGATTGAAGAAGAAAGATTTTATTTTTATATATCGCCCATTCGATGTCCTGTGGACTGCCGAATTCTGCCTCGATTTTTTGTGCGATTTTTGCCAGTTTTACAGCATGCTTTTTTTCCAAACAGCAGACGGATGTCCTTTCGTCCGGTAATTTTTTCTCTTCAACCAAACCATTCCGGCTAATAGTGCGCTCGATTTTTTTCTCTGAAATTGTGCTGGAAAGAAATTTAAGCCTCTTTTTGCTAACTATAAATCTGTCAGGCGTAACTTTGCCCGAAACGAGCGTCTCTCCCAGTCCAAAGCAGGCCTCGATAACTATGCTGCTTCTGCTGTCTCTAACAGGATCGACGGTGAACATGACGCCCGAAACATCGGCGGCAATGAGCGACTGGACAATTACAGCCATATTTATCGATAGATGGTCGAAGCTGTTTCTTTGCCGATACTCATAAGCCCGCAACGTCCACAGCGATGCCCAGCATTTCTTAACGGCTTCGATACAATCTTCCAGGTTCGATATACCAAGGTAAGTATCGTACTGACCGGCGAAGGAATGGCCGGGCAAATCTTCGGCGGTGCCGGATGAGCGAACGGCGACATATTTTGCCCCAAGTTGGCGATAATGCTTTTCTATCTCATGCTGAACCACATCGGTTGTAGACGCGTCAATAAAGTCTTGCCGGAGGGTGGATAGGAGCTTTTCTTTTCCTTGGGACTCGGCTTTTGTCAGTTCATCGACAGCGGCTTTTATGCGGGAGAGCAGGTTATTTTGCTCCAGATGCTCCCGGAATGCCGCAGAGGTGATAATGAAGCCACGAGGAATTTTGAGTCCGAGACGGCTCAGGCGGATAAGGCTCATGGCCTTTGGCCCGATTGTTGCTTCATCGGCTGACCGGATTTCCTTCAGCAATACGACTTTGACCTGGCTCAATAAAAAGACCCCTTTACACAGAAGTACTGTTGCTTGTGTTCTTGCAAGATTATTAGCAAGCGGATATTATAGCGGAAAGTGACAGTTTGAGAATACAAGAAAATCCAGGTAAGGAGTCCTGCCATGAAAGCAAAAATGAACCGTCGTCAATTCATCAAGACCCTGAGCTGTGCTGCCGGCACCCTTATGCTGGGTGGCTGTGCTGAGCTTAGGGGTGGCAGCCTCAAAGCTAAAAGCTTAGGGGATGGCCGGACATCTAAAAAGCCGAATTTCGTTATCATATTCTGTGATGATCTTGGCTATGGCGATTTGAGCTGCTTCGGTCATCCGACAATTCGTACGCCGAATTTGGACAAGATGGCCGCCGAGGGCCAGAAATGGACGAATTTTTACGTCGGAGCTTCAGTATGTACGCCGAGCCGGGCGGCGCTTCTGACCGGGAGACTTCCGATTCGCAGCGGAATGTGCAGCAACAAGCGGCGAGTTTTATTTCCGGATTCGGCATCCGGACTGCCGCAAAGCGAAGTTACCATTGCCGAAG
>Ga0207752_1001244_pt1 | contig 11830 bp, 11 predicted proteins | sample Pon2CUnioCityCA_6_FD_187272 | JGI IMG/M metagenome (GOLD analysis project Ga0207752, IMG submission 187272) | Marine sediment microbial community from Union City, CA, USA - Pond 2C Sediment 2 (SPAdes) | ecosystem: Environmental > Aquatic > Marine > Intertidal zone > Salt pond sediment ... | reverse complement strand
GTTGTCTCGTCTATGGTGATTTCGATGTCGTGGCACGCCGGTAACAGAACGGCAGGAGGCGCTCTCTCACGTGTCAGATGGTGAGACTACGGCGCTGCTTGAACTAAGGCCGATGCGAAGATGACGCCGATGTACGGCAGATTCATGTAGCCCTCACCTCGAAACGGTTCAAAGCTCTTCACGTAATCGTCAGGTGACGGCACGGGGGTCTCTTCAAAGACACCAACCACGATGCCGATGCGGTGGTTGGCCGTCAGACTTGGCACACCGATGGCGAACGTGCCGTCTGGAGCGATGACTCCACTGCCCAGCGGTTCGGCCGTCATCGTCACATCGACAATCACGATCGGGATGTCGTAGGGGCCTTTTCCACGCACCTGCGTCGCGCCGACCACAAGTGGCTCCTCAATCTCAAATGCCGGGCCATCGATCGAGGTCTCCACTATGGTTGGAACAATAGGACTATCGATGGTTGGAACAATAGGACTATCGAATGGAGTTTGTGAGGGCAGGGGGGATTGCATTGGGCTCTCTCGCGGAGTGGGTTGGGCACAGCCGACGAGAAGGACGCTTGATGCCAGCAGTACGATGAGAAGTATTCGCTTCATAACCTTTTGAGCCTCCAAGGCCTCCAATTCGTTCCAGACTGTTCTGGTCCCAAAAATGACATAAGGAAAGCCATCCGCCGGGGCGGACGGCTTTCCTCTTGTGCAAAGCGACGCTATTCCAACAAGCTACGGGGTCAGGTTGAAGCCCTCGTAGTTCTTGGTATCCTGGGCACCGCTCAGATCCGCCTCCTGGACGATCACCACGATCGCTTGATCCGACGTGACAATCACACCGCCGAACTGGTTAGAGGGGAGCACGTTTCCGCCAACCCAATCGGAGGCAGGCACCGACTGGCTGACCTTGAAGAAGGTCTTGGACCCACCCGCAGGGATGGTTTGATCTTCGATGGTATAGGTGCTACCGCCAAACGAGTACGCCAAATCCACGTCGGTGGCGTTCACCGTGCCGACGTTCATGACCTGGATGCCGGTGCTCTTACCGGCGGCCCCACCATGCATCTCCTTGGCCAGAGGCACACCGACTTTCGTAGTCGCTTCAGCCGCCGAGACCGCGTGGTACGTGGTCTGCTTCTGCGTCTGGCCCGCAGGAACGGTCACGTACGTCTCGTTGACGATGGCGGCGACTTCTCCCGTGGCCGTGATCGTCGCGGAGGCCAGTGTACCAACGGGCAATGTGTCACTGCCGGAATCCCCGACCAGGGTCTCGTAGAAGGTGTAGGATCCACCCGGCGGCACGCCCAGCTTGTGCTGCTTATTGGTGCCCGACCCTGCGGAGAGATCATCGTCGTGCACGTAAGTCACGTAGACGTCCACGCTGGAACCGGAGACGTTCTGGACCTGCAAGCCGGTGGAACGGCTGCCGAACTGACGCTTGATCAGCGGCGCCACCATCGTCGTGCCGTACTCTGCGGGGCTAAAGCCCTTGGTCGCCTGGAGCAGCGTTGTGTCCGTCGTACCATGCTCCAGCACCACGCCCGCGATCGGCACGGTGGAGGTGACGATCAGGCCACCCTTGACACCCGTGGGCACACCTGCGTCCGCCGGGTTCAGCAACACCATCCGGTTGGCATCAACCGCTGTCGAGGAATTCCAGCGGTACTCGGTACCGCTGTCCGCCTTGAAGACGGCGTAGATGGTGGCCGAGGCAGAGCCGGCGTTCTGGATGTAGAAGGTCGTGCTCTTGATGCCGAACTGATTCTTGAAAAGAGGGAACCCGATTTCCGTGTTGGGGCTCCCGACGCCCTGGTACTGACCAGCCGCCACGAGGTTGGTGGCGTTGACGATGGCCACGATAGGCTCATCCGAGTTGACGACCGCCGAGCCTTCAAAACTCGAGGGCGCCCCAGACCAGTTGTCTTCCAGGATGGTCCGCGATTCACCGGCGGGCACGCTATCCAGCCCGCCAACCACACCGGTGGCAGTGTACTCTCCCGAGGTGCGCCCGTAAGCCTTTGCCACGATAGCGGCGTTGCCCGTGCCTACGTTCTGAATCTGCTGACCTGTGGTCCAGTTGCCCCCGGGCAGGGTCTGAATGTCGATCGGCCCCTGGGCAGAGACCACCACAGTGGCCAACAACAACGCGATCACGGCTGTAACTGAGAATAGACTTTTCCTAAGCATAGTATTGCTCCTTACTTTCCTGTTCTGAAACTGCAGTAGATCGTTCGGTATCGGCTTGTATGCCGGCCAATCTATCCAAACCTAAAAGGACCTGCCGGAGGATCAGTGCATAGACACCCCTTTCTTACCCGCCGCGCTTTGAAAAAGCGCGAATGCCCATCGGCCTTGTTCAGCCCACAAAGCAGGGCTGGAGGAAAGCTTTTAACTACCGTAATTATACCTCATGCAGGCAGCTTTTTTCAATACCCCTTTCGGGTTACATGGGGGGGTCGAGGACCAAAATAGCACTACAAAAGGCACTCAGAGATACCCCAGGCCCTTGAGCCTGTCGATGATTTCCAATTCTTCCTGCTCGGTCAGATAACGGCTGCCGTGCTGCACCGTCCCTCCCGTTGATGCGTAGGCCACCGGGTGCGCAGATGCGTACGCCGGGGCGACGAGCGACTCGACGACCTGACCGTCCATATCCTCGGGAATGGCACAATCCATCAGATACAGAATCGTGGGAGCCAGATCAATGATTTCCGCCGGAGGGGTCTCGTGGAGCGGGCGACTCGGCTGGACATGCTCCCCCCAGGCGAGCAGAACGCCCCGTTGCCTGTGAGCGCCGGATTCGTGCGTGGAGGGATGTGCAAAGATCGTTCCGTCGGGAGCCAGATCGTAGCTTCCCCGGGTAATATAGCCCAACCCCTTCATGTACACGAAGAGGTCGGGCGCCTGCTCCAGGTAGGGTCCTGTGTAAACCTCCTCCTTTTTCACCACCTTGTCCACAACCCGCTCGCCAGTCTCGGGATCCTGTAGCTGGAGCAGGCGCTCTGTGATCCGATCCCTTACCCGCTCATACACCTCACCAGGGTCGACGATACCTTGTGGGTCCCGCCCTTTCAGATTGACGTAGATCTGGCCGATGTAGCCCGTGCTGTAGGCCTGGGTCCGCGACCAGTCCACCGCCTCGTGGAGGGGGAGCCGGGGGTCGTTGGGAATGACGTTGATTCGATCTCCCAGCAGATCCCTCAACCAGGCCTTAAGCCCTCCCAACCCCAGGCGGGACAAGGTGTGGCCAACAGTAGTTCTCGTGAGGCCACTTTGGAGGAGCAGGCGAACGACCAGGGACGACGGCGTCGGCTTCTCCTTGAGGACCAACAGCCCCTCCTGCCTGAGCCATTCATTCAAGAACACATCTTTGTAAAGTGGCCCTGAGCCGTGGTCCGACATCACCAGCAGAGTCACGTCCCCACCAGCCGCTTCGACGATCCTGCGCAGCGCCTCGTCGGCTTTCTGGTAGCACGTCAAGACGGCCGACTGGTACACCTCGTCTTCGCGGGTGTGAGCTGGATGTGTCTCGTCCATGTGTCTCCAGAAGAAGTGACCGGCTTCGTCGGTGATGCGCAGAACCACCACGAACAGGTCCCAAGGTTCGCGAGACATCAAATCGGTCGCGACCCTGGTCGTCGCCTCTGCCTCCGCCAAGAGAGAATCCAAGACCCCCCCCTCATCTCCCGGACGGTAGTGAACGTCGGGCGTGGGCCGATAGCCCTGGGCGTGCAGAGGGCCACTCAGCTCAGGAGGATAGGTGAACGTCTTGTCGGATGGCGTGCCCAGTCCCGTCACCAGGACGCCGTTGACCGGCCGTGGCGGGTACGTCTGGGGTACGCCGACGATACCGACCCGGTAGCCGCTCTCCCCCAGAATCTCCCAGAAGCTGGGCTCCGTGGGGCGCCGCATAATGCGCATACGGTAGCTGCTCCAGTCCCGTCCCGTGAAGTCGAAAATGCCATGCTTGCCCGGGTTCTTGCCCGTCATAAACGAGGCCCAGGCTGGCGGAGAGATCGGCAGCACTGTTGAATTCAAATACGTAGCGGTGCCCTCCGCCATCAAACGAGCCAAAAAGGGTAGTCTGCCCGCCCGGGTCCACGGTGCAATCAGATCCCAGGTAGCTCCATCCAGGCCAACGACCAGCAACCGATGGTGCTCTTTCACACACTCCGAAGTTCCATTCATCTCAACCTTCATTCTATTTTGGAATCCTGCCTGACCGGCACACAGAGTCACCTATGCCAGCCAATGTCAGCGGACGTTCGCTTCCGTACGCAGCAGCCTCCGGAACAACTGGACATCCTCCTGGGGGAACGCGTTGGTGGCAATCAACACGCCAGCGTAGACGATCAGGCCAACTAGAGCGACAACCATCAGGGGCAGGGCACTGTGCCTGAGCAACAAGAAGTCAACACAGATGCTGGCTCCCAGCGCGACCGGGATGCGGGCGACGCGCGGAGCAAGCCTGGCCCGCAAAACGTTGCGATGCACGAACAACGAGTTTGCCGAGAAAAAAACCAGCATCGAGACGACCTTTCCCACCGCGGCCATCTCGAAACCAAAACGAGGGATCAGGGCCAGGCTCACGATTAGATTGCCGACCAGTCCCAGCCCCAGGAAGATGGCGAGCCTCCTCTGTTGATTGACGATGATCATGAGACGGGAGTTGGGGATGTTCAGAAAACTGAACACAATGGAGATGGCCAAGATCTGCAGGCTTGACGTCGCGGGCGCGAACGGCTGTTTATACAGAAACACGATCAAGTCACGTGCTACGATGATCACACAAGAAATGAGTCCCAGCGAAGCAACCAAAAGATAGAAAAATGACTGGCGATACAACAACTGAAATGATTTGGCGTCGCGCGCGTGGAGTCTGGACATAGCGGGGAACACCGCCACCTGAAATGCCTGTGGGATCATCTGCAGCGCGACCACGAGGTTCTGCGCAGCTCCATATAGCCCAACCTCCCGCTCCGTCGCCAGCAAGGATGTGATCACCACCCCCATCTGCGCTTCCAAGGCGATAAAGGAGGCAATGAAGACGAAGGGAAAGGCCCATGCTATGCTTCGTAGCCACAGGCTTGGGTCGAGGTCGAACGATGCAGGGGTCAGTTTTCGCAATACCAGCCACACGCTCGCTGCACCACGCGCGGCGCTGGCCACCAGGAACACCCAGATGACCGTTTCAACGGTGACGGTCCCGCACATCACGACAACGGCGATACCCGCCAGCCGGAACACGGCCAGCGCCAGAGAGGCCAGGGGGATATAGAGCATCTCCTCGATGGCCATGAAATAGGCCTGGCACATATTGTCCAACCCATCGGGTATAAGCGTCAGTCCCATCAACATAATGAGTCTGATCGTGTCCTGAGGATACTTGCCCAGCACGGTCAGAAAAGCGTACAGAAGTGCGATAACGGCACAGGCCAGGAGCAGGCGCAGCAGACCGAAGTTGATCCAATACTTACCCGCCAGTTCCCGGTGCTGGGAGACATCTCTCACGAAGAGCTGATCTAGCCCCCAGAACGACAACGACATGAAAATCAACGTGTAGGTTGATGCCAGAGAATAGGTACCGGTGGCCTGCTCACCCAGCCGCCGCGCCACCAGTATGAAGAGAACCATCGACGACAACCGCAAGACCAGGCTGGAAACCAGGAAAGACATCGAGTTTCGGGCAATACGGCGGAGGGTATTCACGTTCGTCTCACTGTCTCGGCTTGATACAATGACAGGTATGGCCCATGGTCTGGTCCTTGCGTTTGTCCAACCTGTCCAGATAGTAGAGGGGGATAGGGAGCAAGAAAAGGAACAACACGCGAATCAAAACAGTCACGGCCAATCGCGCGGCCCGAGCCGCGGGCTTCTCTCGCTCAGCAGGCGGCCAAAGCCAGAAGTGGAGCATCTGGAGCTGGAACGAGAGAAACCAGAAATACCCACCCATTGGCCTGATAAACTGCACATCCAGGTCGCTCTGCTCAAACAGATGCGCCAGCGCAAAGGAGGTGAACCGAAAGTAGTCATACGGCTTCTGGTGCTGGTGCCAGTTCTGAGGAGCAGATAAGAACAATTCCCCTCCTGGTTGGAGGACGCGGGCCAGCTCCTTGATCACGCGCAGGGGATTGCTCACGTGTTCCAGCACCTGGGTGCAAACCACAGCGTCGTACACACCGTCGGCAAAGGGCAAGCTTTCGAGGTCAGCGATGACGTCCAGCCCGCCGTAGTCCCACGACTGGTCGCCGACAGCGAAGTCAACCGCCGTGTAACGAGTATGGGCGAAGTATGATCGGAAGCGCCCCTCCCCCGCGCCCGCGTCCAGCACCCGGTCCTCTGGGCCCAGGCGCTGCGCCGCGAACTCCATCAAAGCCCGGATCTCACGGACGTTGATCTCGATGCGCGCCCGCAGCCACTCCGGCAGAAAACCTGGCACCCGCCCTCTCCAAATCGTCCGCGCCTTGGTTGTCAATCCTGGCCTCCACTCTCACCATCGGGTTTTCGCGCGTATGCGGTGACGATGCTCCCCCTGCCCCAACGATCGACCAGGTAGAAATAAGGTAGAAACAGGAACCGCCAAACGGGGAGAAAGAGCACTCTGTCCAACCATCTCCTGCCCCGTTCACCGCGAACCCATTCACGGAACAAGAGCCGCAGACTCAGCGCAAATGCCGTGTAACGGCCATAGAAACAGAAGAATCTCTGTGGCTCAAGCCCTCCGGCTTTCAGCATAGCGGCCAAGGTATGCCCGGAGTACACGTAGAGGTGCCTGGGCGCATCCAGACCGATCCAGAAGCGACCGAAAAGCCGGGCATCCAGGCTATCCAGATCTGGCACACTACAGATCAGAGCCCCACCTGGTTTCAGGATGCGATGGATCTCGGCCAGAGCCTGTCGGGGGTCGTGGACATGTTCCAGGACGTCCCACATCGTGACCACGTCAAACTGGGCGTCAGCAAAACCCGCTTCCTGCAGGCGCCCAGGGAATACGTCCAGCCCTAGCTCCTGCCGCGCGTAGTAAGCCGCTGCCTGGCTAAGCTCAACGCCGTACACGTGCCATTCGCCGTACCGCTTCATTTCCGCCAGAAACGTGCCGGTGGCGCAACCCACGTCAAGCAATCGGCCCGGTTCGCAGAACCGGTTCACCACCAAGCAGCGATTGCGCAGCTTGAGCCTCTGGTGAAACTGCTGGATCTTCAGCCTCGCCTCACCCGGCGCCTTCCGATAGGGTTCGTAGTTCAGCGGATAGTAGCGGCCGATGGACTGGGGGATGGGCCGGGGGTTGAGATAAACCAGTCCACAGTGCTGACAACGGACGATGAGGAATCTGCCAGGCACGCCGTAGGCGCGGTCCCGGCCCTCATACAGTAGCTCAGTCTGATCCCTGCCGCACAACGCACAGACCACGAGCTCCTTCTCGACAGATGCAGTCAATTCATCCATCTCCACCATTCCCACCATCCCGACCAAGATCACGCCGCTTCACAGCCAGGAATGTGCCCACAGAGCTTCCCCATTCAGTCAGGTGCCTCAGCAGTTCCACAACCGGCAGCAGTGCCAGAGCCATCGCCGACGCACCGCCGGAGAGCGACTTCGAGGTGTAGGCCAACGACGGGAACAGGCCCGTCAGCCAAAAGCCCACACTGATCCGGAACGAGTTGAGTCCCAGCGCCACCCGCGGCAGCTCCCTGGTGGTAAAGCCGCTCTCCTCCAGCAGCGCCGGCAACGTGCGGCGTGAGAACGTAAACAAGTGGCGGGGTACGTCGTAGCCCGCCCAATAGCGGCCGAACAACCGCCTTTCAGCGCTGTCGGCCATGGGGCACGAAACGATCAACACGCCTTCCTCATTTAGCAGCCGGTGTACCTCCCCCAGCACCCGCCGTGGAGCGGGAAGATGTTCCAACACATGCCACATGGTTACGACGTCGAAACCACCTGCTGGCAGTTGTAGATCGGAGAGCTGGCCCGTGAGGACGGTTATCCCATACTTCTCCTGCGCTCTCGTGGCAGCGGTCCGGCTGACGTCCACCCCCAGCAGGTTCCATTCTCCTCTGGCCCCCAGCGCGTGCAGGAAATCTCCATCACCACAGCCGACATCCAGCACGCTCCCCGACTGCTTGACTGCCCAGACAGCCTGGCTCCGCCTGAGCAGCCCCACGCGCCGCCAGCCCATTGAGAAATGCCGACCACTGTCCGGTCCGCCGTGGGACGCGTAGGATGCCTCGGGGTAATACGCCGCCGGGCAAGCGGGCGGTTGGGTCAGCCAGATCAAGCCACATCGGTCGCACTGGACAACTGAGAACAGCCCATCCACACCGTGCAACCTGTCGCCCCCTGAGAACAAGGGCGTCACCTGCGTCGAACCGCACAGCTCACACTGCATCACTCCGGTGGCAGATTCGTCCGGCCCTGGCCCGGAGCACATTGCACGCTGATCTTCATCGCAGCCCACGACGTCAACCACGGAGCACCTCGCTCACCCCCCGGAGATAGGCCTTGGCCGCTTCCGCTCTCAGTCGTCCCTGGAACAACTGCTTCAGTGTGACCCAGCCAGCATGCCCGATCCGAAGGGCCATGTTGATCAGGAACCAAATCCCACGCGTGTGTTTCCGATAGAATAGTAAACTGCTCTTCACCTGGTGATACTGCTTCATCGGCGATTCGATCCCCCCCGTACTAGTCGACACACGGTGCCACATCCAGGCACGGGTCGCCGTCACCAGGCGAAATCCAGCCTGCTGAGCTCGAAAACAGAGATCCAGATCCTCGTAGTACATGAAGAACTCAGGCGCAAACAACCCCACGGTCGTCCAGACGCCCCGACTGACCAACATACCACACCCGCTGACGAAATCGACCGTCTCCACAGGCTTCAACGGGGGTTTCAGCCGCAGGCCGTGCCTGGCGATGTATAGATTAGACCAAAAGCGCATACCAGCGAACCAAATGTCGTCTGGCCTGTCCGCATAGTAGATCACCGGGCCCACGATCCCAACCTGCGCGTCGCTGCGCATAACGCGCATCAACTCCGACACCAAGTCAGGGGCCACGATCGTGTCGTTGTTGAGCAAGAGTGTATAGTCTGCTCCGCCCTCCAGCGCATCCCGGATGCCCTGATTGTTGCCCTCTCCGAAGCCAAGATTGGTCTTGTTTGCGATCACAGTGATCGCATCGCCAAACTGGTCCGTGAGTCTTTCCACCGAATCGTCGGTCGACCCATTATCCACAACCGTCACCTGGTAGCGTGGATAATCGGAGCGGAACACCGACTGAACGCACGCAATGGTATCCTCGGGTAGGTTCCAGTTCAAGACGATTACGTTGACCAGAGGCACGTTGGCACTGCTGGTGTCCATATTCACCCTGCACCTCCCCACGACCCACCCCCCACGGTCTCGAGAAGATCCACCAGGCGCATCCACGAGTATGTGCTTCCAGATCCGCCTGGCGTGGTCGCCGACATCTGGACCGATGTCTTAGCAAGACATTGCGCTATCGCCTCCGCCAGGGACTGTGGGTCATTCCGACCTACCACCGTAACCTGTTTTTCGCCATCAACGACCTCTAGCCCTGCCTGAGGGAGCGTCGTCACCACCGGCAGGCCAAATCCCTGCGCCATTCGGATGGCACCGCTGCCCGTGACTCGGCGGTACAGCGCCATCAGAGCGTCCGATGCCGAGAAATAGATGGACACCTCCTCGTTTGGTATGTAGCGGTCCTCAATTACCACAGATTCATCGATCCCCATCCGTCGGATCATCTCCAAGTACGGCTGTTTGTCCTCCCAGAACTCGCCAGCCACCACGAGAACCACCCTCCCCAATCGCGCCTGGATACTGGGCAGCGCTACCAGTAGATCCTGCAAGCCTTTGTACTTCCTCACAATCCCAAAAAACAGCAAAACCGGTGTGTCCAGCGGCAGCCCCAGCTCCTTGCGGGCTTCTTCCTTCGGAATCTTCTCACCGGCGAACATGTCGTACACTGGATGCGGTGCCACAGCGATCTGCGCGCCCGGAATCAGGGACTCCAGTCGTCTCTTCTCCTCAGCTGACTGCACGACAAAGCGATTGCCCCAACGGAGCACGATCCGTGCCAGCAGGGTATCCCACCACCGCGCCTCGTGAGGCAACACGTTGTGGCAAATGACCACCAATGGCCTCCGCAGGAAGAGCCGATTCAGTACCCCCAGCGTGTACCACACTGGCGCCCAAAAAGTCGTCCACCACTGCAGGATGACCGCATCGGGCTGATATCGGCTGATGTGCCAGAAAGTATTCAGCCAGGTAAGCGGGTTCAAGGAGTCAATCCAGTAACAGGCACCTTCAACTTTCAACGGCTTCTCGCTCGGGTCGCGGTCACTTCGTCCCGGGAAAAGCCAGTGCGGGTATTGCCGCTTGAATGAAACGAGAAGCACATCGTGGCTCTTCTTGCACAGCGCCTGGTAGAACATCGTCGTGTAGTGAGCGATACCACCTCGATATGGATATACAGGCCCAACCAGTACGAGCTTCATCCCGTCACCCCAAATCCCTATACCCTTTCCGCAGGAGTTTTCCTCGGATATGCGGGGTGACACTCAGTTGCTGCTTGCCCGACGTGCCCATAGGTTTAGGTAGAAGCATAGCAGAGTACCCGCCTCAACCGATAACCGTCACGTAAGAATCGATACGAGAGGTCGCTCCAGGCGTCCACCAGAAAACAAGAGGCCGGCAGTCTTTCCGGACTCACCAATCCGGAACAGCCGGCCAGCAGAAGGACGGTCGCCTTCAGAGCTGACCATATACAGGCGAGTCTCACCGCCCAGGAACCTCCCTTCCATTTTTCTCACCGGCATTCAGCTCCATCCGCCGGATGCGGTACAGTGACTCCTCCACCATCTTGCGGTTCAGCCCCACCAGATCGGCCATCAGGCCGATCAGGCAGATCTGGAAACCAACGATGGTCAGGATAGCAGCCAGGATCAACGACTGCACCTTTCCGGTTCCCATCCCCTGCACGAAGTAATACACAAAACGCAAACCCAGCACTACGCCACCGGCGACGAAAGCCCCTCCGATCGTCGTGAACACCCGCATCGGGCGGTACATCGTGTAGAAGCGGACAATGGTGACGATGGAGAGCGCCAGGAAGGAAGGAATGCTGCGCACCAGGCGCGATTGGCGGGTCTGGGGATTCGTAGCGATCGGAACGTAGACGACCGCCATGCGTCGAGCGCCGGCCTGGATGAGCGTCTCCAGCGTGTAGGTGTAGTCGCTGAGGACGGTGAGTCGGAGCGCTGCCTCGCGGGTGAAGGCCCTGAAGCCACTGGTAGCATCGGGGATCGGGATGCCAGCTGCCCGCCCCACAACCCAGCTTCCCCACCGCTGCAACAGCCGCTTCAGCGGCGAGAAATGCTCCAGCGCAGCCACTCCTCGATCGCCAACTGCGATGTCGGCATCCCCGTCCAGGATCGGCTGAATCAGACGGGCGATGTCCTCACCCCGGTACTGGTTATCGGCATCCGTGTTGACGATGACGTCTGCGCCGAGCTGCAGAGCCGTCTCCAACCCGGTCACGAACGCCTTGGCCAGCCCACAGTTTTGCTTCAGCCGAACGACGTGACCTACCCCAAGATCCCGTGCCACCTCGGCCGTGCGATCGGTGCTGCCGTCATCCACCACCAGAGACTCGACCTCGTCCACGCCTGGCAGCGTCTGGGGCAAGTCTCGGATCGTCTGAGGAAGAGTAGCCTCTTCGTTGTAGCAGGGGATCTGGATGATGAGTTTCATCTACAACAGCCAACTCCATCTTGCGTAAGCGATGCAGCCCTTGGATAAGGCTGCAGC
>Ga0207752_1001243_pt1 | contig 11831 bp, 13 predicted proteins | sample Pon2CUnioCityCA_6_FD_187272 | JGI IMG/M metagenome (GOLD analysis project Ga0207752, IMG submission 187272) | Marine sediment microbial community from Union City, CA, USA - Pond 2C Sediment 2 (SPAdes) | ecosystem: Environmental > Aquatic > Marine > Intertidal zone > Salt pond sediment ... | reverse complement strand
GAATGAAAGGAATCTCGAAGTGAGAGGGAAAATCATGCAGCGCATTCGCATCGCAGGGGCCGCCTTTTTGGCTTTTCTCATTCTGACGGCATCGGCGGGCGCCGTGGCGAGCAGCCCGGCGACGCTATCGTCGATGCTCGGCGCGATCAGCTCGACCCGCGCGCCACAATCGATCAGCCGGCGTAGTTTGCGAGCCGCCACGCGGCCGGCGCCGACCACCACGCAGCGGCGTCCGCGCAGATCCAGAAAAATCGGGTAGTCAATGGTAGTCAATGTGCTCACCGGGCATCACAGGGCTTGTCCTCGGCCCTTGCGGGCCATCGCCGGCCATCTTTGGCCGGGGTTGTCGAATCGACTCTGGAGCGCCGCCGGAGGGCCGCGGCATGCTATGATCGCCGCGCCTTTGTCACCGCTCCCGGCGAGGCGACATCCGGCTGCGGCAGGCATTGTCGCACCGCCCCCGAGCAGCAACCAGCAGCAAGCACGCAGCATGTCCGGCACCCTCCTTCGCGAGTGCATTCAAAAGATCGCCACCGGCCCCGAATACAGCAAGGATCTGTCCTTCGACGAGGCCCGCGACGCCACGCAGGCGATCCTCGACGGCCGCGCCGATGCGGTGCAGGCGGCGATCTTTTTCATCGCCCTGCGGATGAAGCGCGAGAGCGACGACGAAAACGCCGGCGTGCTCGCCGCGCTGCGCGCGCACTGCCGCCAGACCGCGGTCGCGGTGGACCAGCTGATCGACATCGCCGATCCCTACGATGGCCACGCCCGCGGCCTGCCGGTGGTCACTTTTCTGCCCGCGCTACTGGCCGCCTGCGGCTTGCCCGCGGCCAGCCACGGCGTGGAATCGGTCGGCCCCAAGCACGGCGTCACCCAGCGCCAGGTGCTGCGCGCCGCCGGCGCGGCCTTCGATCTCGACCCGGCCGCCGCCGCGGCGCAGCTCGCCGACCCGGCCATCGGCTGGGCCTACCTCGACCAGCGCCACGCCTGCCCGGCACTGCACGACCTGCTGGCGCTGCGCGAAGCGATGGTCAAACGCCCCGTGCTGACCACCCTGGAGGGCCTGCTCGGGCCGCTGCGCGCACGCCGCGCCAGCCACCTGTTCACCGGCTTCGTGCACGACGCCTACCCGCGCAAGTACGCACTGCTGGCGCGCGCGGCGCAGTTTGACAGCGCGCTGATCGTGCGCGGCGCCGAGGGCGGCGTGATCCCCTCGCTACAGCGCCCGGCGCGCGCCTACGCGATGGTCGCCGGCGACGATCCGGCCAGGCTGCGCGAGACCCGGCTCGACCCCGCCGCGCTGGGCATCGCCGGCAGCAGCCGCAGCGTGCCGCTACCGGACGAGCTGACGGCCCGCGAGCCGCGCCCGGCCGATTTTCAAGCGCGCGCCGCGGCCGCCACCGCCGCGGCCGGGCTCGCTGCGCTGCGCGGCGAACCCGGCGCGCCGCGCGAAGCGCTGGTGTACGCCGCCGCACTGGCGCTGTGGCACTGCCGATGTGCCGATTCACTGCCGGCGGCCGCCGCAATCGCCCGCGCCGCACTCGACGACGGTCGCGCATTGCAGCACTTCCGGGCCGCCACATGAGCCAGCCACTGCGCATCGCCCTGCTGGTCGAAGCCAGCCCGCACAGCCGCCAGGCGGCAGCCAGTGCGCTGCGTTTTGCGCGCGCCGCGCTGGCCGCCGGGCAGCGCGTGCCGCGGGTGTTCTTTTTTGGCGACGGGGTACTCGCCGCGCGGCCGCGCGCCACCCGGATCGCCGATGAGCCGGACCCGGCCGCGCAATGGTCGGCGCTGGCCGCCGAGTCGGGCGTCGAACTGGTGGTCTGCGTGGCCGCTGCGCAGCGCCGCGGACTCGACGCCGCGCCGCTCGCCGAGGGCTTTCGCATCGGCGGTCTCGGCCAGCTGATCGAAGCCGCGCTGGATGCCGATCGCCTGCTGACTTTCGCTGACTGATCGATGGCTGAGGAACGCAAGTCGCTGCTGATTCTCTGCCGCCGCGCGCCGGGCGGCAGTGCGCAGCCGCGCGAGCTGCTCGATATCGCCCTCAGCGCGGCGGCCTTCGATTGCGCACCGCAGCTGCTGTTCGCCGATGACGGCGTCTGCCAGCTGCTGCCCGGCCAGCCGTTCGCCGGGCTGATCGAGGCGCTGCCGGTGTACGGCATCGAGCGGATCTTCGTCGATGCCCAGGCGCTGGCGCGGCGCGGGATCGACCCGGCCCGGCTGCTGCTGCCGGCGACGCCGCTGGCGGCCGAGCAGATCGCCGACCTGCTCGAAGCGCAGCAGCTGCTGCTGGGGGGCTAGCGTGGCGCTGTTGCACATCGTCAATCGCTCACCCTTCGAGCACAATGCGCTGCCGGACTGCCTGCGACTGGCCAAGCGCGGCAGCGGCATCCTGCTGATCGAGGACGCCACGCTGGCGGCCAGCGTCGCTGGCGAGTGGGCCGGGCGGCTGACCGCGGCGATGGTCGAGCACCCGCTGTACGTGCTGCTGGAGGATTTTCGCGCCCGCGGCTTCGCGGATGAGCAGCTCATCAGCGGCGCGACGGCGGTGGACGACGCGGGTTTCGTGGCGCTGGTCTGCGAATACGACGCCAGCCTGTCGTGGCGCTGATGGACGCTCGGCAACGATGAGCGAAACGCCGCGCAAGCTGCTGGTGGATGGCCGTGAGCTGGCTCTCGACGAGGCCGGCTATCTGCGTGATCGCGAGCAGTGGAACGAAGCGGTGGCCACGGCACTGGCGGCGGCCGATGGCTTTGCGCTGGGCGACGCGCACTGGGAGCTGATCGGCTTTCTGCGCGCGCACTACGCGCGCTATCAGCACCTGCCCACGGTGGCCCTGCTGGCGCGCGCCGCGGCCCGCGAGCTGGGGCCGGAAAAGGGCGATATCACCTATTTCTACGAGCTGTTCCCGCGCGGCCCAGGCCGCCAGCTGTTTCGCTACGCCGGGCTGCCCAAGCCCAGCGGCTGCCGCTGAACCGGACTCCGGACATCCACTCCGGCGGCTGATAACATGCCGTTCAGACCACCTTCGAGCCGAATGCTGTGGCGCAGATCCTGAGTCAATCCGAAACCGCCTCGGCGCCCGCCACCGCGCTGGAAACGCCGCCGACCACCGCGACACAGCCCGCACGCTGCGGCGCGCGCTGCCAGTTGATCCTGCTGCTGGTGTCGGCGGCGCTGCTGTTCTGCATGCTCGCGGTGGGCGCGCAGTTGTTCGGCGCCAGCGGCGACGGGACGGTGTTGCGGCCGGTGGCGGTGCTGATCGCAACCCTCGGCCTGTGCCTGCTGGGACTGCTCGGCGCGCTGCTGTGGCGCGACTTTCTGCTACCGCTGGCGCAACTGCACGAGTGGGCCGAGCGGATGCGTGCCGGCGATCTCGACGCGCGCCTGCCGGTGCCGCGGCGCAAGGAATTTGCCGCGCTGGCCGAGGACATCAACTCGCTGGCGCTGATGCTGCAGCAGCAGTCGCTGGCCACCGAGCAACAGCTCGAAGCGCACACCGAGCACATCACCCAGAAGAACCGCGATCTGGCGATCCTCTACGAGGTGGCCGCCAGCATCAACGAGGCACGCAGCCTCGACGACGTGCTGGCGCGCTTCCTGCGCAGCCTGCGCGATGTGGGCAGCGCGCGCGCCGCCTCGGTGCGCCTGCTCGACGACAATCAGAACATGTTGCTCGCCGCCAGCCTCGGCATCCCCGAGGATATCGCCGAGCAGGAGCGCCTGCTGCCGGCGGCGCACTGCACCTGCGGCCACGCCGCGCTGGGTGGCGAAGTGATCTGGCAGGAGGCGGCGCGGCGCTGCACGAGCATTGTCGAGCTGCCGCTGTTCAGCGGCGAGAATCTGATCACCGTGGCGGTGCCGGTCCACTACCGCGATCAGGTGCTCGGCGCCTACAGTCTGTTTATCCATCGCGACCGGCTGAAGCGCCAGCCGGAGCTGAACGAGCTGTTCGCCAGCCTCGGCCAGCACCTGGGCGTGGCGATTGAAAAGACCCGTCTGGATGCCGAGGCGCAGCGCCTGGGCATCATGCAGGAGCGCGCCAGCCTGTCCCACGAGCTGCACGATTCACTGGCCCAGACGCTGGCCAGCCTGCGCTTTCAGCTGCGCGTGCTCGGCGGCGAGGCGCCGCCCGCACTGGGCGGCAAGCTGGCGCGGATCGAAAACACCGTCGATGAGGCCAACGTCGAGCTGCGCGAGCTGATCGGCCACTTCCGCGCGCCGATCAACAGTCGCGGCCTGATCCCGGCCATCGAGCACGCCGTGCAGCGCTACCGCGAACAGACCGGGCGCGTCGCGGTGTTGCAGAGCGACTGGCCGGCGCTGGAACTGCCGCCGGCCACCGAGCTGCAAGTGCTGCGCATCGTGCAGGAGAGCCTCGCCAACGCGCGCAAGCACGCCCGCGCCGATACCGTGCGCGTGCTGCTCAGCGATTGCGGCAACGGCGATCTGCGCGTGCTGGTGGAGGACGACGGCGTGGGCATGGCCGAGCCGCCCGGCGAGGGCAGCGGCAGTCTCGGCGAGCACATCGGACTCGGCATCATGGCCGAGCGCGCGCGTCGCATCGGCGGCAGTCTCGATGTGGACAGCGAACCCGACGACGGTACGCGCATCGAACTGACCTTCCACCCGGACGCCGCAGCCGCCGCCGCGGTCGTCGCCGCTCCGATCACCGCAACCGGCCAAGGCACATGACACTGCGCGTTCTGGTCATCGATGACCACACCCTGTTCCGCGAGGGCCTGCAGAGCCTCCTCGCCAGCCGCAACATCCACATTGCCGCCGCCGTCGGCGACGCCCGCGAGGGCCTGCGGGTGGCCCGCGAAACGCCCTGCGACGTGATCCTGCTCGATCTGCGCATGCCGGATCTGGACGGTCTCAGCCTGCTCGACAAGCTGGTCGCACAGGACGCCGACACGCCGGTGGTGATGCTCACCACCAGCGACGACGAGCGCGATCTGGCCGATGCCATGTCACGCGGCGCGCGCGGTTATCTGCTCAAGGACATGGAGCCGGACGAGCTGGTCGCCGCGCTGCGCGACATCGTCGACGGCAACACGGTGATCGCCGCCGATCTGGTCAGCGCCATGGCGCGCGTCACCGAGGGCAAGGTGCCACAGCGCGAGGCGCCTTTCGACAGCCTGACCCCGCGCGAGACGGAGATTCTCGGCCTGCTCGCCGAGGGCCAGAGCAACAAGGTCATCGCGCGCAATCTGGGCATCTCCGACGGCACCGTGAAGCTGCACGTCAAAGCCATCCTGCGCAAGCTGGATGTGCACTCGCGGGTCGAGGCGGCGGTGATGGCGGTGGAGCACGGGCTGCGGGCAAAGCGCTGACGCGGCCGCCGCCCCCTGGCCGGGCTAGCGGTCGAAATCCACCACAACCACATCCGACACCGGATGCGCCTGGCAGGTGAGCACGTAGCCGGCGGCGATCTCGTCGGCCTCCAGCCCGTAGTTGACGTCCATCTCCACCTCGCCTTCGATCACCCGCGCCCGGCAGGTGCAGCAGACCCCGCCCTTGCAGGCGAAGGGCAGCTCGCCGCGCACCTGCAGCGCGGCGTCGAGGATCGACTGGTCGCCGCGGCGCAGGCGCAGATCGCTGCGCTGGCCATCGAGGATCACCCCGACCCGGCTGATCTGCTCCGCCTGTTCGCCGGACAGCCCGCGCGCCTGGCGGGCGGCTGCCGCGGCGCGTCCGGCGGCGCTGGTGGTGAACAGCTCGAAGTGGATGTGGGCGGCGTCGATGCCGCGCGCGACCAGCACCTCGCGGGCGCAGTCGATCAGGCCTTCCGGGCCGCAGAGAAAGCACTCATCCGGGCGCTGGCCGGCCAGTGGGCCATCCAGCAGCGCTGCCAGCCGGTCGCGGTCGAGACGGCCGCAGAACAGCTCGATCGCGCCCTCTTCGCGGCTGAAGACGTGGATCAGGTGGAAGCGCTCGGGATAGGCGTTTTTCAGATCCTCCAGCGCTTCGAGGAACAGCACGCTGGCGCTGCTGCGATTGGCGTAGATCAGCGTGCAGCGGCTGTGTGGCTCGGCGGCCAGCAGGGTTTTGAGGTTGGAGATGATCGGCGTGATCCCGGAGCCGGCGGCGATGCCCAGGTAGTGCTTGCGCTGCGACGGTTCGAGGGCAGTGTAGAAATGCCCGGTCGGCGCCAGCACCTGCAGTTGGTCGCCGACGCGCAGCTCATCCAGCGCCCAGTTGGAGAAGCGCCCGCCGGCGACGCGCTTGATCGCCACGCGCAGGCGCTGCTCCTGTGCACTGCTGCAGATCGAATAGTTGCGGCGCAGATCTTCGCCGTCGATCTCGCGGCGCAGCGTCAGGTGCTGGCCCTGGCGGTAGGCGAATTGATCGCGCAACTCGGCCGGCACGGCGAATTCGATGGACACCGCGTCGGCCGTCTCGCGGCGCAGCTCGGCGACTTTCAGACGCTGGAAGTGAGGCATGGCAATTCCCGTTGCGCCGATTCTGCCGGCGCGCTCAGAGGCACTTGAAATAATCGAAGGGTTCGAGGCAGGCGCGACACTGGTACTGCGCTTTGCAAGCGGTGGAGCCGAACTCGCTGAGGCGGCGCGTGTCGCTGCTGCGACAGCGCGGACAGGGCACCAGCGGCGCGGCGCCGGCGAACAGCGCACAGCCGCCGTCGGCGTCGGCCCGACCGACTGGCGGCGCGATGCCGTAGGCGCGCAGCTTTTCGCGCGCCGCCGCGCTCATCCAGTCGGTAGTCCAGGGCGGGTTGAGCACGGTCTCGACGCGCAGCTGCGCCACTCCCGCGGCGGCCAGCACGGCGCGGATGTCGGCCTCGATGGTGGCCATCGCCGGGCAGCCGGAATAGGTCGGCGTGATGGTCACTGTCACGCTGTCGCCATCGACCTGCACCTCGCGCAGCACGCCCAGTTCCTCGATGGAAATCACCGGCAATTCCGGGTCTTTGACCGCATCGAGCAGCGCGCGCAGGGCAATCTCGTCGTGTTCGCAAGCGGCCACTGCGGCTACCACTGCAAGCCCGGATAGGCGCGCTGCAGCCATTGCATCTCCGCCAGCAGGTGGCCGAGATGCTCGCTGTGCAGGCCGCTGCGGCCGCCGCTGAGCAGGCCCATCGATTCGGGCTGCGCCAGCGTGGCGCGCGCCAGCACCTGCGACACGCTGGCCTGCCAGGCGGCGCGCAGCTCGGCCGGGTCGGGGGCGATGCCGGCGGCGATCAGCGCAGCGTCCACCGCGTCCGCTTCGAACAGCTCGCCGGTGTAGGGCCAGAGGTCGTCGATCGCCGCCTGCATGCGGCGATGGCTCTCATCCGTGCCGTCGCCCAGGCGCAGCGTCCACTCGACGCTGTGGCGACGGTGATAGCTGACCTCCTTCAGCGATTTGGCGGCGATGGCGGCCAGTTGCGAGTCGGTGGAATCACTCAGCGCGCGGTACAGCTCGAAGGCGTAGCAGTCGAACAGCAACTGGCGGGCGATGGTCCGGGCGAAGTCGCCGTTGGGCTGCTCGACCAGCAGCAGATTGCGCCACTCGCGCACGTCGCGCAGAAAGGCCAGCTCGTCCTCGCCGCGGCCGCGGCCCTCCAGCTCGCCGGCGTAGCTCAGCAGCGCGCGCGCCTGGCCGACCAGATCCAGCGCGATGTTGATCAGCGCCACGTCCTCTTCCAGCTGCGGTGCGTGGCTGCACCACTCGGACAGGCGCTGGCCGAGGATCAGGCTGTTGTCGCCCAGGCGCAGGGCGTATTCGGCCAGCGCCTGGCGGGTGTCGTCGCGGCTCATCGCGCGGCCCTCACATGTGTTTCACTTCGTCCGGCAGCTCGTAGAAGGTCGGGTGCCGGTAGATCTTGTCCTGCGCCGGTTCAAAGAAGGGGTCGCGATCGGCGGACTGCGAAGCGGTGATCGCCGCCGAGGGCACCACCCAGAGGCTCACCCCCTCGCTGCGCCGGGTGTACAGATCGCGCGCCGCCTCCAGCGCCATCTCATCGTCGGCGGCGTGCAGGCTGCCGACGTGCTTGTGACTGAGGCCGTTTCTGCTGCGCACGAAGACCTCGTACAGGGGCCAATTGCTGTCTGTCATGTGTCTTTTTCCGGGTGTCTCTGCGGGGCGGATCAGGCGGCGTCGCGCGGCTTTTGCTGCCGCTGGCGCTGCTTCTCGGCGTAGGCGGCGGCGGCCTCGCGCACCCATTCGCCCTGCTCGTGGGCGCGCACGCGATTGGCCAGGCGCTGGCGGTTGCAGGGGCCGTCGCCCTTGACCACGCGCCAGAATTCATCCCAATCGATCTCGCCGAAATCGTAGTGGCCGCGCTCTTCGTTCCAGCGCAACTCGGGGTCGGGGACACGCAGACCGAGCAGCTCGGCCTGCGGCACCGTGGCATCGACGAACTTCTGTCGCAGCTCGTCGTTGCTGTGGCGCTTGATCTTCCAGTGCATCGATTGCGCGGTGTGCGGCGAATCGGCGTCGGCCGGGCCGAACATCATCAGCGACGGCCACCACCAGCGGTCGAGGGCATCCTGCGCCATTTCGCGCTGTGCCGCGCTGCCGCGGGCCAGCGCCAGCATGATCGAGTAGCCCTGGCGCTGGTGGAAGCTCTCCTCCTTGCACACCCGCACCATCGCGCGCGCGTAGGGCCCGTAGCTGGTGCGGCACAGCGGCACCTGGTTCATGATCGCCGCGCCGTCCACCAGCCAGCCGATGGCGCCCATATCGGCCCAGCTCAGCGTCGGGTAGTTGAAGATCGACGAGTACTTCATGCGCCCGCTGTGCAGGCCGTCGAGCAGCTCCTCGCGGGAGATGCCGAGGGTTTCAGCAGCGCTGTACAGGTACAGGCCGTGGCCGGCCTCGTCCTGCACCTTGGCCATCAGCACCGCCTTGCGCTCCAGCGTCGGCGCGCGGGTGATCCAGTTGCCCTCCGGCTGCATGCCGATGATCTCCGAGTGCGCGTGCTGGGCGATCTGGCGGATCATCGTCTTGCGATAGGCCTCCGGCATCCAGTCCTGCGGCTCGATGCGGTCGTCGGCGTCGATACGCGATTCGAAGCGCGCTTCGAGCTGCTGGATATCGCTCGGCTCGGTCATCTCTGTCCTCCACGGTCGCGGGCGCCGGCATCGACACCGGATGCTTTATGTTACACCAACATCGCTTTTTATAAATATTCATGTATCGCTTTGGCGCGCCTGCCGCGACCCGTTTTTTATCTCGGCGAACAGCTCGCGGCGCACGCGCCGGAGTCGCTTCGCAATCGGCCCTGGCGCCATGTACAGTCGGCGCGGTGGAGGCTGGCGATGGGCGCTGGCAGCGGATGGGACCGGGAGAGTTCAGCAGTGGCAGTGGACAGGCAACCGGATCGCGGCGCGCAGGTCGATGCACGGGCCGATGCACCGATCGATACACTGGCTTTCGGCAGCGCACCCTACGTCGAACAATTGCGCGCCCGCCTGCGCGACCACTTCGACAAGCGCGACGCCACCACCCCCACCCGCTACGACGCGCTGGTCATCGGCCTGTTCGGCGAGTGGGGCTGCGGCAAATCGCACTGGCTGAAACACTTGCAGCAGCGCTTTCTCGACGACTGCCGGCAGGCGCAGCCGGATCGCCCGCTCAGCGTGCCGGTATTTTTCAACGCCTGGCGATTCGAAACCGAAGAACATCTGATCATCCCGCTGCTGAAAACCACCCAGCACACGCTGCAATCGCTGCCGCTGCCCGAACCCAAAAAAGGCAAAGGCAAGCAAGCCTGGCAGTGGCTGAAAAAGCGCGCCCGGCTGACCGCGCAATCCACCTTCGCGCTGGCCAGCGGTCTGAAACTCTCTTTCGACATTCCCGGCATCGGCAAAGCCAGCTTCGACCCGAAAGCCGCGCTGGAAGACGAGCGCAAACGCTGGGACAAAATCGAGCAGGAAGAAAAAGACGCCGCCGCAGCTGCCGATCCCTTCGCCGACTTCGCCGATCTGGCCTCGCTCTATTACGACTTCCAGTCGACCATGCAACGCATCACCGGCCGCGCCGGGGACAGCGACGACGAACCCAAACTCAACCTGCTGTTTCTGATCGACGACCTCGACCGCTGCCTGCCGGAAAAGGCCGTGCAGATGCTCGAAGCGATCAAGCTGTTTCTCGACGTGCCCGGCTGCGCCTTCGTGCTGGCGCTGGACGACGAAGTGGTCGAACGCGGCATCGCCCACCGCTACCGCGACTACCTGCAAAACCACGACCGCCAGTTCGACGCCGTCGCCCACAGCCTGCACCCGACGCGCTACAAGGATTTTGAAAGCCAGCGGCAGGTCGCCCCGCAGGCGCCGATCACCGGCGCCGAATATCTGGAAAAAATCGTGCAGATTCCGCTGCGCATTCCGCCGCCGCGCCGCGACGGCATCGGCGACTTTCTGCGCCAGCACTACCCGAAACTGTTCGTCGCAGCCGAAGAACCGGAGCCGGAAGACCCCGAGGAGCATGCAGCCCGCGGCAAACACCGGCCCGACGAGCGCGACCCGCAGCGGCAGAAGCCGGACCGCCAGCAAGCCGAACTGCTGGCCCTGTTCCAGCGCGCCGTGCCGGCCAACCCGCGCAAGCTGATCCGCTCCGCCGAGCTGCTCGACTTGCAACTGCGCGTCGCCGCCGCGCGCGGCTGGCAGCGCATCGACCGGCTCACCCTCGCCCGGCTGGTGCTGCTGCAGCTGTTTGCGCCGGAGGTCTACCGCTTCTGCCAGCGCCAGCCCTACCACACCTTTTTGACGCAGCTGGAACAGTGGCACAGCGAACGCCTGTTCGTCGGCCGCAACCGGCTGGAAGACGCGGTGAAAGCCGAGCTGCGCGAACAGCGCAAACAATTGAGCAAAACCGAAAGCGACGCCAGCACAGTCGACGAGCGGGTCAAACGGCTCGAAGAGCTGATGCTGCCGCTGATCAGCCGGCTGCGCGACTGCCAGTGCCAGCGCGGCACCTTCGATCCGGTCAGGCTGATCGACCCGAAACAGCCCAGCGACAGCGGCCTGCGCCGCTACTTCGATCTGCTCGACGATCGCCCCGACGACAGCGCGCGCAAAGCGCAATCGGCGGCGAGTGAATTTGAAACTGCAGAGGATGCGTGGCCCGCCGAACTGGCCGACCCCAGCCTGTTCGTCAGCCTCGCCACCTCCAGCGACCCGCTGCACTGGCGCGAAGCGACCGAAAGTGAAGCAAGCGCCCTCGCCGGCCACCAGCTGCCGGCCGAGCTCTTCGAGCAGATTCTGCCCGCCATCAAAGACTTTGAGCCGGATCAATTGCTGCGCTGGAGCGAACACTTTTTCGACCACCTCAGCCCCGCCCAGCTCGAACAGCTCTACCGCGACAGCCGGTTGCTGGCGAAGATCAACGAGCTGCTGAAAAAGGACGCCGACGCATGAGCCGACCACCGCAACAGATGATGCGCCGTGCGCTGCAACTGCTGTCGCGCAAGATCAACCCGGCGCACAGCCCGGATCTGCAGCCGATCAGCCTGGCGAAACTGGGCTGCGAAGCCGCCGACCTGCGCCGCGTGCCGCTGGGGGTGATGAATCTGCGCGGCATCGATTTCGGCGCCGCGCAGATGCCGGACGAAGCCGCCGCGATCGCCGGCTCGGTGTTTGCCGACTGCCAGCTCGACCTCAGCCGGCTCGAAGCCAACTTTTCGCCGCAACAGTTGTCCAAATTGGCCTTACCCGCCCAAGGCAACTCCTTGCCTTGGGCGGGTAAGGCCCCACTGCCTGCCAGCCTCCCCCTGCACCTCTCCACCCCGCTGCGCTCGGGCTACAACTGCGTGATTCAGCTCGCGGACGGGCGGCTCTGCTCGGCGGCGGACGACAAAACGCTGCGCCTGTGGGATGCCGAT
>Ga0207752_1001242_pt1 | contig 11832 bp, 10 predicted proteins | sample Pon2CUnioCityCA_6_FD_187272 | JGI IMG/M metagenome (GOLD analysis project Ga0207752, IMG submission 187272) | Marine sediment microbial community from Union City, CA, USA - Pond 2C Sediment 2 (SPAdes) | ecosystem: Environmental > Aquatic > Marine > Intertidal zone > Salt pond sediment ... | reverse complement strand
GGACACCCTTGCGTTCGAGCTCCGGAAATAAAATCTCCTCTTCACGCTGATGATGCAGCTCGGCGGCCATTAAATGCTCGGCGATATGTTTTAATTTCCCGAATTCCTCCGCCCCGGCAGTGTAATGCTCCATTTTCTGAATCTCATCGTTTACTGTTTCGAGCATGTCGAGAAAGCATAGTATCGATTCGTGTTCGCTCACCAGTGTGGAGACCACGTGCCCCGGCGGAAGCTGTGATTTCATTTTTTCCACCTGGTCTTTAAGCAGCTCCAGGTGGATAGAACAGAGCCGCTGCAAGTCGCCTGCACTTAATCCCTCATCCATCAGGTTTTGCTCGGCAATGGATAAATCCTTTGCATCTATTGTTTCGAGGAATTCCTTAGCTTCGGCTTTTACTTTTTCAAGGTCTTCGCCGGAATTGAGACGCTTCAACACTTTTGTAAGTTGCTGAACTTTTTCCATTTCTGTTCTTCCCGAATCCCCGGCCAACAGATATTGCTTAACCGGTTATCGCCGGCTTGGTCAATTTAGCTTCCATTTTAATTTCAGCCCCGGCCAGGGCTTTTGAAACAGGACAATTTGTCTTAGCCGTTTCCGCCTGCTCCAGGAAATCTTTTTCCTCGATGTCCGGCACTTTCGCTTCGGTTTTCAGCACGATTGTAGTGATTTGAAAGCCGTCGCCCGCTTTTTCAATTTGGACATGAGCAGCGGTCTTAACCTGTTCCGGCGAGTATCCGGCTTCTTCCAGGCCGTGGGCAAGGGCCATCGAGAAACATCCGGCGTGAGCCGCCGCGATCAACTCTTCGGGATTAGTGCCCTGGCCTTCCTGGAATCGAGAGTCAAAGGAATAGCTGCCCTGGTAAGTGCCGCTTCCCAGCTTTACCGTCCCTTTGCCCGACTGTAATTTTCCTTCCCATACTGCTTCTGATTTGCGCGTTGGCATCTTCAATACTCCTTCATTCTTTGAGGGTTTACTCTTATCGTTGATTAGTTTTATACAGGCCGACTCAAGTGCTTATGTTGATTTACAGTCGCGTTTTACGAGCCCATATAAGCCATTCTGAACGCACTGAGGTTTTCTCTTAATTTTTCAACGTTGTCCAGGTCCGTTGTCTGCTTGGACTTCATGGAATATATCATTAACTTATGCAGAAGCGTCAGCTGTTTGACGTAATCCTGATAGGCCTTGCCGTCGCTTTCCGCCGCAGGCTTTATCCGTTGTGTCATGAAATATTGTGTAACAATTTCACTGAGTTTATCCGCGTGATTCTCTTTATTGACGATCCATCTGGTCAACTGGTTGTAGTTTTTATCCCTGTCTTTGGAAAGCTCATGAATCTGGCGCATTGACTTTTCGATTGTCCTAATATGCTCGTCAATCATCTCGACTCTCATTTGGTCGTTGTAAATACCGCAGGGTATTTCACAATGGGACAAAACTACGGGTGAAAAGAAAAGCGTAGCCAGCAAAGGGACGCTAACTGCCGTGACTAAAAGTTTTTTTCGAGTTTTCATTTTATTATACTCCTTTCATAAAATCGTTCTGCATTCACGCGCCTGAATCTACATTTCAATGGAGATAGCATTAGTTGGGCAACTGAACGCCGCCATTTCACATGACTCCTGAAGATCAGGCAAAACTTCATTCACCTTTACGACGGCTTTACCATCTTCGAGCTTAAAGACCTGTGGACAGTTTGCGACACAAAGCCCGTTTCCACAGCAGAGTTCAAGATTGACGTTTACTCTCATACTGTCTCACTTCTCCCGTAACATTACAAACTCTGACCAGCGGATGGTTCAGCGAACATCAGAAATAATTCGCTGTCGGCATTCGAGAATCAAACCAAACTGTTATTCCTCTATCGAGATAGCCGACGTTGGGCAGCCTTCGGCGGCCTGCCTGCAGCTTTCTTTGGCATCGGGCGGCACCGTATCGACCTTCACCGTCGAGGTTCCATCTTTAACTTCGAATACGTCCGGGCATACCTGCTCACAAACAGACATTCCGTCGCACAGATCAGGATTGACTTTAGCTTTCATGAAACGTTCCTTTCTCTTTTCTTTTTTGTTTACTGACTAACACCTTGTCCTTTTCGTCAAACTTCCGATACCGCATTTTCGAGCCGGTAAAAATTTATAAGTGCGATCTTCTTTACTGCTGCTTTCAAAGCCCTAAATATGTATCTTTGTATTTTATAACGTACCAGTACAATGTAGCGAGATGCCGCGACGTTGGATATAGGGGAATTCCTTAATCTGACCGCGTAATTGCTTAATTTTCAAAGCCGTTAAGCAGCACGTGGAGAGAAAGCCTTGAAAGGAATGCTCAGCGTTACATTGATTGTTAGTATATTCAACGCAATTGCCCTGGGCAAGGACGGCTGGGAAAGCCATCTGCCCGGACGGATGCCGAAGTCCGGCTTCGAACAAGCCGGAAAATGACACAGAGATGCATTTTTCTTGTCATGATTCTATTGTGCCTGCCAGATCTCAATCCCTGAGAAGTTGGCGGCCCCGCCGGAACTCGTAATGCTAATCACGCTCAAGTCATCGGCGACGTCAGTCATCCATGGACCGAGTCTTCGCCACTGACCTTCCCGGCCGCTGTAGTAGTCCCGAGCGACTACCCTTCCCTGCAACGAAATGCTGAAAGTCTCCGGATTATTGTCCTCCCAAAGATACGCATACACGGCATACTTTCCGGGCGGCATCCGCGTCACTTTAATTTGCACGTTGCGGTTCCATCTAAACGAATGAATCATCTTCGCCCTCGATTCGTTCGTAGGCGGCCTGAGCACCACATCGGGACTTTCGACAGCACGGTCGTCACAAATAAAATCGGGAGCATTGTCCCCTTGCCATCTGTTGCCGTCGATTGTAATAGCTGGGCCGTTGAGGTTGATTCCGAGATAGAATTTCCATTTTGCCGTCTGGCTCTGAGGCCCGCTGAGCTTATTGACAGGTGTGCTCAGATATTCTGCAAGCGGCCGGACTTCTATCGGCGCTTTGACCGGATCGCCGCTGACATTTAAGATTGCCCGCCGGTATGTCGTCAGAGGCGGCTTACCTGCATCGACAACCTCCAGTATAACGTGAACAGTCCTGCCCGATGCTTCCTTCGGCACCTTCACGACGGCCCGGATGGAATTACTTCCTCGAATCGGCGCATCCGCCCAGTAACTGCCCGCTTCCTGATAAATCCACCACTTGTACGAAAGCTCATCGCCGCCAGGGTCCGATGATCCATTTGCAGTCAACGTGATATCTTGTCCGGGCTCGGCATCGATGTTGAGAACTTTCCCGGTCTTGTCGCCATTGCATACGGCCACTGGTTCATGATTGCACTTAGCGTAGGACTTAACGCACCAATCCATACGCGCTTCGAAGGAGTTCTGATAAGCCTGCCGCCAGCGATGGATTGTGTAGAGCATATCCCGGCGCTGCCCCATCCAGTCCTCGGCGGGGATATATTCGTTGCCGTGACCGCTTTTCTGGAACCGCCCGCCCCAGTTGCCCCATTCCGGATGCTCAGGCTCGCTTAGTCCGTTCGGCAACACGTAAAAGAACGAAGGTGTATCGCCCTCTTTGACGCCGGCCTTGCCCGCCGCTTTGGCGGGATAGACAGGCCCGAGCGGGCCGTGTCCGGTGCGAACGTTCTCTTGGAGCCAGTCAGGAGAGACGATTTGCTGATTGCCTTCCTTCCAGATGCCGCGAAACAGGACTCGCGAATAAATCCAAAATACATCGGGATGATTCTGCTTGACCCAGCCGGCGGTGCGGTCCTGGTCGGCAATCGAGTGTACTCGGATTTTCCGCTTTAAAGCGGCAAGCTGCTCGGCCGAACGACTCTGTCCTGCCTTCCATATCGCCTGGGCCAGCTCGCGCGGTCCGCCCCAGATACAGAACCATACGGGCCTCGGATCGTCTTTATCCAGAACTTTGATAATCCAGTCCGAGGCTTCCGAGTCCATACCCGGCCCGACCTTATGCGGATCGCCGTTATGACCGTCCTTGATAAGGCTTAACAAACTTTCATGGGACGGATAATCCGGCCGGTGCTTGCGCAGATTTGGCAGGACTTTGCCGTAAGCATCGACAATCTCCCGGATAAGTTCTGGCCGGGTGGTCTTGTAGTGTCCGTGGCCGAAGCCGGTACAAAGCCCTTCAACATCGAAATCACAGGTGTAAAGCATAAATCGAACCATCGACTGTCTATCGTCCGGGTCGCCGCCGATGTCCGTCATTATAACTACACGTGGTTTATCGACTGCCGCTTTGCACGCCGGCATCATTACCGCAAGGGCCATAATCAAAAATATCACTCGTTTCATTTTGATTCTCCTAATTCAAGGTTATTGAACCAATATTACTGTTGGTCGTCCTGCTTAAGCACGATTGTCGCCTTTCTAATACTAAAGCTGTCGTCGCCGGAAAACACAAGATAAAGTTCGCGTCCGTCCTCGCTTATCCATTTGGCGGGGAAGTCCCCGTGTTCTCCGGGACCGACATCCCATTTCTCCGTATAGAAGGCCGTTGACCAGGGCCCCCACGGCTCCGGCGCATCGTACACACCGAAACCGCCTTCGAACCGGGTGTCGCCGCGGTCGGAGCTGCCTTTCGGTGCGGGTATCTGCTGCCACCAAAGGTAGCGATGCAGCGGCGGATTGTAAGTCATGGCAGATCGAAGACATCCGTCGGCGTGTTGGAAAACAGCTCCCCGGAGTTTCACATTACTTGTCCAGACCGGTTGACCTCTCTGGTCCATTCGCTCGAAGAATTCCCAGGCTTCTCGCTCGGCGATTCGATTCTTAGGCACGCGCATAAGTATAAAGCGGTCGGCCGGAGCGTCAGCTAACGGGCAGTCGTGTGAGTAGGAGTACACGAAGTTATCTCTGGCTTTGTCATTATCCTTCCCGAAATTTACGAAACCCATCAGGCCGAATTGCGGAAACTTCCAGTCCGCAAAGGTCCATGTTCGAGCATGATCGCCAGACCATGCCAATTGGGCTTGGCCTCCCTGTCGGTCGGCGTGTCCTATCCAAAGATACAGCACCCCATCAATCGAGATAAGGCCCCAGCCCTTTTTCCCTGAACGCCCGTCCCCAAGCTGCTCGGCCGAAGAACGGATGTTTATGCCCTTGAAATCATCCGGCCCTCCGACAATACGTGCGAATCCCATGCTTAGCTTCTTTGGTACTTTAGGTTCGAAGCCCCAACCGTCTCCCCATGTGACGTATATCGCATCGTCATCGGCCCATGTAACCGGTAAGTTATCACTGCCGGACGCCTTGCGAATAATCGTTTCGGCTGGAGCCCAGACTATTTTTTCGATAACCGGGCTCGGCGGATAAGGCGGTCCTGCCGAAGTTACAGGGCAAATCAATAAAAAAAGTGTAAGTTTCAGAATCAAAGAACCCATATCAATTTTATGTCAAAGTTAGCTTGACGAGTAATCTTTCCTGGGACTTCTTGGACTATAAGTTACAGACTCGATAGGCTTTTCGTGCCGGTGCGCTGCTTAAGGATGTAATCGGCAACCTCTTGCACGGTATCGAGCCATAAACCATTGGCCGGGTCCTGAGCATATTCGCAAACGGCCTTGAGAGTTGAGGCGTAAGTCGTCTGGCGTCCCCCTTCGCCGATTTCATGGCCGCAAAAAATCAGCCATCCGCCGTTTGCCAGCGTCCTGTCGATTAACTGCTTGACCTGTTCGAAATCCTTGCCGTCAAGCTCCATGGCCATCAGGTTTGCCATGTCGCAGAAAGCCGGATCGTTTGACCACTCGTCCATCCAGCCGCGGCCGGTCAAAAATTCCTTTGCCACAAGCGGCACATAACTTTTGAGGTTTTGTCCTCGTCCTACAAATTTCTGCCCGCAAGGGTAGGCAAACGAAACGGGCCTGACATCAAGAAGATTTTCAATGATATTGTTTGCCTCCGCTAATTCGTGCCGCATCTTATCGAGCGTATAATCTTCAAGAGCCCTGTCGTCTATGAAGGAAAAATTGCCCGAGCATGGATGCGTAAGTGTATGGTTACCGATTTCATGACCGTCAGCCGCCGCTCTCTTCCACGCATCCAATCTTCCCTCTAAATTGCGAATTGATACATAGAAAGTGGCTTTAGTGCCGTATTTATCCAGGATGGGTAAGCCCTGGGTAATCTGACTGTATCGTGCGTCGTCAAAAGTAAGGCTGATGGCGGCACGCTTTTGGTCGGGCCAGTGGAAATTTTCTTGTCTCTCGAACGCGGGCATCTCTTTTTCCTGCTGATTAGACGGCGAGCAACCTGCGCAGGCAGAGATAACACAGCAATATATAACGGTTAGGTAAATTGGACAAATTTTCACTTGCAGTCTCCTTCGAATAGAGAGGACTTAATTGATAGGGCTCTAAAAGTTCTCACTTTCAAATGTCGAGCTTAACTTTCTAAAACAGCTGCTTATGATATGTTGTAAATACTAAAAAGAAAAATGGAGGCGGGGGGATTCGAACCCCCGTCCCGTGATGTTTCGAGACAAGCTTCTACATGCTTAGTCGCTTTTTTGTGTTTCGCCTCGTTAAGCGCCAAACGACAAGCTCTTAACTCGGCTATTTCGGAGAAATCTCGCCGAAGCCGGCCCGAAAAACCGGCTCGGCCAGCCTGCTGATTGACGCCCTTACCAAACCCGCAGGCAAAGTCGGGCAGGACGGGCTGCTATTTAAGCAGCCATGCGCAACTGAGAGTTGCCAATTAAAATTTATTGCCGGATGATTAGCCAGGCCAACCGGCGTCCTGGGCATGCGACTTGGCTCTCCACCATCCGGTCGAAGCCATTCGCCCCCGTATGTACTTGTCAAAACTGCTCGTAAAATTGCATATAATCCTCCCACAACCCGCTGTTTATTATAACAGCTAATACGCCGAATTCCAATAAATGTTTGTTTTTTAGGCTCCGTAAATTTGTTACATGACGAACCGGATTAAATTGACATTAACCTACTCATAGAATATACTTATGCTTGTTCGGACATGGCCGGAAAGATAAAAATGAAGAAACATTTAACCCTCTGTGTTAATATTAACACCGCTATCCTGATTTTTTTGTCGGCCTATGCACTGCTTGTCCCTGCGGGGATGCTGATTCGCAGCCTGCGGGATCCTTGCCTGTATAGCGGTGATCAGCTCCGCTGCGCATTTCACTGGCACAGAGCACTCACACCCAGGTACGAGAAATGGGCCCGCCGGCGTGTCCAGTCCGGCAAGGCGGCAACGCTCACCACCGAGGATATTGCCGGGACTGAATGGCCGGTATTCAGCTCGGTTTTCTATCTCTGGGCGACTGAATCATTGCAGCAAGTCCACTATATGAACCCGACGCTGGCATCCTCTTCGCCGCGAAGCTACGCACGAGGAGCAATTTCCGCGGCAGCAGCACTAATTGTCGATCCAAGTCATGCCGCCTGGGTCAAAGAACACTGGGGCGACGATTACCTGACGAAGGAAAACCTGTTCTACAGGATGCTCCTGATAAGCGGGCTGACCAGCTATCAGAAACTGCTCGGCGACAACAAGTACGAGGACTTGCTGCGAAGCCAGGTCGAGTCGCTGGCGAGTGAAATCGACGCCTCGCCGTACGGGCTTTTGGATGATTATCCCGGCCAGTGCTACCCCGTTGACGTCCTGCCGGCAATTGCCGCAATCAGGCGGGCCGATGCAGTACTTGGCAGCGACCATTCCGAGTTTGCCGCCCGTGCGATTCGCGGTTTCCAGGGCTCGCGTCTCGACCCAGATACGGGCCTGCCGGCGTATATTGTCGATTCGAAGACAGGCCGGGCCATAGACAGCGCCCGCGGCGTTGGAATGTCCTTCATGCTCATCTGGGCAGCAGAATTGTGGCCGGAAACCGCACGTCAATGGTACGACAAATACGAAGAGCATTTCTGGCAGCAGGGGCGATGGTTCGCCGGCTTCCGCGAATATCCGAAGGGAATTGACGTCGGACGGTTCGCATTCAACGACGTCGACGCCGGGCCGGTGATAGGCGGCTATGGGGTAGCGGCGTGCGCTTTCGGCGTCGGAGCGGCACGAGTAATGGGCCGGCCGGACCACACATATCCGCTCGCCGCGCAGGCAATCGTCGCCGCATGGCCGCTTCCCGATGGAACGATGCTGGGGCCGCGGATACTGTCAAACTTCTCCGATGCCCCATACCTGGGTGAGACCGCCCTGCTTTTCGCACTGACGCGCAGGCCGGTCGAAGAAGCCAAATTAATCGACCGCGGCGAGATGCCCTGGTCGGTTTATGCCGGCGTTACTTTGGGATTATGCCTCGGAATCTTTGTAATCGTTGGCACTATCCTCAAAATGCGGCGCTGGCACAAACGCAAAGACAATTTAAGAGTACCCGCCGCAGCCCTGCAAGTTTCTGCATGGTCGCTGCTGATAATCGCCGCTGTGCTCACCTGGACTATACTGAGCGTCTGGCTCGGATTGATATTCCTGTTGACCGCCCAATTGATACCCTTCAGGGCAAAGCTAAAGCCAAAGACTGCCGAGCCGGACAATCAGACTTCGGGATAAACCCACGGCTTTCGGTACTCCCGTCGAAGCAGCTTGTTCGCATCGGAGTCGCCGACGATTCTTTCTTTCTCCCCGTCCCACTGTACGCTCCTGCCGAGCTTATACGAAAGCATGCCGAGCAGGCTCATGTTTGTCGAGCGATGTATCAGCTCGATATCGCAGACGGGCCGGCCGCCGGTCTCGATGCAATTAAGAAAATCGGCCCACAGCCCCCTGATATTCTGCTGGTCGGGCTCATTTAGCTGCGGCTCTACGTGAATCTCCTTACCGCCCCTGCCGATCGGGAAGAATGTCCAGCCGCGTTTCCAGCCCATGTGGAATGTGCCTTTAGTGCCGTAGAAATAGCAGCCGACACTCTCAGTCTTCTCGGCCGGATTGCCCGCAAATTGCCGGTGCTCCCAGAAAGCGGTGAAATCGTCGAATTCGTACGTCGCCAGCAGGTGGTCCGGCGCATCGGTGGTTTGTTCTTGTTTCGTGAAGACCGGCGGGCCTTTTATCGGCCTTCCACCGGCGGCGTATACCGTCTTTGGCCATTTTTCCTGCATAATCCAGAGAATCTGGTCCACCCAGTGCACGCCCCAGTCGCCGAGCGTGCCGTTGGCATAATCTAAGAACTGCCGGAAGCCCCTCGGGTGGATTTTCCTGTTATACGGACGCAGCAGCCCCGGCCCGCACCAGAAGTCCCAGTCCAGGCCTTCGGGAGGTTCGGCGTTTGCCCTGGGCTCTTCGGGGCCGCCGCCGTAAAGGACGAACGCCCGAACCATGCCGATTTTACCCGCTCCGCCTTCTCGAAGGAATTTCATGCCTGAGACGTTGTGGGGCGATATCCGCCTGTGAGTGCCGACTTGGACGACCCGGTTGGCGGCTCGGGCGGCATTGACCATCGCCCTACCCTCGGCGATCGTATGGCTGATGGGCTTTTCGACGTAAACATGCGCCCCGGCCTTAACCGCGGCGATGGTCGGCAGAGCGTGCCAGTGGTCGGGCGTAGCAACGATTGCAATGTCCGGCTTTTCCTTCTCGAGCAGCTCGCGGTAGTCCTTGTATTTGTTGGGTTTATCGCCGGTGAGCTTCTCGAGCTTCTCTGCCGCCGGGTCCAACTGGCGCCGGTCAACGTCACACAAGGCGACCATTTTGCACCGGCCGGACTTCATCGCTTCTGAGGCGATATTCATCCCCCACCAGCCGCTGCCGATAAGGGCGGTACGATATTTCGTGCTGCGTGCTGCGTGAAGCGTGCCGCGTGCGTCGTCGCCGAACGCCGAATGCAGAACGCCGAACGAAAACATCGAGCTTTTAAGAAATGTACGACGATCAATAGCCATGATATTCTTCCTTTCCTTTTGTGTCGAGGGCGGGACGCCCTCGAATCGCGGACAATATGCCCGCGACACGGCCAAAAAGCCAGTTTTTCGTACGGGCGGTTTGCGAACCGCCCTGCCGTCTTTGGCATTTAATCTAACAATTCACCCCCGCGAGTCAATGAAAAAAACAAGTCTGGATGCTCGATACCAGATACTCGATACTTGCTGAGAATCCAGAAAGGGGTCTTTCCTTCAGCCAATTGATCCCTGAGCAAGTTGGAGCATTGAAATTGGGTTTGTTTTTTTCGTCGTCTCGGAGCGTAGAAATCTCCATAAGTACCTTTCAATTAAAAGCTTATGTTATTTTAGCCATTTAAATATTGGCTTTGTTTTTTCAACTTCCATCACGCGGAACTCAGCACGTAGCACGCAGAACGAACAGATTGGCTTTGTTTTGCAAACTCAACCACGAATGAACTCGAATGAACACTTATGGTTTTGATACTCAATCCCGATTGCCTGATCTCCTGATCCGCCTATGGCGGACTACCCGATATCCTGATTTTCCCTCGACTGTGCTCGGGACAGGCCTGATCCCCGCCTTAAGAATCTCCATCCTGTCTCCTGTATTCTGCATTCTGTGTACTATAAATGATTTTGTTAAGTATTATACTAAACTTTATGCCTAAAATCAAGAATATTCTTGGAAAATGTCCTTGATACGGTGTATTTTACCGGTTCTGCGTGCTGCGTAGTGCGTGCGAGAGTACGGCTTTAGTCTTCTTTGAGCAGTTTTGATCGCCAATCTTCGGCTTTTTCCGGTTTGTTCCGGGCTTCGTAGAGGTCAATTAAGCTGTTTAACGATTCTATTGTATGTGGATGAGTTTCACCGAGTTTGAGGCGACGGCCTTCGACTGCTTCGATAAGGAGTGGTTCTGCTTTGGCATAATCGTCTTGCTCTTTGTAGAGAACGGCTAATTCGTGCATGGATTCGAAGCAAGCAGGATGATCCTTGCCCAGCTTGAGCTGTTGGCCTTCTAATGCCTGGCGAAGTAATGATTCTGCTTGTTCATATTTTTTCTGCTCGCGACGGAGGACGCCGAAATCATTAATGGTCTGCATAGTATCAGGATGGTTGTCTCCCCACTGACGCTGTCTGCCCTTCAGTGCCTCGTTTAAGAATGTCTCGGCCTCATCGTAGTGCTTCAGCTTGGTATGGACAACACCGAGACCATTTACAGAGCAGAGTATCTGCGGGTGTCCCTCGCGCAGGCTTCGACGGGCAATTCCCTACGCCTTGTTGAACAAGTACTCCGCTTCCTGGTAATGTCCTTGCATCGTGTGCAAGCGAGCGAAGCTATTTATACATGCCACCATGTACAGATGCTCCTCACCCACTACACGGCTTAGTGCCTCTCGTGTTTTTGTGTACAGTCGCTCTGCCTCGCCGTATCGGCCTTGATTTGCATACACGTTGGCCAACAAGCCCATGTTCACCAGTGTGGATGGGTGCTCCTTTCCCCACGTACGTCGCGCGAGCTCCAGCGCTCTGTCATATTGTTGCTCTGCCTCATTGTAGCGCCCCTGCTTGAAATACACGCGGGCAAGGTTGTTCATCGTGCTAGTTGTTTTCCCGCCCTCCTTGTCAGAAACACTACGGTTTGTCTCCAACATCTTGACGTATAGCGATTCTGCCTCTTCGTAGCGGCCCAACTTCAAGTACGCGAAAGCAACGTCATTTGTGCTACGTAGGATTTCTTCGTGTTCCTCATTGAAAAGACGTCGATTGATCCTGAGCGCCTTTGTAGCGAGTTCCTCCGCTTCGATGCAACGTTCCTGGCCGAAATATACCCAAACAAGACCCGATATGGATTTCAGTGTTTTCGGATATTCCAAGCCAAGGTGTTCCTGGTGGAGCTGGATCGCACGCTTGAGGTTTACTTCAGCCTTTCCGAAATCGTTG
>Ga0207752_1001241_pt1 | contig 11838 bp, 8 predicted proteins | sample Pon2CUnioCityCA_6_FD_187272 | JGI IMG/M metagenome (GOLD analysis project Ga0207752, IMG submission 187272) | Marine sediment microbial community from Union City, CA, USA - Pond 2C Sediment 2 (SPAdes) | ecosystem: Environmental > Aquatic > Marine > Intertidal zone > Salt pond sediment ... | reverse complement strand
ACAGCACTTTGGTGATCGCTGCCGTCAGTGTGGTCTTGCCGTGGTCAATGTGCCCAATCGTGCCAATGTTGACGTGAGGCTTTGTCCGTACAAATTTCTGTTTGCTCATTTCCTTATCTTCCTTAAAGCTCTAGCCAGCCGGGAATTAGCCGCCGCCTTTCAAAACCTTATCGGCGACGTTATCCGGTACCGGCGCGTAATGATCTAATTCCATGGTAAAAGTGCCGCGTCCCTGCGTCATCGAACGCAGACGCGTCGCGTAGCCAAACATCTCGGCCAGGGGAACCTTGGCCCGGATCGCCTGGATATTGTCACTGCGCATTTCCATCCCTTCGATGGTGCCGCGTTGGGCAGAGAGATAACCGATAACATCGCCGGTATACTCCTCTGGCGCGATCACTTCGACGTCCATCACCGGCTCTAGCAACACCGGCCGGCCTCGCTGGACGCCATCTTTGGCCGCCATTGAACCCGCGATCTTGAAGGCCATCTCCGACGAGTCGACCTCGTGGTAAGAGCCGTCGACCAGCGTCACTTTGACGTCGGTCACCGGATAACCGGCGAGCACACCCGCTTCCAGCGCTTCTTCGATACCCTGAATCGCCGGCTTGATGAACTCCTTGGGGATGGCTCCACGAGTAATCTCGTCTTCAAAGATGTAACCAGAACCTGGCTCCAGCGGTTCCATGTTAATGATCACGTGCCCGTACTGGCCCCGGCCCCCGCTCTGGCGCACAAAGCGCCCGTGCACGTTCTCCACCAGGCGAGTAATCGTTTCCCGGTACGCCACGCGCGGGCGGCCAATATTGGCCGCGACCTTAAATTCGCGCAGCATCCGGTCAATCAACACCTCCAGGTGCAACTCACCCATGCCGTAAAGAATCGTCTGGCCGGTCTGGTCGTCGGTCCGGATCTGGAAGGTCGGGTCCTCTTCGGCCAGTGCCCGCAAGGCTACCCCCATCTTGTCCTGATCGAGGTTGGTCTTGGGCTCAATCGCCAATTGAATCACCGGTTCGGGGAACTCGATTGCCTCCAGCAGAATCGGATCGTCCTGCGCGGAGAGGGTGTCGCCGGTAAAGGTAGTCTTGAGGCCAAGGGTGGCCGCAATGTGCCCGGCGTGCACCTCTTCCAGATCTTCGCGGTGGTTGGCGTGCATGCGCAAAATCCGGCCGATGCGCTCTTTCTTATCCTTGGAAGCGTTCAGCACCGAGTCACCACGGCGCAAGACGCCGGAATAGACGCGGAAGTAGGCCAGCCGCCCCACATAGGGGTCGGTCACGATCTTAAAGACCAGGGCCGACAGGGGCGCCTCGTCTTCCGGCGGGCGCGTTTCTACTTCTTTCGTGTGGGGATCGATGCCGGCAATATCCGGCACATCCAGCGGCGAAGGCAGATAGTAGACGACGGCGTCCAACACCTTCTGCACACCTTTGTTACGCAGCGCCGAGCCACAGAGAACGGGTGTCACGTCGCCACGAATCGTGGCCGCGCGCAGCGCCTGCCGCAATTCCTCGACGGTGATCTCTTCTTCCTCCAGATAGCGCATCATCAGCTCGTCGTCGGTCTCGATGATTCGTTCGATGATTGTGTGGCGGGCCTGTTCCGCCTCTTCACGCATCTCTTCCGGAATCTCCACCACCACCGGTTTGGCTCCCAGATCCTCCTCTTCCCAGACATAGGCGTCCATGGTGAGGAGGTCGATAATGCCGCGGAAGTCAGACTCGCTGCCGATGGGCAACTGGATGGCAACCGGATTGGCTTTGAGCCGCTCGCGGATCATGCCGATGGAACGCACATAGTTGGCGCCGACCCGGTCCATCTTGTTAATTAAACAGATCCGGGGAACGCCATACTCGTCCGCCTGACGCCAGACCGTCTCGGACTGGGGCTCAACCCCGGCGACCGCGTCGAAAACGACAACGCCGCCGTCCAGCACGCGCAAACTGCGCTGCACCTCGGCGGTGAAGTCAATATGACCCGGCGTATCGATGATGTTCACCTGGTGGTCCATCCAGTAGGAGGTGGTGGCGGCAGCCGTAATCGTAATGCCGCGCTCCTGCTCCTGGACCATGTGATCCATCGTCGCCGCGCCGTCATGGACTTCGCCCATGCGGTGAATGCGCCCGGTGTAATATAAAATTCGCTCCGTTGTTGTCGTCTTACCGGCATCAATATGGGCAATGATCCCGATATTACGAACCCTCTGTAAAGGAATAGTCATTTACTCTCTCAGTACTGCTCTTTAGAACCGGTAGTGGGCAAAAGCGCGATTGGCTTCGGCCATCCGGTGCGCGTCATCCTTGCGCTTGACCGCTGCACCCTGGTTGTTGGCCGCGTCCATTAACTCTGCCGCCAGCTTATCGGCCATAGAGCGGCCACCCCGGTTCCGGGCCGCCGCCAGCAACCAGCGCATGGAAAGGCTGGTACGCCGGTGAGGGGGCACTTCAACCGGCACCTGGTAAGTGGAGCCGCCCACCCGCCGGGGACGGACCTCAACGCGGGGCATGGCATTATCCAGGGCCTGCTCGAAGACCTCCAGGGGAGGCCGGTTCATGCGCTCTTCCATCATCTCAAAGGCATCATAGAGAATGCCCTGGGCGGTGCTCTTCTTCCCGTCTGACATCAGCCGGTTAATGAACATCGCCACGTGTTTGTTGTCGTAGCGCAAATCAGGTTCTACTTCCCGTTTCTCCGGGCGAAAACGTCTTGGCATCTTTCTTTACTCCGTCCGTTCTATTTATTCTCGTGGGGCCTTCGTGCCGTACTTGGAACGTCCCTGCTTCCGGTCGTCAACGCCGGTCGCATCCAGGGCACCACGGACAATGTGGTAGCGGACACCGGGCAGATCCTTCACCCGGCCGCCGCGCACCAGCACCACCGAGTGGTCCTGCAGGGTGTGTCCTTCGCCGGGGATGTAGGCGGTCACCTCAATCCCGTTGCTCAGGCGCACACGGGCAACCTTACGCAAAGCGGAGTTCGGCTTCTTTGGCGTCGCCGTCGCTACCCGGGTGCACACCCCACGTTTCTGCGGGGCACCCTTGGACTGCTTGGTCCGGCGCTGTTTGAAGCTATTGAACGTCCACTGCAGAGCAGGCGCCTTGTTCTTTTTCTTTTTCGGCTTGCGCCCTTTTCGTACGAGCTGATTAATCGTGGGCACTGCTATCCATCTCCTCGTTCAACTGAAGTTGTCGTTTCACTGAACCTTCGTAAACGTTTACCGGTGGATTTACCCCTGCGCGGGCCTCTGCCACCTTTCATCCAAAATTCACTTCTCGACAATCGAGGCCATCGGAGTCAATTTACTCGATGGCCTCGAAGTTAATTCTTTTATGCAATTCGTAACAAAGGCCCTACAGGTAATTCGTGCGGCCCTTGCGGGGGCATTACCTTAAACGTCAGTGGATCATAGCGTTGTTAATCGTTTTCACCATTCTTAAACACCTACGTTCAGCGGCCAAAGTTACGACCGTAACCACAAAGCACGAATGCGTATTCTAACACACCTGGCTTTGTTGTCAACCTGAATCAATTGTTTCGCGAACCGTTCCAAGGTAGATTTAACAATAGCTGGAGGCCCTCCGTAGGAGGGCTCACCCATGGCGTCATCAGCGGCGGTTGCGGGCCAGATCCATCAGGCCGGAACCGACCCATTTTTTCTGGCGCCGGTCATCTTCCTTGCCGAAGCGAATCACATCGCCGTTCTCGGTCACCGCTTCCACGGCCAGCCCCAGGCTTTGCAGCTCTTTGACCAATACCCGGAAGGAGGCCGGGACGCCGGGTTCCTCGATAGGCTCATCCTTGACGATCGCCTCGTAGGTTTTCACCCGACCCTGCACGTCATCGGACTTAACCGTCAACATTTCCTGCAGGGTATGGGCTGCGCCGTATGCCTCCAAGGCCCAGACCTCCATCTCGCCGAAGCGCTGCCCACCAAACTGAGCCTTACCGCCCAGCGGCTGCTGCGTAACAAGGGAGTAGGGGCCGGTGGAGCGGGCATGCACCTTATCTTCAACCAAGTGGGCCAGTTTGAGCATATGGATAATGCCCACCGTCACCGCCTGATCGAAGGGCGAACCGGTCTTGCCGTCGATCAATTTCTCCTTGCCCAAAATGGGCAGCGGAATACCGGTTTCCAGCGTAATCTCGTGGGACTTCTCGATCATGAGGTCGAGGTCTTCTTCCATCGGCGCCAGGTGCAACGATTCGTCAAGATCGTCACCATGCCTGTCCAGCATGTAGCCATACCACTCGCGCACACAGACCTCAATCGCTTTCTCGTCGTACGGAATCCGTTCCTTCTTCTGCAGGTCGAAGTCCGCGAAGATTTCCTTCGGATCCCAATCCTGCATCTTCAGCCACTCGCGGACCACAGACATCCGTGCGTGGACCGGTTCCGTTTCCAGGCGATTGGCATCGTAGCCCTCTTCGTCCAGCCAGGAGACGACGAAGAGACGGCGCGCTTCGTCCTCGTCCTGCAACGTTTCCGTGTCGTATTCAATCTCGTCCAGCCAGTCCCAGGCCCAATCGGCAACGACATCCCAGGATCGTTCCAAGAGCCAGGCTCGGGCCAGTTCCGCCTGGATTTCGCCCTCAGTGGCGCCGTCGAAGACGGGCGTAATGGCGCGGAAGCCAAGGCGGTCGGCGGCCCAACCCAGATGGGTCTCCAGTACCTGGCCGATGTTCATGCGGCCGGGTACCCCCAGCGGGCTGAGAATGATGTCGACCGGCGTGCCGTCGGCCAGGAAAGGCATATCTTCCTGAGGCACAACCTTGGAGATCACGCCCTTGTTACCATGGCGGCCGGCCATCTTGTCCCCTTCCTGGATCTTACGCCGCTGGGCGACGCTCACCCGAACCATTGTTTCCACACCGGCCGGGAGGTCGCGATCGTGCTGCCGGTCAAAGACCTGCACGTCAACCACCTTACCCCGGGCACCATGCGGCAGGCGCAGGCTCGAGTCTTTCACCTCGCGCGCCTTGTCGCCAAAGATGGCCCGGAGCAACTTCTCTTCCGGAGTCAGCTCTTTCTCACCCTTGGGCGTAATCTTACCGACCAGGATGTCGTTCTCCTGCACGTCGGCGCCCACACGAATGATACCCCGTTCATCCAGGTCCTTCAGCGCATCTTCGCTGACGTTGGGGATGTCGTAGGTGATCTCTTCCGGGCCGAGCTTGGTGTCGCGCGCTTCCAGTTCATGCTTCTCAATGTGGACCGAAGTGAAGAGGTCCTCGCGCACCAGCCGCTCGCTGACCAGGATGGCGTCCTCGAAGTTGCCCCCTTCCCAGGAAAGGAAAGCGACGACCACATCCTGGCCCAGGGCCAGTTCGCCAAATTGGGTGGAAGAGCTGTCGGCCAGGACGTCGTCCTTGTGGACGCGCTCGCCCTTCACGACCACCGGTCGCTGGTCAATGCACGTGCTCTGGTTGGAGCGGTTGTACTTGCGCAGGTTATAGGTGCGCGGCCCGTCTTCCTGCATCACAATAATGCGCTCGCCGGTAACGCTGATGACCTCGCCGTCCTGCTGGGCCAGCACAACCTGGCCGGAGTTATGGGCAGCCTGCAGCTCCATCCCGGTGCTTACCACCGGCACATCCGGCTGGAGCAGGGGCACGGCCTGGCGCTGCATGTTCGATCCCATCAGCGCGCGGTTGGCGTCGTCGTGCTCCAGGAAAGGAATCAACGCTGCGGAGACACCCACGATCTGCCGGGGGGCAACGTCGATGTAGTCGATGCGCTGCACCGGCGAAATCTGGAACTCCTGGTTCCGGCGCGAAGAAACGCGCGTGCCGACCAGTTGCCTGCGCTCGTCGATCTCGGCGTTCGCCTGGGCAATGGTGTAGTGGTCTTCCTCGTCGGCCGACATGTAAATAATTTCGTCGGTGACGAAGGGCACGACCCGGACCTGTTCCATGCCCGCCTCGCGCATCATCTCCACGTCTTCTTCCGTGATCGTTTCCCCGGCGGCAACGATCACCTCGCCGCTGTCCGGGTGGGTAAGGTCGGAGAAAGCATCGTGGCCGACCACCTCGCCGTCCTCCAGGGAGAGGGAATTGCGTACGCGGCGATAGGGAGTCTCGATAAACCCATATTTGTTTACACGCCCGTAAGTGGCCAAACGCCCGATCAGGCCGATGTTCGGGCCTTCCGGCGTCTCGATGGGGCAGATGCGGCCATAGTGGCTGTGGTGCACGTCACGCACCTCAAAGCCGGCACGCTCGCGGCGCAGACCGCCGGGCCCCAAGGCGGAGAGGGTGCGCTTGTGGGTCAGTTCGGCCAGCGGGTTCGCCTGTTCCATGAACTGGCTCAACTGGGAGCTGCCGAAAAATTCGCGGATGGCTGCGACGACCGGCCGGATGTTGATCAGGGAAACCGGCGTCAGGTTGTCCTTGTCCCGGATAGACATCCGCTCGCGCACGACCCGTTCCATCCGGCGCAGGCCGACGCGCAACTTCGCCTGGAGCAATTCGCCCACCGTCTTCACGCGGCGGTTGCCCAGGTGGTCAATATCGTCCGGCCCTGCCTGGCCGTTGTTGATCAGGACCATATGCCGCACCAGGTTGACGATGTCGTACTGGGTCAGGGTGCGGTGCTCTTCTGGAATCTTTTCCGACAGGCCGAGCCGCTTGCTCAGCTTGTAGCGGCCCACCCGCGCCAGGTCGTAGCGACGGCTGTCATACAGTTGCTCGTGCATGTACTCGCGGGCGTTGTCCAGAGTGGGCGGATCGCCGGGGCGCATCCGCTTGTAGAACTCGACCAGGGCCTGCTCGGCCAGGCTTTCGTCCGGGTCCCAGGCCGGCTCCTGCTCGATGCTGCCCTGAATGTAGAGATGCTCGGCGTTGGTGTCGATGTCGTCAAAGAGGGCCAGAATCTCTTCGTCGCTCCCTTCTGAGAGCAGCTCGTTCCCCAGCCCATCCTCGACGGCCGCCAGCGCCCGCAGGAACAGCGTAATCGGAATGGTGCGCTTGCGATTGAATTTGACCGTCAGGTAATCGGTCTTGCGGGTTTCGAACTCCATCCAGGCGCCGCGGTCGGGGATCAATTTCGCCTTGGCCAGCGGCCGGCCGGTGGTCCGTTCTTCCTCCACCTCGAAATAAACGCCGGGCGAGCGGATGAGCTGGCTGACGACCACCCGCTCCGTACCGTTAATGACGAAGGTGCCGGCGGGCGTCATGATCGGGAAATCGCCCAGGAAAATATCCTGGACGATAGGTTGGTCCAGCTCGGTGCTGTAGAGCAGGACTTTGACGTGGAGTGGAGCCGCGTAACTCATGTCGCGGTCCACGCACTCTTCTACCGTATACTTGGGCGGATCAAACCAATACTCAAGACCAAACCCCTCAACCTCGGGCGAGTCGCTGGGGAAATATAGTTTGAGGTTGCCGTTAAAGCTCTCGATGGGAGAGATCTCCTCAAACAGTTCCGCCAGCATTTCGTTCTGAAATGTGTCGAAGGATTCGAGCTGGACGTCGATTAACGTCGGCAGCTCCAGGGGATCAGTTGTGTGAGCGTAAATCTTTTTGTCAAAATTCCGTTTGGACATTTATCCTCTCGTTGATCCAAAACTAAACAGCAAACGTGGTGGCGCACGAAACAACTTCCACCAAAAAAGGACACAATGCGTTCGCAATTGTATCCTCGAAGTATTATGGCCCCCTCATTATGGAATGGTACGAAATCGGCCGGTGTGCAAATTAGATATTATACTGCTAAGCCGCCAACTGTCAAATCGATTCGGCGATTCTAACAGAGTTCTGTCGTACCAGGGTCTGGTACAGGGTGCTGATCCGTTTTCCGGCAGCCGGCCAGCTATAATTACGCGCCGCCCGCTGCCTAAGGTGGCGCCCGCGATGGATGCGTTTCTCCTCATCGTGCAGCAGCTCCCGGATTGCTGCCGCCAATCCGTCGATATCTCCCGGCGGCACGTAGTTCCCCCACTCCCCCAGGTACTCCCGGTGGACGGGCGTGTCATAGGCAACCACCGGCTGGCCCAGCGCCATGTAATTGAGCACTTTGCCGCTGCCTTCGGTGGTGGAGAATTTCGGCGAGACGGCAATATCGCCCAGCGCGAGAAACGCGGGCGCTTCCTTAATATAGTCTACCGGCCCGGTAAAGGTCACCATCCCGTCCACGCCCAGCCGCCGGGCCATGTGCCGGTAGAGGTCGACATTAGGATAGCCCATCACCAGGAAGTGCACATCTTCGCCGCTCGTATGTAGCCGCGCAGCGGCCTCTACCAGGTGGGGGGTTCCCTGGTAACCGGCCAGCAGGCCGAGGTAGGCCACGATGGGCCGGTCCGGGGGAATGCCGAAGCGCCGGCGCAGCGCGTCCTTTTCGGCCGCGCTAAGCCGGCCGGGTGCGAAATGGGTGAGGTCGGCGCAGTCCGGCAGCGGATAGATCCGATCCTGGGGCACGGCAAACTCCTCGACCAGCACAGACTCCGCCCGCAGCGAGCTGGTGAGGATCGCCTCCGGCCGGTGGGAGATGAACCGTTCCAGCCGGCGCCAGAAGGCGTGGCCGAGGCCCCCCTCCCGGATGAATTTGTGATCCAGCATCTCTCCGGTGAGGCTTCCCTGGAAGTCGAAGACCAGGGGCACGCGCAATAATCGCGCCAGCAGGCTCCCGATCAGGGCACCTTCGTGCATATGGCCGTGTACCACATGGGGGCGCAGGCGCCACCCCACCTGTACCGTCTTCTGCGCCAGGTAAAGGTCGAAGGCGAGCTTGTGGCGCGACGAGCCGACCTCGTAATCGGCGTGCCAGGGCAGGCGGGCGGTCCGCTCAATGCGGATGCCGGGCACGTCTTCCCCTTTATTATAGGTAACCAGGGTGACCTCGTGGCCCAGCGCTTCCAGTGCCCGGATCTCCTCCAGGATGCGGATGTGGCCGCCATAATGGCCAAAGAAGGAGGTGGGGGCCACCATCAGTACCCGCAAGGCGTGCGCCTCCACCGGGTCACCTTTCGCCGCAGCCATTAATTATCTTGTTCCCCCCACCGGCCCAACATCTGCTGCCGGAAGCTGACCGGGGTCACTTCCGGTGCCCGGATCTCTTCCCAGTCATTTTCGGCCCGTTCGTGCAGCCACTTATCCCGCTCCAGGTCCAGTTGCTGCAGGAGCGCGGTCAGCCGCTCCGCATCCCCTTCGGCCACCCGCTCGCGCACTTCCTGGATCTGAACGAGCAGGGCATCGAGCCAGCGCAGCGTCGCGGGCTGATCGTGTAAGGCCAGGTGGGCGACCTCCTCCCCATCTTCCAGGGCAGCGGTCGCCTGGACAAAGGGCTTGCCGGCAAAACGCAGCATGTCGCGCCAGCCGGCGGCCTGGGTGATGGCCCGGAACATTGCCGCTGCCAGCAGGCCCGGCACCGTCTGCACCCCCTGCATCAGGCTGTCGTACTCGGCCGGATCCAGGAAAAAGGGCTGGGCCCCGAGAATGCTGCCTACGTTCACGGCCGTCTCCACCGCCTGGGGATCCGCATCGGGCGCCGGCATCAGACAAAAGACACTGTTCTGGAAAAGGTCGGCGCGCGCGCCGGGAACCCCCTTCAGGGCCTCAGCGGCCAGCACCGGAGCCGCGCCCACAAAATGGCCCTGGCGCAGATACTTCTGGGCCAGCGCCTGGCTCGCCCCTTTCAGGCCGGAAAGATCAAGCACCAAGACGTGCTCGCGAACCTGGTCGCCGATAACGTGTAACACCTTCTCCACCGTCTGTGCCGGTACGGCCAGGATCAAGATGTCGGCAGAGGCGGCAGCCCGCGCCAGGTTCCCTTCGCCCCGATCGATGGCCCCCGCTACCTGCGCCTCTTTGAGCGTGCTCCGCTCTTCGTCCCATCCTGCGATGGTTACCCCCAGGTTTGCCTTCTGTAAAGCCAGCCCGACGGAAACACCGGTACGCCCCAGGCCAATGATGGTGATCGTCTCTGTTTTCACGCCTTTTCTTCCTCCGTTTCCGCCGCCAGCCGTTTGATATAGCGCAGGATCGCGCCCAGCCCGTTCAGCCGCTGCCCGCTCAGGACTTCCTGCATACCCATTTCCATGTAGAAGTCGTCGGGAATTGCCAGCACCTCTTGCGGGCTGAGCCCGGCCGTGCCCTGGCGCAAGATTTCGGCGTAACCGCGCACCGTCGGCGATTCCGGGGGCACATCAAAGTAGAAACGGATCTCGTCTTCACCGTTTTCGGCAATGACGAAGACCGGCGTCATGCACTCGTGCACCTGTCCCATCTTTTCCCGCTCTTCTTCCAGCCATGCCGGCAGATCCGGCAAACCTTCGGCAAATTCCAGCAAATATTCCAGCTTCTCCCGTCCCCGGCAGATCTGGAAATCGGCTACGATCTCCTGCAGACGGGGCGGAAGCGTCTCCTTTGTCGCACTCATCGTCCTATCCTCTTGCGTTTGTGTCTACCTTATATATGGTAGGCTATGCTATTCGCCACTGCCCTTATCCAGGGCGCAAGATGCCATCATGCGCTACATGTTGTTGGACATGCTGCCAGCTTGTTCCCGGTGCGCAAGATGCCATCATGCGCTACGATCCGGGTCAATTCTTGAGCTTAATTCAAACAGCGTGCGCTGGCAAATGAAGTGGCACCGCTGCTAATACAAAACCTATCTCCTACCTTTGCAGATACATTCGCCGGATAGATTCACGCATTTTTCGTTGCTCACGCCGTCTCCGTCGCTATACTGGCAGAAAGTGGTTCTGAGCTGAAAGGAGGCCAGCCAGATGAAACAATATCTCGATTTGATGGCGCACGTGCGCGATAACGGGGTGCGGCGAGAGGATCGCACCGGGGTCGGCACGGTCAGCGTCTTCGGGTACCAGATGCGCTTTGACCTGAGCGAAGGCTTCCCGGCCGTGACCACCAAGAAGCTCCATTTTCGCTCTATCATCCACGAGCTGCTCTGGTTCCTGCAGGGTTCGACCAATATCCGCTACCTGAAGGAAAACGGCGTGCGTATCTGGGACGAGTGGGCTGACGAAAACGGCGAGCTGGGTCCCGTCTACGGATACCAGTGGCGTTCCTGGCCCACCCCCGAAGGGGGGCACGTTGACCAGATCGCCCGGCTGCTGGATCAGTTGCAGCACAACCCTTTCTCCCGCCGGCACATCGTCAGCGCCTGGAATGTGGCCGACGTCGAGCAGATGGCCCTCCCGCCCTGCCACACCATGTTCCAATTCTACGTCTCTGAGGATGAAGCAGGCACCCGCACTCTCTCCTGCCAGCTCTACCAGCGTAGCGCCGACATCTTCCTCGGCGTGCCCTTCAACATCGCCTCCTACGCCCTGCTGACGCTGATGATCGCCCAGGTAAGCGGCTATGGGCCCGGCGACTTCGTCCACACCTTCGGCGACGCCCACCTTTACCTGAACCACCTGGAGCAGGTGGAAACGCAACTAGCGCGCACGCCGCTCCCACTGCCCCAGATGCAGCTCAACCCGGCAGTGACCTCCCTCTTAGACTTCCGGTACGAGGATTTCACGCTGAAGGGGTATGAATTTCATCCGCACATTCAGGCGCCGATTGCGGTGTGAGGAGAGTAGGGATAAGGAAGTAGGAAGAAAGAATCCTGAACACCCTTCAAATCGGCGTCGCCTGGAGCGCGTTATGAACTCATCCCTGAAAAGGAATCTGGTAAGCAAGAAACTCGTTCCCGATTGGTTCGTTGTCGGTATAGTAGCGATTCTACCTTGGATCACTTTGCTGATCAGCCTTCTAAGCAGTGAGTACGCCGATGAAGCGATTCAAGCTTTACGGGGTGAATATACTATCCATGGAATTCCACACAATCCAATTCGTGGCTTCCTCCCTCTATTTCTACTATTGAATCTAGCAGCAACT
>Ga0207752_1001240_pt1 | contig 11842 bp, 6 predicted proteins | sample Pon2CUnioCityCA_6_FD_187272 | JGI IMG/M metagenome (GOLD analysis project Ga0207752, IMG submission 187272) | Marine sediment microbial community from Union City, CA, USA - Pond 2C Sediment 2 (SPAdes) | ecosystem: Environmental > Aquatic > Marine > Intertidal zone > Salt pond sediment ... | reverse complement strand
CCACAAAGCACACAGGCGACGTCTGGAGCTTTAAAACAAGGCCTGTTATGCCCGTCAGGGACCCGAATCTTGTAGCCTGGTGGATGTTTGACGACGAAGGTACCGGTACCGTAATCGATTATTCCGGATATGACCATGATGGTACTCTTTATGAAACCGCTTCGTTTGCCGACGGGATCGACGGTGATGCCTTGATGCTGAGAAATGATTCGACAGACTACGCGGCCATTGACGGCTACAAGGGCGTTTTGCGAATTTCCAACGATCTCCAGCATGCATTTACTATTACCGCCTGGGTTAAGACCAACGACGGTGCTGGTGAGATAGTCGGCTGGGGCAACAATTCCGGCCGGCAGAGAGTGGAGTTCCGTCTGGACGGCGGCCGGCTGCGGGTCGAGCATGGCAGCGGCAACAAACGCGGCGACACTAACGTTAATGACGACCGGTGGCACCATGTAGCGCTGGTTGTTCCTGAAGACGGCGATATAGAAAGCACAATATTTTACATCGACGGCGCGTTCGAGCAACAGCGGACAATCAGCAATCCTTCCAACAAGTTTAATCTGGTTTCCAACTTTGATGTCCAGATTGGTCGTAGATACAACGGTGATAACAGGCTGTTGCATGGACTGCTGGACGATGTCCGCATTTATGACAAAGCATTAACGCAGGACCAGATCAACTACATTATGCTCAGATTCGATCCGATGCGCAGCTGGAATCCGAATCCCGCCAACGGCTCATTGCTGGACGTCGAGCATATAACAGATCTTAGCTTCTCGGCTGGAGACCAGGCGGTGGAACATGACGTTTATTTCGGCACCGATATAGATGCTGTGGCTTTAGCCGATGCTTCCGATACGACGGGAATCTATCGCGGCAGGCAGAGCCTCGACAATATGAGCTATACTCCATCCGAGGCTCTCGAGTGGGGTACCGGGCCGTACTATTGGAAGATTAACGAGTACAACGCGGATGGAACTATAAGCGAAGGCAGAGTATGGAGCTTTACGGTAGCTGACTTCATTCTCATAGACGATTTTGAGGATTACGATGCCGACCAGAATCAGATATGGTACGCATGGCACGATGGGCTCGGCTACGGCATGCCGGACGCACCGCCCTATTATGAGGGCAACGGTACAGGTGCCGCTGTCGGTGACGACGGTACCGGTTCGTATACCGAGGAAAGTATCGTCAATACCGGACGTCAATCCATGCCGTTCTGGTATGACAATAATAAGCAGGGATATGATTATTATTCGCAGGCCGAAATGGCGCTGACCGACCCGCGCGACTGGACCAAACATGACACTGAGCTGTTATCAGTATGGTTCAGGGGTTATTTGGAATCGGTAAGCTCCATTACGGGCGATCCTTCGGGTACTTTCACGATTGCGACGCGCTCGGGAGATACCTGGGGCACGAGCGATCAGTTGTTTTACCTGTTTAAGCAGCTCTCGGGCGCAGGTTCGATTACGGCGAAGATCGAAAGCGTCACGAATACGTCTGCCAGCGCTAAAGTGGGCGTAATGATTCGCGAGACGCTCGCCACGGATTCCAAGCACGCTTTCACCTTCATGCGGCCCGACGGCGGCGTAAGATTCAATCGTCGTGTTGAGGTCGGCGATGTCACTACCAATTCCGTCGAGAACGGACTTACGTTTCCGCAATGGGTGAGGCTGGAACGCGACGTGTCCGGCCTGTTTACGGCTTCTCATTCGGCGGACGGTATTAACTGGGTGCCGGTAAACGATGAGAACCTTGGTTCGAGCGAAACCGTCCTGATGGACAACAATGTCTATATAGGCCTTGCGCTGGCGGGCAACAACACCTCAGAAATTTGTGAGGCGGTTATTTCCGAGCTTCAGGTTACCGGCAACATTATGGGCGATTGGCAGTCTCAGGATATTGCAATCATGGCTAACGATCCCGAACCGATGTATATTGCGATATCCAACAGCACCGGCGAACCTGCAGTTGTTTACCATGATGATCCCGCCGCGGCACAAATTGATGTCTGGACGGAATGGATTGTCCCGCTGCAGCTATTTGCAGATCAGGGCGTCGATTTAACTGATGTTGACAGCATAGCAATTGGTCTGGGCACGCGGGGCAATACGACGATTCCCGGCGGTTCGGGCAAGATGTACATTGATGACTTTAGGCTGTACCGGCCGAGAAATGCTGCCGAAGAGTAGTAGTCTGTAACATAATAAATGCTGACTTGTCATTCTGAGGCGCAGCCGAAGAATCTCAAACGACACGACGTTTTCAAACGTCATAGTCGAGATTCTTCACGGAGCCTGCCCTCGAGCTTAGCGAAGGATTCAGAATGACAACCCTGCAAATAAAGTGTTTCTAACCAGTAGAAATAGTTTTGATATTTAATTGAAAAAAGGTCTTGTATCAGTTAGGGGCCTATATCGTTTTATTCGATATAGGCCCCGTCTGTTTTCTGTAGTTTCTGGCTGTCAGGATAGATAAAAAACTTGCATTATATCCGGTTTTCGGTCAGACTTTCTGTGTCAGATTATGCAGGGAAGCCGAAATTATGGAAGATAGATGTTTTTTCTTTGCCGGCGGCGGAACAGGGGGCCATATTTATCCCGCCGTCGCCGTTGCGCAGCAGATAGTGAATATCGAGCCATCAGCAAAAATACATTTCTTCTGCAGCACACGCAGTATCGATAAGCATATTATTTTGCAGGCCGGTTTCGAATATACGGCTCTGCCGGCCATAGGTTTCTCTATCCGGCCCGGGAAATTCATCGGCTTCTGCAAGTTATTGTTTAGAAGCTACCGGATAGCCGATGAAAAGATTCGCAATAATTCGAATGTTGCAGTCATAGGCTCCGGAGGTTTTGTTTCGACGCCGGTTTGCCTGGCCGCTCATAAGCGCAAAGTTCCAATTGCCCTTTTGAACGTCGATATTGTGCCCGGCCGGGCGAATAAGCTAAATGCCCGCTGGGCGGATAAGATTTTTGTGCAGTTCAAGGAGACGGCTGAACATTTCACACGCAGGAAGAAGAAAGTCAGTATTGTCGGCTGTCCGATACGCAGAGGTTTTAGAAATCAACAGCCGGACAAGGCGATAGAGCAACTGGGTCTGGACCGGAATAAAAAGATTCTACTGATAACCGGCGCATCGAGCGGTTCGGAGAATATTAACAATGCCGTATATTCACTGCTGGGAAAACTGGCAGCCTTCGCCGGTGACTGGCAGATAGTCCACTTGGCCGGCCATAGTAATTACGACAAAGTCTATAGTCAATATAGTGATGCCAAAATCAGCCACAAGGTTGTCAGTTATTTCGATGATATGCCGGATTTGCTGGCCGCCGCGGACCTGGTTATAGGCAGGAGCGGCGCCGTCAGCGTGGCGGAATATGTAGCGGCAATGGTTCCAAGTATTTGTATGCCGTACCCGTATCATAAGGATAAACATCAATATCTGAATGCGGGCAAGCTGGTCGAGGTCGGGGCGGCGATTATCGTTGATGATTTGCCCGATGAAAAAGACAGGTCCGAATGGCTGTGGGAAGAGCTGGAACAACTGATGAAGGACCGGAAAGCCAGGCAGCTAATGGCGGAAGGTTGCAAAATAATCGCGAATCCGGATGCAGACAGGAAAATTGCGGAACAGTTGCTGAAAATGACAGAAATCGCTTGACAGGAGGAGGTTTAAGCAGGAGAATTCTTCTTTTGGCTGTTTATTAGCATGAAATACAAATCTCAAAAATTATAGAAAGAGGAAACAATGAATAAAATCATCAATACACGCCGGGACTTTCTTAAAAGTTCACTAATTTTCGGAGCAGGTGCATTGACAGTTGGGCCGTTGGCAAGGTTGGGACAATCCATGGAGATGCTTACGCCGATGCGGTTCGGATTGGTAACCTATCTCTGGGGCAGAGACTGGGACTTGCCGACACTTATCGCTAACTGCGAGAAGACCGGCGTGCTGGGCGTCGAGTTGCGAACGCAGCATGCTCACGGCGTCGAATCGGACCTCAATGCTCGTCAGCGCAGGGACGTAAAGAAGCGTTTTGAAGACAGTCCTGTGACGCTGTTGGGTCCTGGTACGAATTTCGCCTTCCATCATACCGATGCATCAAGACTCAGGAGAGATATCGACGGGGCGAAAGAGTATATCAAGCTCTCTCGCGACTGCGGCGGCTCAGGTGTTAAAGTAAAGCCGAACGATTTGCCCAGGAACGTGCCTCAGGAAAAAACGATCGAGCAAATAGGAAAATCGCTTAGTGAATTGGGTCGCTTTGGCGCCGACTACGGCCAGCAGATTCGCCTGGAAGTCCACGGAGCGTGCTCGCCGCTGCCGATTATCAAGAAGATTATGGACGTTGCCGACCATCCCAACGTCGGAGTCTGCTGGAACTGCAACGGGCAGGATTTACAGGGTGAAGGGCTGGAATATAACTTCAACCTGGTCAAAGACCGCTTCGGCGATACCGCTCATATCCGTGAGCTTAATGTCGGTGATTACCCCTATCAGGAGCTCATGAACCTGTTCGTAGCGATGGACTATGACGGCTGGATTCTTCTGGAAGCCCGCACCAATCCCGATGACCGCGTCAAAGCCCTTGCCGAGCAGAGAGAAATCTTCGAGAAAATGGTGGCAAAAGCGAAAGCTTCCGGCGGCTCCTCTGCGAAGGGCGGCGTCAAAATCGATGAGGTGGGCGGGAAGCTGCGCATCGAGATCAATGGCGAACTGTTCACCGAATATAACTATCAGGATGTGCCCCGGCCGTTCTTCTATCCGGTTATTGGGCCTACGGGCGCATCGGTTACTCGCAACTGGCCGATGAAGGATATCAATCCGGACGAGGCGAAAGACCATCCGCATCACAAATCGTTGTGGTTCACGCATGGCGACGTCAACGGCATAGACTTCTGGACCGACGGCGACCGGAAAGGAAAGATTGTACATGATAAGTTCCTGAAAATCAGTTCGGGCCCGGATGTAGGTGAGTTTGTCGGGAAAAATAGATGGATAGCTCCGGACGGCAAGCTTGTCTGTACCGACACACGAACACACAGGATTTACAATCGGCCTGACTGTAAAATGATGGACCTTGAGATAACTATACACGCCTCCGAGGGCAAGGTTGTCTTTGGCGATACGAAAGAAGGCTCGATGGCGATAAGGCTCGCTCCAACAATGCGTGTCGAAGGCAAGGTAGGTAAGGGCCACATCGTCAATAGCGAAGGTGACCACGACAAACCCGCCTGGGGAAAACGCGCCGCTTGGTGCGATTACTACGGACCCGTGGAAGGTCAAACGGTCGGTGTGGCTATTTTCGACCATCCTTCCAATCCGAAGCATCCGACCTGGTGGCACGTTCGGACTTATGGTCTGTTTGCAGCCAATCCGTTCGGCGTGCACAATTTCGAGAATAAACCTGCGGGAACGGGTGATATTACCATCCCGGCCGGCGAAAGCCTGGCCTTTAAGTATCGCTTTTATTTCCATAAAGGCGATGAGAAACAGGGCAAAGTAGCTGAGCATTACCGTGAATATGCGGTAACAAAATAGGTAAATCTGTGCCGGAGAATAAAACTTTTTGGAATATAGGAGAAGATTATGAGTAAGCTAAGTCGCAGAGATTTTATGAAAAGTTCAATGGCTGTCGGCGCCGGTTTGGCGCTGGCAGGACCGGCGTCACGAGTTCTCGGCGCCAATGATGACCTTCGCGTCGCCGTCGTCGGCGTCGGCGGACAGGGCGGAGGACACATGAGGTATTTCGGCGAGCAGTGCGAGGGTGTCCGGCTGGTGGCTATCTGTGACGCTGATCGCAGTCACGTCGAAAATCGTGCCGCGGATTTTGAGAAGAAGAACGGCGTCAAACTTAAAACGTATACAGACGTACGCGAATTGCTTGAGGACAAGGAAATCGATGCAATTACCTCGGCGACGCCCAACCACTGGCATTCGCTGGTAACTATCTGGGCGTGCCAGGCCGGCAAGGACGTCTATATCGAAAAACCGGTTTCGCATAACATCTGGGAAGGCCGTCAGATGGTAAAGGCCGCCCGAAAGTATAACCGCATCGTGCAGACCGGCACTCAGAAGCGCTCGGACCTCGGACTAATGGAGGCATACGATTACATCAAGAAAGGCAACCTCGGAGCGATTAAATGGTCGCGGGGTTTCTGCTACAAAGCCCGCTTTGAAGGCACCAACGGGATTGTGAACGGCACGAACGGGCCGAATCCGCTGCCGGAGCATATAAACTACAATCTATGGTGCGGGCCGGCGGATATGGAGCCGCTGCGACGAGAGCAGTTGCATTACAAGTGGCACTGGGTCTGGAATACGGGCTGCGGTGATCTCGGCAACCAGGGTATTCATGAGATGGACCTGGCCCGCTGGGCGCTGGGCGATCCGAGTCATTTGGCGCCGACCGTATTGAGCTTCGGCGGCCGGTTCAGAGTGAACGATGCCGGCGAGACGGCAAACACGCAAATTGTGTATCTCGGTTATAAGCCGGCGCCTTTGATTTTCGAGGTTCGCGGCCTGCCGGTCGAAAAAGGACGCAGGGATATGCCCAACTTCCGCGGCATTCGAATCGGCATGGTTATTCAGTGCGAGGACGGCTACTTCGCCGGCGGCGGGGGCGGCGGCTGGACTTATGACAACGACGGAAAGAGACTCAAACAGTTCAAGGGTCAGGCCGGCGCCGGGCACCATCAGAACTTCGTCAACGCCGTGCGCAGTCGTAAGGTCAGCGACCTCAACGCCGATATCGAGAAGGGCCACTACTCCAGTGCGTTGTGCCACATGGGCAACGTCTCCTATCGGCTCGGCAAGAAAATGTCGGTCGACGAAATCAAGAACAGCATCGACGATGATGAAATCATGGATTCGTTCGACAGGATGCTCGAGCATCTCACGGCCAATGAAGTCGATCTGGAGAAAGAGCCGATTACGATGGGCCCGATGCTGACGATGGATACGCAAACCGAGAAATTCGTCGGCGAGTACAGCGGGATGGCCAATATGTACGTCAAGAGAAACTACCGCGAACCGTTTGTTGTGCCGGATCAAGTATAATGAAGTTTGCTCTTTGTAATGAGATGTTCGAAGGCCGGCCTATGGCCGAGGTCTGCTCGACCGCACGAAAGCTGGGCTATCATGGAATCGAGATAGCGCCGTTCACTTTGGCAACCTCGGCCGAAGAAATTACCGCCGCCCAGAGAAAACAGACGCGAAGAGCAATCGAAGATGCCGGTCTTGAAACCGTGGGGCTGCACTGGCTCTTTGCCGGCCCAAACGGTTTGCACATGACCACAAACGATAATCAAGTTTGGGGCAGGACAAGGAATTACTTGTCCTGCCTGCTTGATTTGTGCAGCGACCTTGGCGGCGGGGTTTTAGTGCTCGGCTCGCCCAAGCAGCGGAGCATCGTCGATGGCCAGACCAAAGAAGGTGCCTGGAGGCGGGCTGTCGAATTGCTTAGTTCTGTGCTGGACAAAGCCGGCGATTTGGGCCTGACCATCTGTCTTGAGCCGCTATCGACCGTGGAGACCGATTTTATCAACACGGTCGCCGAGGGAATGAAAATGGTTCGGCAAATCGATCATCCCGCCTTGAAGATTCATCTGGACGTCAAGGCGATGTGCTCGGAACATAAGGGTGGCAGCCTCAAAGCCGAAGGCTTTGGAGATGGATCTGCCGTGCCGGATATTATCCGCTCGGTTAATGCCGACGATATCGGCCATTTACACGTCAACGACCCGAATCTTTACGGGCCCGGTATGGGCGATTTAGATTACGCTCCGATTGCCGAGGCTATTAAAGACGTTGGCTGGAATAAGTGGCTCAGTGTGGAGGTCTTCAAATACGATCCCGATCCCGAAACCATCGCCCGCAAGAGCATCGAATACTTAAAGAAATTCTGGCCGTAGAGAAGAGGCCGGAAAGCTGACGACAGAAGCCCTGTCATTCTGATTGAAACGCAGTGTAGTGAAGAATATCATACTATCGATAGCCAGATGCTTCGCTGCGCTCAGCATGACAATCCTGCGATTAATATGTTTTTAACCACTGGTTTCTTGTCTCTGATTTAGGGCTTACCGCATTTGAGTTTTGAGGGATTTCTTGGCGCGGTGAAATCGAGCGCGGGCCTTCTGGGGTGTTATGCGTGTCAGTGCCGCGATCTCGGAATAGGGCAGTTGTTCATAGTAACGAAGGTGAAGAATATCTCTGTGCTGCCGGTTGAGTTGTTCCATAAGACTTGAGAGCTTTTGGAGTCTTTCGGCATGAATGGTCTCTTCCAGAATGCCGCCGCTGCCTGCCCGGGATTCGCATAACCGATTCTGTCGAAGTAAAGCCCTGGCCGAGCCCTGCGCCCGGCGTCTTCTAAGATTGTCCTGAATCTTACTCCAGGCGATTCGAAACACCCACGGCCAGAATCTATGCTCGTCCCGCAGGCTGGCTATCTGTCCGACCATAGTTAGCAGTGTTTCCTGCAGCACATCCTCAGTCAGGTCATGATTTAAGGTAGTGCGGAACACGAACGGATAAAGTCGCTGGCGGACGATGCCGGCCAGTCGTCCCATGCCGGCCTTATTGCCTGAGCGGGCCTCGGAAAGTAGTTCAAAAAACGCCTTACGGTGCTCTTGGATATTTTCGTTATCTTCGTTCATATAAACTGCCCTCAATGCTAAAAGGCAGATAGTCTGTTGGAAGTAACAAAAAATTTCAAAAAGTTATTATTCTGCCGTATGTTCCTTTGCAATCGAGTAATCAAGGTCTATATGTGAGCTGTGCCGGTCTTTATTTGAACCGAAAAATTATTTTTTACGGCATTTGGCCACTTTTTAGGTAATTCTAAAGGATTAAAATCTCGATATTGTATATTGCGTACGCCCTATAAACGATTTTTCTGTCGGGTATTTGCTGTCAAAAGCTGCAAACATGGGCGACGAATGTCGGTCGCTAAGAATTGGGCGGAAAAATAGGAAAATCCTCCCGAAGGATTGCCGAAGGTAATTAGTGTGCCGAAAGAGTAATTTGCAAGCCGTCGGTGTAAGGTTGTTTGAAAGGTAAACTTTAATGCCCTGGTATACTTTCAGTGGAATTTACTTGATTGTATGGTCGGTGTTGCTGGTTCATTGTTTGTTCCAGCGGGAGTTCTATCCTATATTCGGTCGGCGATGGGGAACAAAAAGCCTCTGGTTATTGACGTTTGTTTTTCTCAATCCATTACTTACTCTGATATATTTCGTATTTGGTTTTTTATTACGTCCTCCGAAGGTCAAGTCTGATAAGCCCGGCGGGAACTTGCGAACCGTTCTTATAAGTCTGGGTTCGGCGATTGCGATTGCTTCAATCGGCATTGTACTGGTGCTCTTTGAGTGGCCTTTTACCCCTGACAAATCTGAACCGGTGGTTATTTCAAATGAATCACAAAAGAACAAAACCGAAGAGCAGAAAAACTTAAACCGTCAGAAGGCTTCTTTTGCTCTCTCGCAGGGAGAGTCCGGTGGATTCCGGGTATATATTGGATCGATAGACGCCAGGAATAATATACAGACTTTGAGTTCCACCTCCGCCGAAAGCGGCGCTAAAGCGAGTATTCGGAACATTATGATTATCTGTCAGAGTCCTAATGAGCTGCTCGATCGTTCGATGCGCGAGTTTCAGAAGTCTCTGGTGAAATTGCCGTATGTGGACAAAGTTGCTTATTATCCGTTCGGAACCTGGCCCGAACCAGGCGTACATCTGCCGGATGTTTATATTACCGTTAGCATGCCCGACGTTATTGAAAAAACTTTCATTCGCAGTCGATATTTCAAAGCGATAATAAAGTGGACGGCGGGCAGCTCTGTTTACGCAGGAACATCGCATTCTGATCATTCCCACACTCTTGAAATGATTAGTTTCGAAATCGAAAGCCAGCTCGAGCACGAAAGTAAAATGTTTGGAATTGAAAGTTCACAAGCCAAATATAAGCTTGCTGCAAATGATATCTGCAACGAGATGAACAATTCAATCTGCAAACAGTTTGAGAATTTACTGGACAAGTATGGCCGGATGTCTGAATCGCCCCAAATACTGTATGGAACCTATCACGAGCCTCCGGAGCTTTCCTTTCTTAAAACAGACAATGTAAAACAACTGATTTCAGGATATGGATTGTTGAAAAACAATCACACAGTTTGGCGATTCGCCGGTAAGCGTGATATAAATCGGGCGTTGAAGGCTTATTGGGATGAGTTGAAAACTCTGGGATGGGGGCAAGAGAACCTTGGCGAGAATTTTCTTCAGATGCAAAAGGAAAATGAGCACATTTATATTTTTTGCCAACGACAGCGTGACTCCAAAGCCGGGACCATCTTTTGGAGTGAATCTGAAAAGATGTCTTCCGAGGCCGCATTGATTGCTGATTATAAATCTGATTTTACCGATGATCAGATGCAACGTGCGATGGATGCGTTATTAGACGGTGACGTGGAAATTAAAACGCTTCTTGTCTTTGAGAAATATTTCCGTACGCCGATGCAGCTCGAACGTTTGGAAGCAATCATCGAACAAAATCCGGTCCATACTCTGGACGGATATCTTATGTTGACTCGTTATTGGGTGGATCATGGTCGGAGGGACAAGGGACGAGAGTCGCTGCTTCGGGCAAGGGTTATGCAGCGTACGGAAAAAAGCCACAATATCAGGACAGAGGAAATTAAAAGTCTGGCCGGAAAGCTCGGAGATGAGAGTTTGGCCGAAGGCCCTGTTGACGAGGAGATTTTTCTCCAGATGGGTTTTATAAATACAGCGCGGCTCAAAGAACCGCTTGAGATTGAAAAAGCCATTAACGAACCTGTTCTATTATACAGTAGCCTCAGCGATGGAGAATTGCAAACTTTTGCATTGCGGATTATTAGTTCGCAAGAATCTCGATACTTAATGCCCTATAATTTACTAATCGTTGAAAGCCGGAACGGCAGCTTAAGTTCGAGTGAAAACAGTGGAAAAATACAATCCGACGGTGTTTGGGAAGTAGAAACTTCTATAGATGCTTTCACCAGCGAAAGTAAGTCGATACGAATACAAGTCAAATGTCTTGATAACGGAAATTTCCTGTTCACCATTATTCCTCAGCAGTGAATAATGTAGCCGTACCGTTGCTGAAGTTCATAATTTTCGGGCCGCAGGTTGGGCATTCCTCTTCTTTTGTTTTGGTTGTCAGAGATGCGGGAATCTTTCTGGAATAGAAAACGTTACATGGAATTTCCAGTTGCAGGCCTTCTTTTGTTCTGACAACAAAAGTTTCCGTAAAAATCCTTTTTGTGTTTTTTGAGGCCGGCGGCGTTATCTCCAGTTCGAGCTCATAACCATTGGGAATTTCTGTATTACTCAGAACCTTTATAGTACCTTTGTTTGACCAGAAGGTGTCCAGATCAAAATCTTCGTTGTAGTTGTTAAGTATCCTGAGTTTTTTCTCTATCGGTTCTCTTGACGCCATTGACCGAACGATAAGAGACCTCGGGGCAATCTTGAATCTTGGCAGGGTATGAATGGCGACGGATATCTTTTCGCATTCCGGATGATCTAATCCGATCTCGATTCGGCCGTTCATAGTCTTCTCCAGCATCTCCATATCAACCCTTGGCTGGAGGACAAACTTCGTCGCTTTCTGGGAAGGGTCAAAATCGGCGGTTATACAATTACCGGCCGACTTGAAAGACGTTATTGAAAACGGCCTTTCGTCGACACTCGTAAGTGTCAGTTCCGGGCAATCGGCGTTTTCTTTTTTTAGCAGGAGATTCAAAGTTTTCGGGTCGTGATCGACTTGTATCATTATGTTTGCCTTAATGGCCA
>Ga0207752_1001239_pt1 | contig 11847 bp, 10 predicted proteins | sample Pon2CUnioCityCA_6_FD_187272 | JGI IMG/M metagenome (GOLD analysis project Ga0207752, IMG submission 187272) | Marine sediment microbial community from Union City, CA, USA - Pond 2C Sediment 2 (SPAdes) | ecosystem: Environmental > Aquatic > Marine > Intertidal zone > Salt pond sediment ... | reverse complement strand
CGATAGAGAGACGATCCAATTCGGTTTGCATGCGTCGTTTGTGATTTTCTTGACGAGTCTGGCAAACACAGATACAATCATCATCAACAGGTACTTGTCACCGGCCGACGTGGCGGTCTACGCCATCGCGCTGATTTTTCCCAAGCAGATCAAGTCGTTGTATGGAATCTTTGGCCAGCTGTTCGCTCCTCAGATCTACAAGGCCGAGTCGGTGGCGGAAGCATGGGACTACTTGAGAGACAAGTTTGTCATTCTTATGGGGGTGTTTGTGCTGATCGGGGTGGTGGGTTTCGTCGCTGTGCCGATCTTTGTGCCAATGTTGTTTTCGGAGCGGTATGCGAGCGCGGTGCCGTATGCTAAGTGGATGTGGTTGAGCCTGGCGGTCACGGGTCCTACCGTATATCTAGGCAACGTCCTGAGAGCCCAGCAGAAGGTAAAGTTTGTTTATGGTTACTCGATAGCGTACTATGTCTTACTTTTCGGAGCATACCTTATATTGGTCAGGTTTGGATTGACCGGCATGGTCTTAGCTCGATCGGCTATGTATATAATCAGTGCGTTGATTTATGTAGTGGGTTTTGTGTATTATTTGAGGTTTTCGTCAACAGAAAGCATAGGAAGAGAAACAGCGGTCGATCCAGAGCCGGATTGCAGCAATTCTCATTATGACCTTCTTATGGGGCAAAATCCCTGATTTAGCATCCAAATGCTTGTCCTATGGGGCGTAAAGGCCATTTTAAGCCTACTTTTGGGACGCAAACCCTAAGATTCGGCCATAATGAGAATTGCTGGCCGGATTGAACTGTGACAACTTATTCTCCGGAGCAGAGGATATGAACACCCCGAAAGAGACAATCTTATGGCTACTTTCTCAAATACGAACGGTAAAGACCAGGTTACTAGCCAGGTACCACTTTTTGCGGTTAGCGCCAAAAGCCTGGCAGCGTTCTTCGGGATACGAAAACTACTTGCAAACGCAGTTGAAGAGAACACTGTCCAAGAAGGATGCAGCGCTTCCGAACCGAGCTCGAATACTGATCGACAAAGTCAGTGATTTCACGGACCTCGCAGAATGCGACGTGCTGTGCATTGGGTGCCGTAACACCACTGAACTTGACTATTTCCGCAGTAAGGGCGCCAACCACGTCACTGGTATCGACATTTACAGCGATGATGAGACGATCTTGGTGATGGATATGCACGATATGACATTTCCTGACAACAGTTTCGATGTCATCTACAGTAGCCATTCACTAGAGCATGCCTTTGACGTGGCGAAAGCTATTGGCGAGATTTTGCGCGTTACTCGACCAGGTGCTGTCGTAGCTATTGAAGTACCAGTGGCTTATGAAACGCGAGGCGCTGACCTAGTAGATTTTCGCAATCTAGAAACGCTCTATCGCTATTTTGAGCCCTATGTTGCTGAGATTTTTTGGTCAGGGCGACATCCCCCACACACTCCGGCGAATGACAGTGGGCACTCAGTGGTTCGCACCATCTTCAAGATTGGTGAATAGTTAGGAGATGACGACTTGAAGGACTTGTCAAGAGTCCCAATTGCTGTACTGGGAATGCATAGGTCTGGAACTACCCTGGTTGCGAAGCTAATCAGCGCATGCAACGTGTGGATGGGATATGATTTTAATGCAAATTATGAGTCATTGTTCTTTGTCAAGATCAACAAACGACTGTTTCGCAAACAAGGTGAGTATTGGCACCGCTGTGAGAAGACACTTGTGAATACTGAAGATAATATCGTATTAGAAAACTGGAAGAAAGAAATTGAGAGAATCGTAAGAAGCCAGATTTGGTTCCGTCACTTCGGGCTCCACTGGATCGGATATGTTATCCGATCAGAGATTTTACAGAAAAGAATGGCTTGGGGATGGAAAGACCCGAGAACGACCCTGCTTTTTCCATTGTGGAAGCGAATCTATCCTAACCTCCAGACAATTGGAGTAATACGCAATCCTCAGGATGTCTGTATTAGTCTATATTACCGAGAGCGGCACCGGTACGAGGCGAAAACTAAGCAGAGGAGAAATGATTTAGCATTCGAATTTCCTCTATCACGAAACTTCGAGCTATGGAAGCTGTATACACAGCGGGTTATTGAGATCGCGCAGGAATACCCCACATCGAGCATTGTTCTTAGGTATGAAGAACTTGCCAATGAGAATTCACTGCGGCATCTGCGTTCCTTCGTGGGAAACAGCTGTGATGTGAACGATTTGGCATCCTTGGTCTCCTATCGCAGGAATCCTTATGAAGATCCTCCTGGTCTGGAGCAATTGAAGCAAACGCTTGCTTCGGATCCCCTGGTTTCTGATCTGGGTTATTAAGCATGGAACTTTCTATTGATGGGCAAACCTATGTCATAGATGTACACCCAAACATCCATCAGTCTCGACATGCCCCCCGTCTGGCAATCGTCGCCTACCAGCCGAACGAACTGGCAAAAGAGATTCTGCGCGTCTGCATCGAATCTATCCGACATTACACACCAGAACCTCACGAGCTCTGGGTAGTTGATAACAACTCGCCACCTGAGAACAAGGATTGGCTCCTCCAGTGCCCGGATATCAACGTGGTGTTTAATCGGACAGAACCTATGTCGCCGGAAAGCCTCACTTTGCGGGGCAGGTTGAGAACGTGTTCGAGAATCGTGCGTGGAGCAGTCGCCACAAACAAGCTTTCCAGAGACACACTTATTCGCGTGGTGAATTGCTTGAAAGGCGAATGTCAACAGGCTTCGGGGAGCTACGCGAATGCCATTGGGCTGGAGATCACAGTCCGTTTGATCGACCCCGATTCTCGATATCTGATGACGTTGCATATGGACACCATGCCCTGTCACACCGGCTGGCTTTCCTTCTTACAATCGAAGATGGATGACGAGGTGCGGGCGGTGGGAGTAAGGATGGACAAGAAACCGCACCGCACTCCCGAGGGAGCGCTACACGTGCTGGGCTATCTGGTAGATTTTCAGCTGTTCAGACAGCTTGACCTCGACTTCATGCCGCGGCTGCCGCGATATGATGTTGGCGACCGAGTTACACTGAATTTTAGAGAGGCCGGGTACGAAGTTTGGGCTTGTCCGAACAGTCTATGGGACCCCCAGCTGATAAATAAGATACCTATCTCATCACCGCTACGTGATTTACCTGTAGACCGATCTTTTGACGATGCTGGCAACGCAATCTTTCTTCACCTCGGACGCGGTGTTGAAGGAGCATTGAGAAATTCTGCAGGAGAGCACCAAATCAGCCCAAGCGAATGGGTGGAATTTGCAGAAAAGCATCTCCTTCCACAATGACTTGGTCTGATTGGAGGTTGGAATTGTGCCCCTGATTCAGCAACTCGAGCAAATCCGCTCCCAGCTGGCCCCGATACTCAAAGAACGGGACGACCTCTTCCCCAAACGCGACCCGCAGAACACAGCGCGGATGAACGAGCTCGTTGGGGCATACGTCGATGCTGTCACGAGGATTCAGAGGTCGGAATCGAACTGGTCTCCAGACGAAACGCTGATTCGCGAAGCGGCTAGTATGGCCGAGCGGCCCGCATTTATCTGCGGCTACATGAAGAGTGGCACGACCTTCCTGACCTCGCTCCTGGACGGTCATCCCGAGGTCACCGCCCTGCCCGGCGATAGTCGGATGGTCTACCGGATCAGAACAAGACGTGACGTCGAATACACCCAACGGATTCGCCAACAACGCGACTACTGGCTCGGTCGATTCATCAACCCTCGAGGGCAGAAGCCCTTCTGGTTTCTGGGAACAGATGATCGCGCCTATGTGGAGTTTGCCCATTATCTTTCCCATTGGCTAGACCATCTGCCACAAAGGGACCGCAGCCCTTTCCTGGCCGTTGTGTTGACGCTTCACTGTGCGAACCCAGCCAGAGCTTCTCAACCCAAGATTTGGGTCGAGAAGACCACAGGGAACGAGATGCGAGTCTCAGAGATCCTCAAGTTGTTCCCGGCAGCCCGGTTTATTCACATTGTCCGAGATCCGATGGCCTTGGCAGCATCCGTCAAGAGATTCTACCGTCACCGGGGTCGGGAATGGCACCAAGGGCTTCCAGGAGCCATGCGCTACATCCTCGCCAAAGTCGCCTGGCGAGTTAGCGGGAGGAGAACCAGGATTAGTGTGTCGAAAGGCCCGCTGCCGGTGACGTTGGATATGTACCGGAGTTTCCGTGCGGCCGCCGTCAACCAGGATCAACTGGGTCCGGAGCGCTACCACGTATTGCGCTACGAGGACCTGATTACCGACCCCGAGGCTGAGACCAGGAAGCTGGCGTCCTTCCTAGAAGTCGAATGGGACGCCTCGTTGTTGACGCCTACGAGCAATGGTCGGCCTACGGCATCCAATTCGATGTACGACGACCGTCGTCCAGCGCGCGGTCAGATTCTGACCCAGCGGTCAAAGCGGTGGCGAAAAGAGCTGAGTAGATACGAGCAACGCATCATACGGTTTGGACTACGCCGGATCGCCAAGAAGTGGGGATATGATCTGGAATGACCGATTACACAGTTGATCCACAATTTGGTCGGTTGAGTTACTCGGTGCGCCGCTACTTCGTGGATGAGTACTACTCCCACCAGGTTTCCAGGTTGCCCAGTGGCTCCCGAGTCCTCGATATAGGAGGGCACAAGACCCGCAAGCGTGGACAGTTCGACGTACGCCGTTATGATTTGGACGTAACATATGTGAACATCGAGGCAACAAGACAGCCAGATGCCCAGGCCGAAGCGGCACATTTACCTTTCGCAGATACCTGCTTCGACGCCGCAATCTGTGCCGAACTCCTCGAACACGTGCCGGATCCCAAAACCGTATTGGGGGAGACCTTTCGAATATTGCGCAAAGGGGGGATCATCCTGCTCACCGTCCCGTTTCTCTATCATATCCACGCCGATCCATATGACTTTGGACGGTACACCAATCAGTATTGGCGATGCACACTTCAGGAAATCGGGTTCCAGGATCTGGTGATCGAGCGACAGGGGCTATTCTACTCCGTGCTGGCTGATTTCCTGAAGCAGCGGGCGAACAGGCTGAACATCCCCAAGCCCTTTGGTAGGGTCAGCCGCTGGTTGATGACAAGGCTATTCATAGCCCCACTCCAACGGTGGGGTTTTCGCCGGGAACAGCGTCGACCCGTCCAATCCGATCCATTTATACGAAGTTTCACGACAGGCTTTGGAGTCCGAGGAACAAAGGCATGAGTAAACCCAAAGTATTCCTCACCGGCGGCGACAATATGAACTGGGCGCTGGACGACGATCTGCGACTGACCCGGCGCTCCCTGGAAGGGATTGTAGCGTTCTCCACCATCAAAGACTGCGACGTCATCCATTCTATGAGCTGGATGGAGCTGGCAGGGATTCCCGAGGAATTGCTGATCGACAAGCGGATCATGTGCCACATTCCCGGCGAACCCTTCCGCTACCTCGCTATACCCGGAGCCAGCGAAGCCTTGAGGAGAGCCGGTCTATGGATCGCTCAGTCGACCCAGGCCCGAAATGAGATGGCGAGATTGGGAGTTCGCAGCAGGTTGATCCCCTACGTGGTGGACACGCAGGTCTTCCACCCGCTCCCTGCCAACGAATCGGTACTGGAGGAGATCAGAGTACGTTGGAACATCCCCTCGGACCGGTATATCATCAGCAATTTCCACAGGGACACCGAGTCCCACGACCTGGAAAGTCCCAAATTGGTCAAGGGTCCCGACGTCTTTGTCGAGATTGTAAGGACCCTGCTGGACCGAGGGCACGACGTTCACGTTCTGCTCGCTGGGCCACGGCGGTTCTGGATACGAAGCCAGCTCGAGCGCCTCGGGATACCCCACACCTTTGTGGGAGAGCTCGTCGACACCGGTGAAGATGACGTCGAAGTCAATACTCTCCCCCAAGAGACATTGAACCTCCTATACAACCTGACCGATCTCTATCTCGTAAGCAGCCGCAGCGAAGGCGGCCCTCGCTCCATACTGGAATCTGCTGCATCCAAGTGCAAGGTCATTAGCACCGACGTGGGCCTCGCCAGCGACGTCCTGGAGACCGGCTGCATCTACTCTTCCCCCCACGAGGCTGTGGACATCATCGAAGAGGATATCAGGACCGATCACCTCCGTCAAACCCAGAAGCTCCATCTCCAATGTGTTCTAGAGAATCACCAACCGGAGCACGTCACTCCGCGATTCCAGGAGGTCTATGATCGAATCGAACAGATCCCCCGTTTTGGCGGAGCGACAGATCGCACACCATCCTCGATGCAGCTTCGCGACGTCCGAAATGAGTATGCCCGCTCCTTGAAACGAGCGATCTACGTCCTGCGCACGGGGTCACTGGGACAGTTCTGGCGCCGCTACCTGAAACCCGTGCTAGGCAGCGGCACGCAACGTCTGCTCGCCCTACATAGCTTGCTTCGGCCTCAATCCGATGTCTTCACGGTCAGTCTGTGGCACGAATTCGTCAAGCCACCCTATGGCGGCGGCAACCAGTTCATGCTGGCCTTGCGCAAAGTGTTACGCCAGAAAGGTATCAACGCGGTGGAGAATCAACTCCACAACGGCGTGGACGCCTACCTGCTCAACGCGATCCATTTCGATATTGACTCCTTCCTGAAATTCAAGAGGAAACACCAGCTTGCCGTCGTGCACCGCATCGACGGACCGATCCATCTGGTCCGTGGCTTCGACCGCGAGAAGGATGAGCTGACCTATAGCCTCAACGCCGAGTTCGCATCCGCTACGGTAATCCAGTCATTCTGGACCTACGAGCGCATCATCGAGCTTGGCTATCAGCCCGTCAATCCCGTCGTGATTCACAACGGCACGGACCTCGACATCTTCCACAGCCGGGGACGTATCCCGTTCAGCAGGGATCGTAAGGTTCGCCTCATCTCCAGCAGTTGGTCCGACAACCCCAGGAAGGGGGGTCCAATCTACAAGTGGATCGAAGAGCATCTCGATTGGGATCGTTTTGAGTACACGTTCGTCGGACGCGCTTCGGAGCGCTTCGATCGGATTCGACAGGTGGCGCCGGTGCCATCGGAGGAATTGGCCAACATCCTGCGGCAGCACGATATCTACATCACCGCCAGCAAGAACGATCCGTGTTCAAACGCCTTGATCGAAGCGCTGGCTTGCGGGCTGCCGGCTCTCTATCTGAACAATGGAGGCCACCCCGAACTGGTCGGCCTCGGGGGGCTTCCCTTCAATGACGAGTCCGAGATACTGCCTCAGCTCGACATTCTGGTAGCCAACTACGAGATGTTTCAGAATCTGATTCTGATTTTCAGCATTCATGACGTCGCCCAGAAATACCTGGCGCTGTTTCAGCAAGTCGCCCAGTGAAGGGCATCGAAAGTTAATGTGACATCTATGGCGAAATCCAACCAAGACCTCAGTTTCCTTGACGACGTGCTCGTGCTCGCGGTGCACAAGAGCTTCTGGGCCGCGGAGGAATGCGAGGTGTTCCCCCATCGACTCTACACCCGCAGGATTATGCCCGGTCCAGGGAAGTGGGGCACCAGTCGAAATCCGCTGAACGTACTCAACGTGGCGGTGGGCGGATACCTCTACTACCTGATCCACAGGCCCAAGCTGATCCTCCCCTGGGCACCGCGGCTCTCCAACTGGTACGTCGCCCTCAAGAAGATGGGTCTCTTGCCGGGCACCAAGCTGGTGGCCCCCGGCGCTTCCCGCCTCAGCGATGACCAAGCAGAATACGTCCACCGGCTGGTCGTCTTCTCCCGGGGAGAGATCGCGCTCCACGACCCAGCGTTGAGGCACAAGTACGAGTTTATCCCCCTCCCCGCCGACGGCCCCTATGACGAGATTCGGCCGTCCCAGGATGGAGACTACATCTTCACCGGAGGCGGAGCCGGCCGGGACTTCGCCACGCTGATCGAGGCGATGAGGGGAGTTGACGCCCAACTGAAGATTGTCACGTTCTCCCCCGAGACGCTGGGATACGATGGGGAACTGCCCGACAATTGTGAGGTTCACTGGCGGATGCCGGTCCGGTCGTTCCTGGAGATGATGTCCGATGCACTGTTCGTCGTCGTCCCCCTCCATGAGGGGCGCCACCCCCACGGCCACACGACGGTGGTCCAGGCCCTGCGTATGGGCAAGGCCGTCGTCACCACCCGCAACGCCAGCGTTAGCGACTACGTTACCCATAACCGCGCAGGGCTGCTCGTCTCTCCCGGCGACGTGGTGGAATACCGATCCGCCATCCGCCAACTGCTCAGTCAGCCCGAACTGCGGCGGTCCTTCGAGGCGCACGCCCTGGCCAGAGCGCCGGACCTGACGTATAAGGCATATGCTCGCCGACTGATCGAAGTATGCCGTCGCGCGCTGAAGGCGGATGGCGATGAGTAGGAATCCCAAGCACTTCATCCTAAGGGCGACCACCAAAGCCCTGTGCCTACTATCGCCCGAACGGGGGCTGCGATTTCTGTTCACCATCGAACGGTGGCTCTACTACTTCGAGGGACAAGTGGCCACGATCTACGGCGAGGGTGTCCATCCCAAGCACCGCCATACCCGCTACCACGACTTCTTCGTCCAGCACATCTTCCAAGGCGAGCGTGTGCTCGATGTGGGATGCGGCAACGGCATCGTCGCCTACGATGTGGCGGAGCGATCCGGGGCGTACGTAATCGGCGTGGACATCAACCCAGACAGCATCTCCATCGCCCGCCAGGAACACGCCCACCCCCGAGTCGAATACCACGTCGCCGACGCGCGGCAGGCGCTGCCGGAGGGCACATTCGAGGTCGTCATCCTCTCCAACGTCCTGGAACACCTGCCTCATCGCCCCGCCTTCCTACGTCAACTAGACCAGCAGGCCGCTCCCGAGCGCATCTTGATTCGCGTGCCGCTCTTAGAGCGAGACTGGCGCGTGCCCCTCAAGCGAGAGCTGGGCGTCGAGTGGAGGCTCGATCCGGACCACGAAACGGAGTACACCATCGAATCTCTCGCCCAGGAAATCGCCGCGGCCGGGCTGCGGATCACGCACCAGCAAGTCCGATGGGGCGAGATCTGGGCCGTCGTCATCGCCGGGAATAGAGGAGCCTCAGATGAATCTAGCTGACGTCCACCTGGTTCTCTTCCTTTCCCGTGCCGTGCCCCTCGCCGAGTGGCACGCTCGGGGCATTCTAGAGCGGGAGATCGCCCTCTACAAGGCACTCCGGCCCCACCTGGGAGGCCTGGACATCGTAACCAGCGGCGGACCGGAGGAGCTTGACTATCAGGATCATCTCGGCGATATCAACATCCTCTACAATCGCTGGGGCCTCCCGCCGAACGCCTACAGTCTGCTGGCCCCGTTCCTCCACCGGCGCGCGTTGCGCGCGGCCACGGTCTACAAGACCAACCAGCTCGACGGCGCGTGGACCGCCGTGATCGCCGGAAGAATCCATCACAAACCCGTGATCGTCCGAGCCGGCTACCCCTGGTCCCTCAACTTCCGGCGCGTGACCGGAAGGAATACAAGGAAGGGCCGCCTCATCCACGCAGCGGAGCGTTTCTCCCTCCGGCGCACCCGCCGGATCACGGTGACGACCGAACGGTTGCGCCAACATTTCGCAGTGGATCACGATATCTCACCAGAGAAGATCGCCGTGATCCCCAACTACGTGGACACCGAGCAGTTCCGTCCTAAGCCCGGTCTTTCACCGGAACCGGGGCGCGTGGTCTTCGTGGGGAAGTTGAAATCGTCCAAGAATCTGCCCAAGCTGCTGGAGGCGATGTCCCACCTGGAAGAAGCCCAGCTGACGCTCATCGGTGCCGGTCCCCTTCGCGAAACGCTGGCGGAACAAGCCGCTTCCCTGGGACTCGACGTCGTCTTCGCCGGCCAGATCCCGAATCCGCATCTGCCGGACGAGATCAACCGCGCTCAGGTCTTCGTGCTCCCGTCGCGCTACGAAGGACATCCCAAAGCCCTCATCGAGGCCATGGCCTGCGGCGTAGCGGTCGTCGGAACCGACGTGGTCGGCATTCGCGACGTGATTCACCACGAGGAGACAGGACTCCTCTGCCAGCCATCACCCGTCGCGATCGCAGCAGCGCTGGAACGGCTGCTGGAGGACGATCTGCTGCGCGGAGAATTGGGGCAAGCCGCGCGAGCCTATGCAGAGAAGGCGTATAGTCTGGATCGGATCGTGGAGATGGAGCTATCAACCCTGCGCCAGGTAGCCCAGGATGGACACCATGACCGATAACGCTCATCCCGACATCCTCTGCTTCTCGTCGAGCGACTGGTACGGCATCTGGGGCAGCCGCCAGCAGGTGATGACCCGGTTCGCTCGCCGAGGCTATCGCGTCCTCTTCGTCGAGAGACAGGCCGGGCTGGAGCACCTGTGGCGTTACCCGGACCTCCGCCGGCGCAAGGCCCGACGCTGGAGAGAGGGCCTACACGTGATCACGGAGAACGTCTGGGCTGTCAGTCCCCCACCCCTGTTGCCCGGCCGATACTACGCCACGACCATCAATCGAATCAACCAGTGGTTCGTTCGCCACGGGGTGCGCCGCTATCTGAAGAAGTTACGTTTTGAAGAACCGATCCTCTGGCTCTACAAGCCAGAGCAGAGCGCATTGATCGGGCAATTTGGGGAACGGCTCAGCATCTACCACTGCATCGATGAGTTCAGCGTGGGGACCCGAGGCCGGAAGCGGCACATCATCCAGGCGCTGGAGGCCGATCTGTTACGTCGCGTCGATCTGGTCTTTGCCAATTCCCGGTTGACTTATGAGAACAAGTGCCAGCTCAACCTAAATACCCATCGTGTCCCCAGTGGCGCCGATGTCGACCATTTCGCTCAGGCGATGGATCCTCAGATCCCCTCTCATCCTGCCATCGCCAACATACCCCATCCTATTGCAGGATTCATCGGCAACATCGCTAAGAGAATCGACATACCGTTTCTGGCCCGGGTGATCGAGAAACTGCCCGACTGGCACTTTGTCTTTGTAGGTGGATATTACCCGCATCTAGTTGATCTATCCCCTTTAACGAAATTCTCAAACGTCCATCTGTTGGGTAAACACCCCTTTCACGCCTTGCCTTCGTTGGCTAAAGAGATGGACATTTTTCTCTTTCCCTACGTCAACGACGAACGAGCCCGCTATCGCAGCCCGCTCAAACTCTATGAATATTTAGCAGCAGGTCGGCCGGTCGTCAGCACGAGACACCCAGAGGTTCAAGAGATGGAAGATGTAGTCGAGATCGCCGCTACACCTGACGAGTTTGTAGCAAAACTCAGATCAGCCCTGTTGAATGACAACTTCGAGCAGCAGCAACGACGGTTAGCCGTGGCCCGGCAAAACTCGTGGGATAGTCGTGTGGATAAGATGGAGCATCTTCTCTGTCAGGCAAGTGGTTAAAGATGAAGAATCGTACTCAGCCCATCACCCTGATCGCTGTGGGCGACATTATGCTCGCTCGACGTGTGGGAGAACAGATCGTCGAACGTGGTCCGTTCTTCCCCTTCCAGCACATTGCACCGGTTCTACAAGAGGGTGATATCTGCTTCGGCAATCTCGAATCGCCCCTTTCTCAACGAGGAACACCGAGACAAACGCGGGATAGCCCAGTCTTTCGTGGGCCACCTGAGGCGGCGAACGGACTGCGGGAGGCAGGATTCGCCGTCGTGAGTCTGGCTAACAATCACATCTTTGATTATGGAGAGGCGGCATTCCGGGAAACATTGAAGGTTCTGAAGGCAGTGGGCCTCACGCCCATAGGAGCCGGGATGAACTTACAGGCAGCGTTGGCCCCGGTGATACTGGAGGTTCGCGGGACCCGCCTCGCCTTTCTCGCCTTCTGCA
>Ga0207752_1001238_pt1 | contig 11849 bp, 8 predicted proteins | sample Pon2CUnioCityCA_6_FD_187272 | JGI IMG/M metagenome (GOLD analysis project Ga0207752, IMG submission 187272) | Marine sediment microbial community from Union City, CA, USA - Pond 2C Sediment 2 (SPAdes) | ecosystem: Environmental > Aquatic > Marine > Intertidal zone > Salt pond sediment ... | reverse complement strand
TCCCAGAGTTTTCACCCGTAGAAATATTTCTTTCAGCTGTTCGCTGCTGGGTTTCAGCCCCATTTCGTTTAATGATGCCATTATTCCATGTGAACCAGAGTGTTTGCCTGAGGCTATTCGTCTTGTGCGTCCGATCAATTCTGGTGGGAAAGGCTCGTATGTTGATGGATTAGCTAAGATTCCGTGAGTGTGCATTCCCGACTCATGGACAAAGGCGTTCTCGCCTACGATTGCCTTGTTTGGCTGTAACGGAAAATCGGTTATCCTCGAAACCATACGAGAGGTTTCGTACAGTAGTTCCATTTTTATTGCCAAGTTCACTTTGTACCTTGCGTTGAGGACAACAGTCAGCTCTTCTAAGGAAGCGTTCCCTGCACGTTCTCCCAAACCGTTCATTGTTACGTGAGCTTGATCGGCTCCCGATTTTAGGGCAACTATCGAGTTTGCAACGGCTAAACCAAAGTCGTCGTGGCAGTGGACGCTCAAAGGCGCTTTCCCTAGCTTTTTCTTCAGTTCAGAATACATTTCGCTGGTTTTTTCAGGTATCAAAACTCCCACAGTGTCGCATGGGCATAGTCTGTCTGCGCCCGCATCAACTCCTGCTTTGAACATTTTGGCGAGAAAATCGATGTCGCTTCTGGTGGCGTCCTCGGCTGAAAGCTCAACTTTGAGTCCATGATCCTTGGCGTATTGGGTGGTGTCCGTTGTGATTTCCAGAATCTCTTCTCTGGTCTTCTTCAATTTGTATTTTAGATGTAAATCTGATGATGGAATAACCAGATGCACTCCCACAGCGCCAGTTTTAAGCACAGCATCGAGGTCGTTTATTACTCCTCTAGCCATACTGTAGACGTCTGCTTTGAGTCCTGCGTCTGCAATTAGTTTTATTGCTTCTAGTTCACCCTCAGAAGCCGCGGCAAAACCAGCCTCTATGGCGTTGACTCCAAGCTTATCTAAACTTTCTGCAATTCTGAGTTTTTTTTCTGGAGTTAAAGAAACTCCGGGAGTCTGTTCGCCGTCTCTGAGGGTGGTGTCAAAAAATTTTATCCGTTTGGGGAAGCTAGCGGATAAAGCGATCCCCCATTTTCTGTCCCTCGGATACCCAATGATCCCTCATGATACACTCCTCGTTTCAACACAACAACTTAAGACTTAATATAAAAGTTTTACTATGTAGCCTCACAATCTGTATCCGTTAGGATGTTTCAATAATGAGCGAAAAATTGCCTGAATTCTTTTGGACTGTACATAGCGGTCTCCCCAGAGAGGGACCCGGAGACAACAAATCAACACGAATAGCCTACGGAATGCTCAAAGATTTGCCAAAAAATCCGCGTATACTAGATGTTGGTTGCGGTCCGGGCATGCAAACAGTCGAGTTGGCAAAGCTGTCCGGTGGACACATAGTTGCATTGGATTCCCATGAACCATTCCTAGAGCAACTTGAAGAGGCTATCAAAAAAGCGGGTGTAGAAGACCGAGTTAAGGCGGTGAATGGAGACATGCGCAACCTCGAATTTGAGGATGGCAGCTTTGATGTTATCTGGTCTGAGGGCTCAATCTTCATAATCGGCTTTGAGAAGGGGTTGCGTGAGTGGAGGCGGCTGCTGACTCCAGACGGGTATGTTGTTGTTTCGGAACTGTCTTGGCTAAAGCCTGATGCTCCTAGAGAAGCTAATGACTATATGATGCAGATGTATCCAGTCATTAAAACGATAGAAGAAAACATCGCGATTATCCAAAAAAGCGGATACCGGTTGGTCGGCTCTTTTGTTCTTCCTTCAAAGAGTTGGTGGGACAACTACTATACGCCGATAGAAACGAAACTTCCATCCCTGAAGGCTAAATACAAAGGCGATGAAGAAGCCTTACAGGTCATAGCATCTGAAGAGAAAGAGATTGAGATGTTCCGAAAATACTCCGATTACTATGGCTACGCTTTTTACGTCATGCAAGTCAACTGACTCAAAACCTTGTTCTCGCTTGAGATGCCAAGAAACATTCAATCAACTATGATGGGTCAAAAGACTTAACAGAATCAGATGTTCTTTACTTATTTACTTACAGAAGGTGCAGAATTTGAGAAGTGATGTAGTAAAAGTTGGTGTTGAGCGGGCTCCTCATCGTGCCCTGTTAAAGGCTCTTGGAATCTCGGACAGTGACATGTCTAAACCATTCATTGGTGTAGTGAATAGCTATACGAATGTGGTTCCGGGTCATGCTCATTTGAATCAAGTGGCTGAGGCAGTGAAAGCTGGAGTAGTAGGTGCTGGCGGTGTTCCCTTCGAATTCAACACTATAGGAATCTGCGACGGAATAGCGATGGGTCACAGCGGAATGCGGTATTCTTTGCCGTCTAGGGAGCTGATTGCCGACTCGGTTGAGGTTATGGTTCAGGCTCACAAATTTGACGGAATAGTTCTGATAACCACATGCGACAAAATAACTCCGGGCATGCTGATGGCAGCGGCTAGACTCAACATCCCAGCCATAATGGTGACTGGGGGTCCGATGCTTTCAGGCGTCTACAAGGGAAAGAAAGTGGGAACAGACTCGATGTTCGAGGCGATAGGAAAAGTTGCGGCAGGCAAAATGAGTGAAGAAGAGCTGAAAGAGCTTGAAGATGTTGCTTGTCCCACCTGCGGGTCTTGCAACGGCATGTTCACCGCAAACACTATGGCATGCGTAACCGAGGCGTTAGGAATGTCGTTGCCCGGATGTGCCACTCCTCCTGCTGTCAGCGCTGAAAGGTTAAGACTAGCCAAGGCAACAGGAGAAAGAATCCTTGGGTTAGTAAAAGAGGACTTAAAACCAAGGGATATCATGTCTTCCGATTCGTTCGAGAATGCTATCATGGTGGATATGGCTCTCGGCGGCTCAACTAACACCGTGTTACATGTTACGGCTATAGCAAACGAAGCAGGGGTTGATCTGCAGTTGTCCACGTTTGATAAGTTGAGTAGGCGGGTTTCCCATCTTTGTAGCATGATTCCAAGCGGACCATACGACATGAAGGACTTGGATGAGACAGGAGGTATTCCGGCAGTGATGAAGGAACTGGAGACGAAGCTCAATCTGGACTCTGTCACAGTAACAGGAAAAACCGTCAAAGAAAACATTTCATCCGCAGTTGTTCTCAACCCTGAAGTGATTCGGTCATTAGATAACCCTGTTCATGAGCAAGGGGGAATAGCGGTTTTGACGGGAAACTTGGCGCCTGACGGAGCCGTGGTAAAGGCTGCAGGCATATCAGCTAACATGATGGTTCATCAAGGTCCAGCCAAAACCTTTGACTCTGAAGAGGATGCCATGAAGGCTATAATAAACAAACAAGTCCAGAAAGGAGACGTGGTGGTCATCCGCTATGAAGGACCTAAAGGAGGGCCAGGGATGCGGGAGATGCTTTCTCCGACAGCCACTATCGCAGGGATGGGGCTTAGCGAGTCAGTTGCCCTGATTACTGATGGGCGGTTTTCGGGAGCCACCCGAGGACCCTGCATAGGACATATATGCCCTGAAGCTGCTGTCGGCGGACCCATAGGTCTACTGAAGAACGGCGACATGATAGAGATTGATGTTCCACAACGAAAACTGAACGTAAAACTCAGCGCTGAAGAACTGGCTAAACGGTCAAAATCCTGGACTGCAAAGGAGCCAAACGTTAAAACAGGTTACCTAGTGCGTTATTCTAAGCTTGTCCAGTCTGCACATAAGGGAAGTGTGCTGAAGAAAGTCTAAGCGACAATCAACACATTCTTTCCTGCTGTGAATGCTCGGATTCACTCGATTACGGAGTGGTACCACTTGAGTATGTATTCTGGCAAAAGAAGACCTTTCTCTTTCAATCTTGCCGTCAACAGAATGGGCAGGCAACTTAGCACATAGGCTGCCCTCATATAGAATCTCCTCGGCTTTCCAGGCTCAACTGTCTCCTCAAGAAGAATTTTCAGGTCAGATTTCAGGTCAAGAGCTGTTCCTTCACGTCCAACAATCGAGAGGACAGTTCCCCCCAAACCCCGGAACCTGTTACACCAGCCAACAACAGGCTTGGTTCTTCCCGAGTAAGATACAAGAATCTCTAGGTCTCCAGCCCTCGGATGAGGCGTGTTGACGCCCCGGGCAATGTAAACGTCGTCGCCCAGAGACTTTTTGATGTGAAACAGCCGCACAGCAGTCATCTTCGCAACCTCCTCCGCGGTTCCTCTTCCCCCCAGAAACACGTCACTACGTCTCTCAAGAATGTCTAGGGCTGCTTTGATGGCTTCAGAGTGAATCGCATTCTCAGTAATCTTCCTCAAAAACGGTGCCTCCTCGGTTATAAGCTCAAGAACCCTTTCCACTGGACCGCCTTCGGCTATTGCTTCTGTAATCATCTGAAGCAGAAACAAGCTGCCGAGCTCAAAGAGGTCACCCATTATCCCTGTTTCGCTGTAAGCGTCAGATGTTGGCAGCTGCTGTTTTCTTCGACCCGCAACCGTAACAACGTGACCATGCCTCCGAGCAATCTCTGCGATTGAAGAGTTAGAGTTGGAAGTTATCAAACCAATCCTAAACTTGGTGCTGCCCGTCTCGTCCAAATATTTTTCCAGCTCTTCAGCGAGGTGATGTGGGTCGTCGGATTCGCCGCTTCCAGAATTGACTAGCAACACAATTTTTTTGTAACGCTTTTCCAGTTGCGAAGCGGCGTCATACATTCCTCTTCCAGGAAAACCGACATCTTCTCTGGTGATGATTACTTTGGGTTCCTTCATCATGGCTATTTGGCTCATGGCAATGTTTAATGAGTGGAGGGACCTTCCTGAGCCGCCACATACGATGCAGTCTGCGCCTTTCAGGTCTTCATATAATGGACGCAGATTCTTCTCTGTAATTTTCAGAAGATTATCGCTGATTAACTCGATGTATTCTACTCCAGAAATTTTCCGTTTAACCTTCTCCACCTTCCCTCGATAATCGAATGATTATTCTTTGCAGCCACGCTAACACATCCAACACCCTCAAGCTAACACTCTTTGAATCTGAAGTTAGGGACCCGAAAAGGTTATCGCTCGTCCTCTAATAACCTTTATCCATGAAGCAGCTTGGCTAATTGAAACTGAAATTTCTGGTACATCAAACTGGAAAATGCTGATAAATGCAGTTTTGGTTGTTTAAAAATGTGGAAAAAATAGAAAATTTTGGGAATATACGTTCACGTAAACTTCTAGTAACGGAAACTACGTGCTCGTCTTCTTTTTGACCAACAATCTCGACAATATACTGGTCTGTCGGGGTCAGGTTTGAATGGAACTTGACATTCTTTACCGCACTCAGAGCAGACTGCATCATGCATTTCGCGAGGTTCTCTATCAGACATGCAACTTGCACCTCCAACTATCACACAGAACTAGCATTCTATACGAAATCTAATCCTTCAGACCCCAACAAGCAAAGTGGTATTTAAGCTATGCGCCCACAAAAACAAGTTTGTCTTAACGTTTTTCTGTAATCGACGGTTGTTTATTTTAAGGTGAAACCTTTCTGGGAGTAGCAACTGTAGCTTCTGTTACTGGTTTTCCGTCTTTGTAGGAGCACTGGATTCCAAACTTTCTGACAGCTTCTATGCATAGAGCTGGGTCGCATAGAGATGTGCTGAGATATTTTTCTCCACCATCAGGAGCTATTGCCACCATCACTCCTCCCTTTACTTCCCTTGCCTTCTTTCTGGCGATGTGAAAGATAGCTCCTGAGCTCGGTCCCACGAACAGCCCCTCCTGAAGAGCCAAAAGCCTCGCTGACTCCTCAGCATCTTTTGGAGAAGCCGTGTAGATTTCGTCCACTCGCTCAGGTTTCCATATGGCTGGAACATACTGGGTTGTCACATTCTTTAGTCCTTGAATTGCTGTGCCGGCTTCGGGTTGAACGGCAATCACTCTGACGTCGGGGTTAAGTTCTTTTAGCCTCTTTGACACTCCCATCAGTGTGCCGCTGGTGCCTAAGCCCGCTGCAAAATGTGTGATTTTGCCTTTTGTGTCTCTCCATATTTCTTCGGCTGTGGTTTCGTAGTGGGCGAGAACGTTAGCTGGGTTTGCGAACTGGTTGGGGATAAAGTATTTGCTTGGGTTTTGTTCTGCGATTTCGTGGGCTAGGTCTTGGGCTCCGTCCATTCCCTTTGAGCCGTCGCTGAGTATGACTTTGGCGCCTAAGGCTAATAGTATCTGGCGTCTCTCTCTTGTCATGGTGTCGGGCATTACGAGGTCGAGGTCGTATCCTTTGACGCGGCAAACCAAGGCGAGTCCGATGCCGGTGTTTCCGCTGGTTGGCTCTATAACCGTCATTCCCTTCTTCAGTTTTCCATTCTTTTCTGCGGTTTCAATCATGTATCTGGTCACTCGGTCTTTAACTGAGCCGCCTGGATTGAATTTTTCGAGTTTTAAGAAAAGTTCAAGGTTTGGGTTGGGGTTCAGGTGGTTGATTCGCACCATCGGTGTGTTTCCGATGAATTGGAGAATGTTATCTGCAATCATTTGGTTCACCGGTTATCTTCATCTAACAGAATCTATAACGCTGTTATAAAGATTTTCTGGTTTCAGAACACTTCAAATCACTAAAACAGAGCAACAAAAAACAAAAAAATTCTACACTATTTCAATATCTACTAGCAAAAAGTGGGAACGAAAAACTGTTTTACATAACATTCTAATACTTCTGAGTGTCCTCATTACGCGGTCAACATGTGCTGTGCATCTTCAGACGATTACCTCGCTGACCCTGTGGAGGCGCTTCCTTTTGAGCAAGTTCACTCTATGGTTGAGGCAGAATTTGACGTGAAAGAAGGCTTTATTGACCATAATATCCCAACCTTCCATGTAAAATATCGAGAGGATTCGAAGGAAGCCTTCCTGAGACTTATGGAAAGCTTGGAATCTCTGAGGCTTATTCCAGTTCTAAGACAGACAGATGAAACAGTTGTTCTCCGAGTCTTGCCGAAACCACCCACAAAACCCAACCGAAACATAATCAACGTTGCACTGTTTTTTATAACCCTCGGAACAGTGTTCATCTCCGGATATTTTTACTCTCTGAACGTTTTAGATGCATTACTGTTCACTGGTGCAATTATGGCTATCTTGGGCACCCACGAGATGGGGCACAAACTATTGGCAGACAAACACGATGTTGAATCCACGTACCCCTATTTTATTCCAGGCATTCCATATCCTTATGGTATTGGCACTTTTGGAGCCCTTATTAAACAGAAAGCTATTCCCCCAAATAGGGACGCCCTTTTTGACATAGGCTTCACAGGACCAATAACAGGTTTCATAATCGCAGCGATAGTAACAATCATAGGAATCCAGCTTTCTACACTCGTTCCCCTAGACCCGGAAGCATCGTTAGTCCCTGTGCCCCTTCTGTTTCAGGTAATTGTAATGTTGTTTCCGCCCAGCGGTCTAGGAGAAATGATGCAACTACATCCGGTTGCCTTCGCTGGTTGGATTGGCATGATTGTGACTATGCTCAATCTTGTTCCCTCAGGCATGTTTGACGGCGGTCACGTGGCTCGAAGTGTATTGGGAAGTAAGGCACACAAAATTATATCATATTTGGGCATCGCACTGTTAGCGCTACTTGGGTGGTGGCCAATGGCCATCTTAGCCCTCTTCTTCTCTGCAGCTAAACATCCAGGTCCCCTAGACGATGTTTCCAAAATCACAAATAGCCGAAAAGTAGGCGCTATCACCCTTGTCGCTGTATTCCTGCTTTCAGTGGTTCCAATGTGACAGCCTTTCAGGCACCAATCTGTAATATGCAACGGACAGAATTACTTCCAAACAAGCTAATTTCTACAGTTAATTTAACCGATTTTTTGAACAACCTTTTCGGCGAAAAGCCTCAGCCCTCCAATGTCTGGAAGATCACCGAAAAAAAGCATAAAATGGGTCACACCCAGATTCAAGTATTGCTGTATTTGTTTCATGAATTCTTCAGGGGTACCCACGAAGCTTGTTCGCATAAAATCTTCCAGAGATACACCTTTAGGCGTCAACTGCAGAATTTTTTTCTTCAGTTCTTTTCTGTCCTCTCCAATGAATATCTGTCCCACAGGCCAGCATGACTTCTCGATCTCATCGAAGCTTCTGCCCACCGCGTCACAGTGTTTTTCCAGAACTTTCATCTTATGCTTATACTCTTCTACTGAGGGAATGAAGCCCCAGTCGTACCTGTCTGCGTGCCGGGCGGTTACTTTCAGAGTCAGTTTTTCTCCCCCACCGCCTATGATTATGGGAGGATGAGGCTTCTGCACTGGCTTAGGCTCACAAGCAGCATCCTGTATGGTGTAGTGTTTGCCGTTGTAGCTTGCCTTTTCCTCTGTCCACATCTTCTTTACGATTTCCACAGCCTCACTCAGCCTCTCTATTCTGGCCTTCGAGGATGGAAAAGAGAAGCCGTAGGCGTTGTGCTCGTTCTTCTGGACTCCGGCTCCAATTCCTAGCTCCAGCCTTCCATTTGATATGTTGTCCACGGTTGCAGCCATTTTGGCGAGCAATGCGGGGTTCCTGAATGAGTTGCAGGTCACCATGGTTCCCAGTCTTATCTTTTCGGTTGCGGAGGAGAGGGCTGAGAGGGTTGTCCAGCATTCGAGAATTGGCATTTTTTCGAGCATCAGGTGGTCATCTAGCCAAGCCGAATGATATCCTAGTTTTTCACATTCTAGGACGATGTCTTGGAGCCGCTTAAACAGTTGTGAGGCGTTTTTTTTGTTTCTGACGGCGTAAAAGGATAGAAACACGCCAAACTTGATTTCATTCAACACTAGCATCTCTCCTGTTGGGTGGACATTTCTTTCTTGTCTTTACTGAAAATGGTTTGGCTACAAAAACTAATATACTTAAGCATTTTTTAGGTTATATCATAGTTTTGGGGTGTGCGGATTAATGAAACTTTGGCCAGAAAAGAAATGGAAAAAAATTGTGTTAATTGCCGTTATTGCGTTTGTTATAGTTGTTGTCAGTGTTTCAGGGTTCATTTTCTTCAAATTTAACAGTGATTACGTCAGCGGAATCGAGGTTTTGAATGCTGACGGCTCCGAAACTGCTTTAATCATTTATCATCCAGGTTTATCGTCCTTCATGAAGGATGTCACTTATGCTTTTGCGGATGGGCTTGTAGAGAACGGGTGGAGAGTAGAGATTACAACTGCGAGTTCGCAAGCTCCAACAGACCTGTCAGATTATTCTCTTTTGGCGTTAGGATCGCCGGTTTATGGAGGAACTCCAAGCCCAACCATCAAACGACACCTTGAAAGAATGGGTGACCTCAACGGGATAGACACTGTATTACTGGTTACGTCGGGGGGCAGTGATGGAGGTGCCGAGGCGTCGATGCAGCAAACCGTTGAAGACAATGGTGGAACCGTTGAAGAGGTTCTGTCTTTGTTCAATGCCGCTCCCAATGATGGTGACCCGTTAGACCTTGCTGAGCAAGCTGGACGAGAAATCTTCCCTTGAAAAGACAAACTATTCCATGGGCGATTACATCTCTTCGTGTAGTTGCCCTGCCATTTCTTGTCTATTCCTTTAACCAACAAATCTGGGTTGCAACGTATGTTCTGTTTCTTTTTGCTATCTGCACGGATTTTCTGGACGGTTACGTCGCCAAAAAACTTGAAGCAACCTCAAAGCTCGGCTCATACTTTGATGTAACCGCCGACTTCTTATTGGTATCTTGTGTGTTCCTAGTTTTCATTCTTGAAGAAATTTATCCACCTTGGATTCTTCTTCTCATAGTCACTGTTTTTGTGCAATTCATGTTAACAAGTTTATACTCGAAGCAGACAATCTACGACCCGATTGGCAAATACTATGGCAGCCTCATGTACGGCGGAATAGGATTGACTCTGCTTTTTCCAGAGCAACTAATGTATGATATTGTCACGGTTGGAATCGTGGTTTCCACCATAGCGTCCCTCTTCAGTCGCTTAGCACACTTTTTGCGTGCACAAAAGCGCAAATAGACCTGTAGTGGCCACAAAAACAGGTTGTCCACTACTGTCTTTGGTTTCTACAGGACGGAAACGTATACTTTCTTTTTGTCTAGCTTGCTTTCATGCCATTCTGCGTTGACTTCAACTCGTTCTCCGTGAACATGAACCGTTTTGGCTCTCACAAGCCCCTCCATCTCAGTGATGAAAGGCTTCAGCAACGCTATGCTCTCCGAGTCCAGCTCCGCCACATGAACCGCTTCAACTATGTCAGTGGGCGAGAATCCCAGCTCCTTTCTGAGGGCCTGAACTCTGCGGGCTAGGTCACGCATAAGTCCTTCTCCCTCAAGGGCATCTCCACGGAGTTTGTCTAGCAAAACCTGCAGTTCACCCTCAGAAGCTTTTTCCCATCTTTTAGAGTCAAACTCAGGCAACTCGTCCGCATATTCGACGGTTTTTATGTTTGCAAGTTCGAGAAACAGGGTTTCTAGTTTCTGTAGGGCTTTCTGAGCTTTTTTGGGTGCAACTACAACGGCTTTTGCTAGAGGCCATCTGCGTTTCAGTTGAGCGTCCTGTCGGGCAGAATATACTAGTGGAAGAGTTGTTAGCAGCACTTCGAATTCTTCTTCTAGGGCTGTGTCTTGTAGGTCTTTGTTTGGTGTGGGCCAGTTGTCCAGATTCACTGTTTCGGGGAGGCGGTCATCCAGTTGTTTGTATATTTTCTGGTATAGGGCTTCGCTTAGAAACGGCGTGGTGGGGTTGAAGAGTAGAACCAACGTTTTTAGCACGTACCAGAGGGTTGCGTAGACGGCTAGTCTGCGGTTCAGTGTTTCGGGGTCGTCGCTCCACAGGTCTTTTCGTATCATGGGGACATACTCGCGGCTCAGAATGTTGACTACGAAGTCTTCTAGTTTGGATAGGGCGAAATTGAATTCGCATGCTTCGGCTTTTTCTGTGAAGTCTTTTACGAGATTTTGTAGTTTGGATAGGAGCCACTGGTCTGGAGTGTTCAGAAGCTTCTGTTCGGTTGCCCATTGGAGTGTGTGCGTTTTGGGGTTGAAGTTGTCGTATTCGGCGTTTTGGAGGAAGAAGTTGTGGAGGTGATAGAGGGTGCTCAATACTTGGTAGGGGCGTCCTCTAAGTTCTTGAGGGTCAAAGTTCATGGAGTCGATGGGGGAGCATTTCCACAGGAAGTAGAAGCGGCTGATGTCCGCTGACTTTTCTTTGAGCAGCTTGTTGATTTCCAGCACGTTTCCGAGGCTTTTGCTCATTTTTCTTCCTTTGGCGTCCAAAACAAAGCCCTGGAAAAGAAACTCTTCGTAGGGTGCTTCCGGTTTGCCCGTTAATATCACGTGTTCGAGGAGAAGCGAGTTTGCCCAGCCTCGAGTCTGGTCTACAGCTTCGGTTAAAAAGTTGGTTGGAACAAACTTGCTGAATTCTTTGTCTGTGAATCTTGCGTAGGGCGAGGCGCCGCTGTTATGCCACACATCCAAAACAAAATGTTCCCGCAGCATCTTGCCGCCGCACTTGTCGCACTTCAGTATCACCCTGTCTATCCACGGCTTGTGAAGCTCAAAGTCTTCGCCGGGATGCTCCAAGGATTTCTCGATAAGCTCCTTTTTGCTTGCCACGAGAGCTTTTTCTCCGCATTTTTCGCAGACCCAGATGGGTAAGGGTGAACCCCACACTCTGTCTCTGGAGATGCACCACCGTTTTCCTTCTTTCAGGAAGGCATGGAACCTGTTTTTTGGGCTGTCGAAAAAGTACTCTACTTTCTGTGCGGCTTCCATGACCTTGTCGTTTATTTTGCCGGTCCACATGAAGTATTCTCTGCGTGCCATCCACACTAGCTTGTGGTGGGACCTCCAGCAGGTCGGGTACTCAT
>Ga0207752_1001237_pt1 | contig 11851 bp, 12 predicted proteins | sample Pon2CUnioCityCA_6_FD_187272 | JGI IMG/M metagenome (GOLD analysis project Ga0207752, IMG submission 187272) | Marine sediment microbial community from Union City, CA, USA - Pond 2C Sediment 2 (SPAdes) | ecosystem: Environmental > Aquatic > Marine > Intertidal zone > Salt pond sediment ... | reverse complement strand
CGATAAACCCGCCAACGATGAGCCGCGACAGCCTGCCGGCGAGCCGCAGCAGGCCGAGCCGGGCCTCGGTTTCTGGGGTGTCACCAAAAGCATTCTATGGGCCGGCCTCGGGGTGCAGAGCGAGGCCAATCGCCAGCGTGATTTCAAACAGGGAAAGATGGTCCACTTCGTCATCGGTGGGCTGATTGGCACGCTGCTTTTCATGCTCGTCGTGTGGCTGTGGGTGCAGTCGATGCTCGCCGGTACCTGATAGTCCGCAGCGCTCGCGACCGCGAGCGAATTACAGGGCTGTGCGTAATCGTATGAATTGACGGTTATCCCGGCTAAACTACAGTCCGTATTGTTGCACTGCGCCACGACAGATGGCCGGTCTGCGCGAACAACTATTCCAAGCACGCTTTTCAGGAGTTGATGATGGCAAAAGGGCAGTCGTTACAAGAACCCTTTTTGAATACGCTGCGCAAGGAGCGGATCCCGGTGTCGATCTATCTGGTCAATGGCATCAAGCTGCAGGGGCAGATCGAATCCTTCGACCAGTTCGTGGTGCTGCTCAAGAACAGCGTCAGTCAGATGGTCTACAAGCACGCCATCTCCACCGTCGTGCCCTCCCGCCCGGTCAAGATAGCGCCCCCGCCGGAAGAAGGGGAAGTCGCCAATTGATCAGTCGCCATCCGGACTTGGGGCAGCGCCTTGTTTGATCGCCCGGGCAGTGGTGAGAAAACTCTGCTGGTCCACGTCTCGCTAGGCCAGCCCAGCTGTGCCGAGGCGCGACGGGAGTTCGCTGAACTGGCGGTCTCCGCCGGCGCTTCGATTCTCGGTGACATCGATGCGCTGCGCGCCAGGCCCGATCCGCGCTATTTCATCGGCGGCGGCAAGGTGGACGAGATCGCTTCGGCGGTCGCCGCACTCGGCGCCGACATCGTCATGTTTGATCACGCATTGAGCCCGAGTCAGGAGCGCAATCTGGAAAAGCGCCTGCAGTGCCGAGTGCTCGATCGCGCCGGATTGATCCTCGATATTTTCGCCCAGCGCGCGCGCTCATTTGAGGGCAAGCTGCAGGTGGAGCTTGCACAATTGCAGCACCTGTCGACGCGGCTGGTGCGCGGCTGGACCCACCTGGAGCGGCAGAAGGGCGGGATCGGCCTGCGCGGTCCGGGCGAGACCCAGCTGGAGACCGATCGCCGCTTGCTCGCCCAGCGTATCAAGCAGATCCGCCGCCGGCTCGACAACGTGCGTCGCCAGCGCGAGCAGGGGCGCGCCGCCAGACGCAAGGCCGAGGTGCCCACGGTGGCGCTGGTCGGCTACACCAACGCGGGCAAATCGACCCTCTTCAACAGTCTCGCCGGCGCCGGGGTCTACGCCGCCGACCAGCTCTTTGCCACCCTCGACCCGACCCTGCGCCGGCTGGCACTGGGCGACGGTCAGGCGCTGGTTCTGGCGGACACCGTTGGCTTTGTCAGCGATCTGCCCCACGAACTGGTGGCGGCATTTCACGCCACCCTGCAGGAAACGCGCGATGCCGATCTACTGCTGCACGTGATCGACGCCGCCGACGAGCAGCGCGGCGAACACATCGCCGACGTGGAAGCGGTGCTCGACGAGATCGGCGCCGGCGAAGTGCCGGTGCTGCGCATCTACAACAAGATCGATTGCTGTGCTGCGAGCGCGCACATCGAGCGCGACGAGAGCGGAACGGCGCGCGCCATCTGGCTGTCGGCCGCCAGTGGCGAAGGGCTGGAACTCCTGCGCGAGGCGCTCGCCGACAGCTTTCGCCGCAGCCGCGTCTCGGGCTGCCTGCAGCTCGGCCCGCAGCAGGGCCGCCTGCGTTCGGCGCTATACGCCGAGGATGCCGTGCTCGGCGAAGAATCCACAGAGGATGGCGGTGCACGACTTGAGATCGATCTCGATCAGGTCGCCTGGCAGCGAATTGCCAAACGTGAGGGCCTGTCCGACGATGCGCTGCAGACATCGGCTGTGCCAGTCGCCGCGGACATGGCGAACAAGGCGGGCGAGGCTGCCGCCGAATCGGCAGTCCAGCTTGCCGCGGGCGCCGCGCGCCCCTAGAATTTCGCGCTTGCAGTAGCGCGTCTGACACCAGAAATTCACTAGTTACGGAGCGATATATGGCCTGGAATGAGCCGGGTGGCGGTAATCGGGACCCATGGGGGGGCAACCGGAATGACAAGGGGCCGCCGGATCTCGACGAGGTCTTCAAGAACCTGCAGAGCAAGTTCGGCGGCATTTTCGGGCGCCGCGGTGGTGGCTCGGGCAATGGTGGTTCCGGTGGCGGGCGCTTCAGTTCGATCGGTGGCACGCTGATCATCGTCATTGCGGCGATCGCCTGGCTGGCCTCGGGTATCTATCTGATCCAGCCTGCCGAGCGCGGTGTGGTCACCCAGTTTGGGCGCTATGTGGCGACCACTACCCCGGGGCCCCACTGGCATCTGCCGTGGCCGATTCAGAGCGTGGAAAAGGTCAATGTCGACCAGATCCGCTCGGTGCTGATGCGCAAGCAGTCGATGCTCACCCGCGATGAGAATATCGTCGAGATCGACATGTCGGTGCAGTACAACATCAAGAATGCCGAGGATTTCCTCTTTAAGGTACGCACCCCCGACGCCACGCTGCAGCAGGTCGCCGAGAGCGCGATCCGCGAGGTGATCGGTGGCAACGATATGGACTTCATCATCACCCAGGGGCGCGATGCCATTGCCGCCGGCACCAAGGAGCGTGCGCAGGCGATCCTCGATGACTATTCCACAGGGCTCTTTCTGACTACCGTCAACCTCGAGGGCGCGCAGCCACCGGAGCCTGTACAGGCCGCCTTCTCCGACGCCATCAAGGCGCGCGAGGATGAGCAGCGTTTCATCAACGAAGCCGAGGCCTACGCCAACGAGATCATCCCCCGCGCCCGTGGTGACGCCCGCCAGATTCTCGAACAGGCCAAGGGCTACCGCACCCGCGTGACCAAATCCGCCGAGGGTGAGGCCAACCGCTTCACCGCGCTGCTGCGCGAGTATGAGAAAGCGCCCGGGGTGACCCGCGATCGCCTCTACATCGATGCGGTGGAGAGCGTCCTCAGCCGTTCCAGCAAGGTGGTGGTCGACGTCGAGGGTGGCAACAACCTGATGTACCTGCCGCTGGATAAACTGATCGGCCGCGATGGTGCGTCCCAGGCTGCCGACGACATGCGCAACTTCCGTCCGGGTTCGAGCACGCCGCTGCCGACCCCCGAAGCCCAGTTCACCCCGTCATCGTCGCGCCTGCGCAACAGCGGCGATAGCGGCAACCGCAGAGCAAGGGAGCCGCGTTGATGAACCGTTCCTCGATGATCATCGTCGTGGTGGCGCTGGCGGCGCTGATTTTCGCCGCCTCCACCTTCACCGTCCACGAGCGTGAAAAGGCCATCAAGCTGGCCCTGGGTGAGATTGTGCGCGCCGACTACAAGCCGGGGCTGCACTTCAAGATCCCCTTCTATAACACGGTGCACGTGTTCGATGGTCGCATCCTGACCCTCGATGCACGCCCCGCGCGGGTGCTCACCAGCGAGAAGAAAAACGTCGTCGTCGACGCCTTCGTCAAGTGGCGCATCGCCAACGTCGAGCGCTTCTTCCGCGCCACCTCCGGGGACGAACGCAACGCGCTGACGCGGCTTTCGCAGTTCACCAACAAGAGCGTCTTGGACGCGGTCGGCAAGCGCACCGTAAAAGAGGTCATCGCCGGCGAGCGCGTCGAGTTGATGGGCGAGGTGCAGACCCAGGTCAACCTCGCGGCCAGTGAGCTGGGCGTGGAAGTGACCGATGTGCGGGTGAAAAAGGTCGAGCTGCCACCGGATGTGTCCGACGCGGTTTACAGCCGCATGGAAAAAGAGCGCGCCACTGTGGCCAAGGCTTTCCGCTCGCGCGGTGAGGAGCAGGCCAAGGGCATCCGTGCCGACGCCGAGCGCCAGCGCGAAGAAGTGCTCGCCGAAGCCTATGCTGAATCCGAGCAGATCCGCGGTGAGGGCGATGCCGTCGCCGCCGCGACCTACGCCGCGGCCTACGGCGCCAACCGCGAGTTCTACAACCTCTACCGCAGCCTCAACGCCTACCGCAACGCCTTCGGCGGCGCCGGCGACGTGCTCGTGCTGCAGCCGGATTCGGAATTCTTCCGCTACTTTAACCAGTCGCGCGCAAACCAGTAGAATTGCCCGCGCCGCTCCGGCGGCACGAGCAACCGAATACGGCCTCATTCATCGATCGGGCGGTCTGCACCGCCCGATTTTTTTCGTCGGAATTCCGGATGAGCGAAATACTCTCCGCCGTCGCCCTGCTGTTGGTCATCGAGGGGCTGCTGCCCTTCGCCAGTCCGCGCGCCTACCGCCAGGCTGTCGCCCAGCTGGCGCGACTGCCGGACCGACAGCTGCGTCTGGTGGGGCTGGCCAGCATGCTCGCTGGCGTGCTGCTGCTGTACTGGATTCGCTGAACCCCCGGGCCGCGCCCGGCAAGCACTGCAACATGAATCAGGATCGCTGGAGACTGCCGGAAGGCATCGATGAACTGCTGCCCGACGCGGCGCTGGCGCTGGAGCTGTTGCGTCGCCGCGTGGTCGATCTGTACCTCGGCTGGGGCTATGAGCTGGTCGCACCGCCGTTTATCGAATACCTCGAATCGCTGCTCGTTGGCACCGGCCACGAGTTCGACCTGCAGACCTTCAAGCTCACCGACCAGCTGACCGGCCGGACCATGGGCGTGCGCGCCGATATGACGCCGCAGGTGGCGCGCATCGACGCCCACCGCCTGCGCCGCGACACGCCGTCGCGGCTGTGCTACATGGGCACCGTGCTGCGCACCCTGCCGGACGGCTTCGCCGGTGGTCGCAGCCCGCTGCAGCTGGGCGCCGAGCTGTACGGTCACAGCGGCGCTGAAAGTGACGCCGAAGTGGCCGCGCTGATGGTCGAGACGCTGGCGCTGGCCGGCATCGAATCGCCCTTCGTCGATCTCGGCCACGTCGGCATCTTTAGTGCGCTGGCGGCGCAGGCCGGCCTCTCGGCGACGGAAGAGGCGACGCTATTCGAGATGTTGCAGCGCAAATCGCGCCCGGAGATCGAGCTGTTCCTGCGCGAGCTGGAGCTGGATGCCGAGCTGCGCCGGATGCTGGCGCTGCTGGCCGAACTCAACGGTGATCGCGAGGTGCTCGAACGCGCCCGGGTCGAGCTGGCCGCGGCCGGCGAAGCGGTGCACGCGGCGCTGGCCTATCTGGCGCGGGTCGCCGATCTGCTGCTCGCGCGCGGCGTGAGCGCCGAGTTGCACTTCGATCTCGCCGAGCTGCGCGGCTACCACTACCACACCGGCGTGGTGTTCGCCGCCTACGTCCCCGACTGCGGGCAGGAGATCGCCCGCGGCGGGCGCTATGACGACATCGGCCGCGCCTTTGGTCGGGCGCGGCCGGCGACCGGCTTCTCCACCGATCTGAAAATGCTGAGCAGCCTGCGCGAGGCGCGCGCCGATCCGGCCGCAGCGCCACCGCGCGGCGTGTTCGTGCCGGCCGATGCGGCCCCGAGCGGCCTCTGGGATGAAATCGCCAGATTGCGCGCCGCCGGCGAACGGGTGATCTGCGAACTCCCCGGCCAGCGCGGCGACGCACGCGCCAGCGGCTGCGATCGGCGGCTGGTTTATCGAGACAAACACTGGACACTGGCAGACGTTTGAGATGGGCAGAAACATCGTAATACTGGGCACCCAGTGGGGTGACGAGGGCAAGGGCAAGATCGTCGACGTGCTCACCGATCGGGTGGCCGCGGTGGTGCGCTTTCAGGGCGGCCACAACGCCGGTCACACGCTGGTCATCGACGGCGAAAAGACCGTGCTGCACCTGATTCCCTCGGGCATTCTGCGCGCCGGCGTCGAGTGCCTGATCGGCAACGGCGTGGTGCTCTCGCCGGAGGCGCTGGGCGAGGAGATGGACATGCTCGAAGCGCGCGGCGTGCCGGTCGCCGAGCGGCTGCGCATCAGCGAGGCCTGCCCGCTGATCCTGCCCTACCACGTGGCCCTGGATCAGGCCCGCGAGCGCGCCGCCGGCAAATCCGCTATCGGCACCACCGGGCGCGGCATCGGCCCGGCCTACGAAGACAAGGTGGCGCGCCGCTCGATCCGCGTGATGGATTTGCTCGACGCAGCGCGCTTTGAAGAAAAGCTGCGCGGCGTGCTGGATTTCTACAACTTCCAGCTCACCGGCTACCACGAGGCCGAAGCGGTCGATCCACAGCGCGTGCTGGACACCGGGCTGGCACTGGCCGAGCGCCTGCGCCCGCTGGTGACCAACATCCCCGGCCGCCTGCACGAACTGCGCGCCAGCGGCGCCAGCCTGCTCTTCGAGGGCGCCCAGGGCACGCTGCTGGATGTCGATCACGGCACCTATCCCTACGTCACCTCGTCGAATACCACCGCCGGTGGCGCCTGCACCGGTAGCGGCGTCGGCCCGCTCGACCTCGATTACGTGCTCGGCATCACCAAGGCCTACACCACCCGCGTCGGCGCCGGGCCGTTTCCCACCGAGCTGTTCGATGAAAACGGTGAGCACCTGGCGCGGCGCGGCCACGAGTTTGGCGCCACCACCGGCCGGCCGCGGCGCTGCGGCTGGTTCGACGCCGTAGTGCTGCGCCAGGCGGCGGCGGTCAACAGCTTGAGCGGCCTGTGCCTGACCAAGCTCGATGTCCTCGACGGGCTGGACAGCCTCAGGCTGTGCACCGGCTATCGCTGCGCTGGCGAGCTGCTCGAACTGCCGCCGGTGGGCGCCGAGGCTTTCGCCGCCTGCGAGCCGGTCTACGAAGAGATGCCCGGCTGGAGTGAATCCACCGAGGGTGTGCGCAGTCTGGAGCAATTGCCGCTGGCGGCGCGCAACTACATCGCGCGCCTGGAGCAGTTGGTCGGGGTGCCGGTGGATATCATCTCCACCAGCCCCGAGCGCGACGACAATATCATCCGCCGCCACCCCTTCAGCGAGGCTGCGGTTGCCGGTTGAATCCGGCTGTCGCCGGGATCGGCGCCGCTACATCTGCCGAAAGCGCCAGGCGTAGGCGCGGCTCACGGTGAGCGTCCGCTCGCTGTCGCGCAGGCGCAGTTCGAGGCGGCCGTGGAATTGGCGGCTGATCTCGGCGATGGCGGCCACGTTGACAATGCTGGCGCGGTGCACGCGCCAGAAACTGTCCGGGTCGAGGCTCGCTTCCAGCTCGCGGATGCTGGTGCGGATCGGGTAGTCGCCGTCGGCGGTAATCACGCTGGTGTACTTGTCTTCGGCGACGAAGCACAGCACCTCACTGACCGACAGCAGTTTGACCCGCTCACCGATCGCGGCGCGAATCCACTGCAAGCGGCCATCGCTGCCGCCCACCCCGGTGCTGGCGTTGGCAGCCACCGCTTTCGCCCCGCCTTCCCCCTTCGCCGCGGCGCCGCCGAGGCTCTGCAGCAGTGCCTCGATCAGCGCCGCATCGGGTGCTGGCGCGCACTGCTGGCGCAGCCGCTCCACGCTCTGCGCCAGTCGCGCGTCGCTGACCGGCTTGAGCAGGTAGTCCAGCGCGGCGTGCTCGAAGGCTTCCACGGCGTGTTCGTCGTAGGCGGTGACGAACACCGGGCGACAGCCGGCCGGCAGTTGGCGAGCCACTTGCAGGCCGCTGCGACCGGGCATGCGGATGTCGAGAAAGGCGATGTCGGGTCGCAGCGCAGCGAGCTGTGCTGCGGCCTCATCGCCGTCGTGGCAGACGGCGACGATCTCCAGCTCCGGCCACAGCAGCGCCAGGCGCCGGATCAGATCCCGAGCCAGCGCCGGTTCATCCTCGGCGATCAGCGCGCGCGTTGCGTTCATTGTGACGTTTCGACGGCTGCGGTGGCGGTTTCCCTGGCGTCGTTTGTGTTGCGATCGGTCGAGGAACCGGCTGCGGCAATGGCCGTGTCGTGGTCATCGATGGCGGCTGCCGTCGGCGCGGCTCCGGCGCTTTCGGCCTGGCTGGTCGCGTCCTGGAGCGCCCAGGGCTGGGCGATGATCGGCAGGCTGAGTCGCGCGGTGAGGCCGCCACCGCGGTTTTCTTCCAGCTCCAGCGCCGCGCCGCCGTTGTAGTAGCCGCGCAGTCGTGCGCGCAGGTTTTCCAGCCCGTTGCCGCTGCCCGAGGTCTGACTCGACGGGTTGAGGCCGATGCCGTTATCGCTCACTTCGAGCAGGATTTCTCCACTGCCCGGCGCGCCGTCGCCGCCCTCGTGGCGGCCGAGAATCAACAGGCGGCCGCCGCGTGGGCAGGGTTCGAGGCCGTGGATGATGGCGTTCTCCACCAGAGGCTGGAGCAGCATCGGTGGCATGGGCTGGGTGCGCAGGGCCTCGTCGACGTAGATGGCCACCGCCAGCCGGCCACCCATTCGCTGGCACATCAGCGCCAGATAGCTTTGCAGGAGATCGAGTTCTTCGCCGAGGGTGCAGTGGCTCTGCCGGCTGTGGCGCAGGCTGGCGCGCAGATAGTTGATCAATTCGCCGAGCAGCGCGCGGCCCTGGGACGGGTCTTCGGCGAGCAGGCTGTCGACGTGCGCCAGGCTGTTGAAAAGAAAGTGCGGCTCGACCTGCGCGCGCAGCAGGCGCAGCTGCATCTGTGCCTCTTCACGCTGCACTTCGGCGGTGCGCAGGCGTTGCTGCTGGAGTGCGCCGCGGGCCTCGTGCAGCCGTTGTTGCAGGGTGAAGTAGGCGGTGGCGATGGTGCCGAACAGCAGGCCGATGAGCACTATCTGCCAGTAGACGTCCGTGCCACCGCTGGCGTTGAGCTGATTGCCTGGCGTGACGTCGAACAGCAGGCTTGAGAGCTGGTAGCCGAGAGCCGTGCCAAGCAGCGATCCGGCGACTATGGCCAGTGGTGTCGCCAGTGGCTGCAGCCGGTCGTGTCGCTGGCCGAGCCGGCTCAGGGTGATTTCCACCGCGCTGAGGATGGATAGGCCGACGCACTGAGAAAACAGCAGGTTGACAGCGAAGCTGCCGCCATAACCGATAGAGGTCAGGAAGATGGCGATCAGCAGGTTGCCGATGATCACCATCGCGGCACGCAGCCAGCGCGGCCAAAGATTCCAGCCGCGCCTGACGTGTGTCGCGAGGCCCATCAGTGGGGCTCCCGATTCATCAGCTCGGCCACTTTGCGGGCTTCCCACTCCTCGCCCAGCCAGTGCTGTGGCAGATACAGCACCGCAGCGTGGCAGGCGAGGCCGATGCCCCAGCCGAACAGCGGATAGAAAAACCACAGTTTGCCGGGGCTGCCCAACAGATCGATGAGCAGCAGGCCGATGTTGACCACGGCGTAGATGGCGGCGTGGATGTACAGGCCGCGCAGGCGGTGCACCTGTTTGCGAATGCGTTGCTCGGTCAGCTGGCTGTCGTTTTGCGGCATGGCTCGATCCTCGCTAAAAGTGATGGCTGTGACAATCGATGCGGGCGATCCTTCGCCTCAGGCGGTGACGAAATTGCCATGAAAACCCAGTGGCAGGGCGTAGGGCAGGGCGGCCTGAAACAGCGGCCCGGCATCCACCGCGGCGGCATCGAAGACGCTGATCAGGGTGCGTCCGCGGCGCCAGTCGAGGGCCGTGCCCAGCAGCCAGGCGTCGCGCTCGCCACTTCCCCCGGGCCTGGGCACGACGATGTGCTCCTCGGCGGCGATGCCAGCCCCGTAGTCGTAACGAAGGGCGATGGCGCTGCGCAGATCGCGCGCTTCGATGGCGCTGAAGAACGGCTGCCGGGTCGCGGCGTCCGCTGCGCCGTCGGCGAGCGCGTAGCGATAGCGGTAGCGGCGGCCGATGTGGCGCGGGTGCAGACGGGGGAACTCGCCGTGGCCGCCGATCTTCATCTCTTGAGCGCCGCCGCCGCGAAGGTCGAGGCGCAGCTGCACGGCGCGGTTGTCGGCGCGGGCCGGTTCGCCGCGCATGATCTGCCGCGCATAGCCGGTGACCACGCTGGCGTCGGCGTAGCGTTGGTAGTCGAGATAGACCGCGTCGCGATCATCCCAGGCGCCGCCAGTGTGAAAGACGAATCCCGCCGGCAGCTCGAACAGCCGTTGCCGATCCCAGTCGGCCTTGTCCACCAGCAACGCGCGCATCGCGCCGTCGGCGCGCCAGCGGTGGCTGTCGAGAAAGCTCGCGCCATCGGCGTAGGCCGCGGCCGAGAACTCGAACGGCGGCAGCAGAAAGACCAGATGGCGGGCGGTGATGGCGAAGTCGTGGACCATCGGTTCGCCGCCGGCCCCGCCGCCCGGCAGCGGCAGGGCGCGCACCTGGCGCAGTGCAGCATCGGCGCCGATGTGCCAGATCACTAGCCGGCCGCTGCCGGGGGCGATGCCGAAATTCCACAGGCTGCCGTCGCGGTCGCGCTTGGGGTGGGCGGAAAAGGGCAGGCCGGCGCTCGCTTCGGACCAGCGCTGCCGGCCGATGGTGGACAGATCGCGCGGGTCGACGCGATGCGCGCTGCCGCCCTCCCACAGGGCCAGCAATTCGCCGTCGTGGGCGATCACGCTGATGTTGGCGGGGTTCATTGCATCCGCCGAGGCGGGTTGGCGCAGGCTGGCGTCGCGGGTGCCGAAGCCGGGGTAGAGCAGGTGCCCGGCGCGCGACTCCTCGCGGTATTTTCGAGTCTGCACGAAGCGCCCGCGGTGGCTGAGGCCGGCGTCGTCAAAGCGGAATTCCTGCAACATGCCGTCGCCATCGAACCAGTGCGTGTAGCGGCGCCCGCCGCGCCCGTGGCGCGCCGGGCCGTTGCGGTACAGCGTGCCGCGCAGGGTGGCGGGAATGCGGCCGTGGAGGATCTCGATCTCGCCGCTGGCGGCGCCCAGGCTGTCGCGGGTCACGCTGCTCAGGCCCAGTGTCCAGCGCTCATCGAGCGCTGCGACAGATGCCTCGCCCGAGGCGGCGGTTGATGTCGCGATCGGGAACCAGCCGCCGGCGGCCAGAGCGCCGCTGCTCGTGGCGGAACCCAGGATGCCCGTGCCGGCGGCGCAGCGCAGAAAATCGCGTCTGTTCACTGGCGGCTCCGCAGTCAATCGGCGAGTCGGATGGTCAGGCGCTGTGCACCGGCAAGGTGCAGCGCGGCGTCTTCGAAGCTCGGCGGACCCAGGTTGCCGCGCGCGTCGCGGCTGAAGCCGTGGGGTTCGGTGGGCATGCCCAGCAGGTTGGTGTCCAGCTCGCCGTCGCCGTCAAGATCCTGAAACACGGCGATGGCGTAGCGCCCGTCGGCGAGTACCGGCAGGCGCACCGACTGCTCGCTGGCGCCCACGGCGACGCGCAGCTGGGTGGTGGCGCCGTCGCCGGGGAAACCATCGGCGTATTCGTGCACCGCGATGTAGTAGCTGCCGCTGGTCGGGCCGCTGCTGTGGATTTGCAGATCTACTTCAGCGGCCAGCACGCGGCTGGCGGCGGTGGTGGCTAACAGGGCGCTCAGTAGCGCCGCCGCCTTGTGTCGGATGGTCATCTTCCGGTCTCCGTATTCAGCAATGAGCCACACAGTGCGCACGCTTGTCGCCAGCGGCGAGTGCCTTGCGACGAAGCGCGCGCTAGCGTGTCCGGACTGTGCCAGTTCGTGACGAACGGAAGGTGATTCTGGAAATGGCGACCCGCTCAACAGCGGTCTCGCAGAGGCCGCGCAAACGCCACAGCCCGCGCTCTGGCTGCAACGGCGGGCAGCATTGGCGCTGCCGGCAGCTGATCCGAAGCGCTCGCCGCTGGTGTGGGTTCAGCTGTTTTTCGATGGCTGAGAGCGGCGCTGCGATATTTTCAGCAGATGGCCAGCGGCCGCCGCGAACCGGCTGTAGCGGCGGCCTTCAGGGATGCCGGCCGTGCAAGGGGGGAGATCAGGCGAT
>Ga0207752_1001236_pt1 | contig 11856 bp, 12 predicted proteins | sample Pon2CUnioCityCA_6_FD_187272 | JGI IMG/M metagenome (GOLD analysis project Ga0207752, IMG submission 187272) | Marine sediment microbial community from Union City, CA, USA - Pond 2C Sediment 2 (SPAdes) | ecosystem: Environmental > Aquatic > Marine > Intertidal zone > Salt pond sediment ... | reverse complement strand
GGCCGCCGATCACACAGACGGCGACGCTCAGCAGCAGCGGCCAGAAGACCGTGTCGCCGAGCAGCTGCAAAGTCTCATCAGACATCAGCTCACCCCTGAGCGCGCCGCCGCCGCCAGTGGCGGCGACGGCTGCTGCACACTACTGGCGAATACCCTCGACAAACAGATTCAGAGTGACTTCATCGGGAATTCCCGGCAAGCCGTATTCCATGCCCCACTGGCTGCGCTTGACCACCGCGGTGGCGTTGTAGCCGGCGCGATAGCCACCCCAGGGATCCTCGCCCTCACCGATCTTGACCACATCGAAGGCCACCGGATGCGCCTGGCCGAGCATGCTCAGCTCACCCTTGAGCACGCCCTTCTCGGCGCTGCCCTCGTAGCTGCTGGAGGTGAAGCTCAGCTCGGGAAACTCGGTGGCGTTGAAAAAGTCGGGGCTGCGCAGATGCTCATCGCGCTTTTCGTGATTGCTGTCGATGCTGGCGGTCTGGATGACCATGCTGACACTGTTGTTGGCCGGGTTGTCGGCATCCAGCGTGAACTCGCCAGCGACCTCGTTGAAGCGCCCGACCAGATCGCTGAAACCGAGGTGGCCGGCGATGAACTGGGCCGTGGTGTGCGCGGCATCGATCTTGTAATTGTCCGCGGCCAACGCACTGCCGGTAAACAATACGGCGGCGGCGGCCAGACTCGTAGCGAGGGTTTTCATGTGTGTCTCCGTGCTCGATTCGTTTGAAAAGAAAGGGCAGGATAGGGAAACAGGCCCAATCTTGATAAGCGGACTTTCAGGCAAGGGTTTGTTTCCCAAGAGGAACGAATCAATGGACAAATTGACGAGTCTACGTGTGTTTTGCCGCGTTCTCGACAGCCACAGCTTCGCCCAGGCGGCGCGCGATCTGGGCCTCTCCGCAGGCATGGTCAGCAAGCACGTGGCGCGGCTGGAGGGCGAGTTGGGCACCCGCCTGCTCAATCGCACTACCCGGCGCGTCAGCGCCACCGAGGCCGGCCGCGGCTACTACCGCCGGGCGCAGCAGATCCTGCGTGCACTGGACGAGGCCGAAGAGGAGATCAGCGCCCTGGGCGGAGCGCCGCGCGGCTGGCTGAAGGTATCGATGCCGCTGGATTTCGGCCTCAGCTATCTGGCGCCGTTGGTCGCCGACTTCCTCAGCGCCCACCCGCAGATGTCGCTGGAGGCGGTCTACGAAGACCGCACCGTGGACCTGGTCAGCGAGGGTTTCGACCTCGCAGTGCGCGTCGGCGCCATGCCCGACAGCAGCCTGATCGGCCGCAAGCTGGCCGAGGATCACGACATCGTCTGCGCCGCACCCGACTACCTGCGCCGCCACGGCACGCCGCAGCATCCCGGCGAGCTGCGCGAGCACGCCCACCTCAGCTACCACTACTGGCCGGGCAGCGACACCTACGTTTTCCACGGCCCGCAGGGGCAGATCAGCGTGAACTGGCGCAGCCGCCTGCGCGCTAACAACGGCTCATCGCTGGTCACCGCCGCGGTGCGCGGGCTGGGCATCATCGCCCAGCCGACCTTCATCGTCGGCGACGCGCTGCGCCGCGGCGAGCTGGTGCAGATCCTGCCCGATTACCAGATGGACGCCATCAACATCTACGCCCTCTACCCGCACCGCACCCTGGCCTCGACCAAGCTGCGCGCCTTTGTCGACTTCCTCGCCGCACGGCTCGGCGGCGACGACTACTCCCTGCGCAACGCCGACGAGGCCGGCGATGGCAGCACCAGCGGCGCCGGCTCGGCGACGCCGTAGCCCTGCACGAAATCCACGCCGATGGCGGCCAGCAGACGGCGCTCGGCGTCGCCCTCCACACCCTCGGCGATGGTGCGCTTGCCGAGCACGTGAGCGATCTCGTTGATCGAGCGCACCAGCGCATAATCGATGCTGTCGCGGACGATATCGCGCACAAACATGGCGTCGATCTTGACGTAGTCCACCGGCAACCGCTTGAGATAGGCGTAGCTGGACAGGCCACTGCCGAAATCGTCCAGCGCGACCCGGCAGCCGAGCGCTTTGAGGCGTGAGAGAAAGCGCTGCGCACCGTCGAGATTGGCGATGGTGGCGGTTTCGGTGACTTCGAAACACAGCCGCTGCGGCGCCACGCCGCTGGCCTCGAGCATCGCCGCGATGGCCTCGCAGGCGGTCGGATCACCCAGCGTCTGTCCCGACAGATTGACCGCCACCAGCCCGCCGTGGGCTGGCGCACTGGCCAGCCAATCGAGCACCCGGCGCACCACCCAGCGGTCGATCTGCGCCGCCTGCGCATAGCGCTCGGCGACGTACATAAAGCTGTCCGGGGAGATCAGGCTGCCGTCCTCTTCGCGCAAGCGCAGCAGCAGCTCGCAGTGCCCGCCGCCCCCCGGCGGCGGCGCCTGCCCCGCAGCCAGCGTGCTGCAGGGCAGGATCGGCTGGGCGCACAGGGTGAAGCCGTCGTCACTTTGCAGGGCGCGCTCGATGCGCTCCAGCCAGTCCATCTCGCCGCGCCGCTGGCGGCCGCCGGCGGCATCGTCCTGATAGATGCGCACGCGGTTGCCGCCGGCGCCCTTGGCCGCGTAGCAGGCCTCGTCGGCGCTGCGCAGCAGACCGGCGGCGTTTTCCGCGCGGGCATCGATCAGCGCCACGCCGATACTCGCGCCGAGGCGATGCTCGCTGCCCTCGCAGGGGAAGCGAAAGCCCTCCACCAGCGCGCGCAGCTTCTCCGCCAGGCGCGCCGCCTGATCCAGCCCGCAGTGCTCCATCAGCACGCCGAACTCGTCGCCACCGAGCCGCGCCAGGGTGTCGCGGCCGCGCACCTCACTGCGCAGCAGTGCCGACAGGCGGCGCAGCAGCTCATCGCCAGCAGCGTGGCCGCAGGCGTCGTTGACCGCCTTGAAACGATCCAGATCGATGTAGCACAGGGCGTGGCCATCACCGCTGCGACGCGCCGAGTTGATCGCCCGCGCCAGGCGCAGCTCGAATTCGTGGCGATTGACCAGCCCGGTGAGCGGATCGTGGCTGGCCTGATAGCGCAGCTGGTTGACCAGGTGGCGGCTGCCGGTGATATCGACCAGCCCCATGGCCACCGCCGGGCTGCCGCGAAAGCTGAAGCGGCTGGCGCTCAGCGAGTACCAGCGGGCCACCTGCCCTGGCGCGCACAGCGCCACTTCATCGGCGTGCACGCGACGCTCGCGGCGCAGCCGGGCGAGCAGGCGGCAGCGCTGGCGGAGATCGGCGTGAAACTCGCCGACGCGGCGCGCACACAGCTCGCCCGGCCCTTCGCCGACGGCCTGCTCGGCGGCGCGATTGGCGTAGACGATGGCGCCGTCATCGAGGCGCGCGACGAGGATCGGCATCGGTGCCGCCTCGATGATGGCGCGAAAGCTGGCCGTGCCGCCGCGCCGTTCGATGCCCAGCAGCCAACCCAGGCGCCACCAGCGAGCGTCCTCCAACCAGTGGCGCGATTGCGCGCCGACCAGCAGCGCCAACGGCAGCGCCAGCCACAGCGCGGCGGTCGACCCGGCCTGCGGCCAGCGCCAGGCCGCCCAGCCGAGCAGAGCGCCGAGCAGCAACGGCGGCGCAGCGGACAACAGGCTGCGCAGGACAGCGCGACGCGGCCGTTTGCCGGGCCGCTGCAAGGGCATGCGGGGTGAGTTCACGAGCGATCCCAAAACCTGAAGAAAGCCGCACGCGAGACACCGCGGCGGCGCGATGGCACAGTGTATCGCGACGCGCCATAGTTTTGACACTGCCATATCGAAAGCCGCCCGCGGGCACCCGGCAACAGGTGATTGGACAGCTGCCGCACCGCGGGGCTATCTTCACTGCCAGCGCTTTCTCCAGCGCTGCCAGCGGCGCCGCCGCGCGCCGCCCCACCCGCACACAGGATCCCTCGATGAAGCCACCGCGCCAGCCGCTGTACGAGATGCGCATCGCCGTCCGCTGGGGTGACATGGACGCCCTCGGCCACGTCAACAACACCATCTACTTCCGCTACTTCGAGCAGGCGCGCATCGAGTGGCTGGAGCACTCCGGCTACGCCACGCTGCTCGCCGAAGATCCGCAGCAGCCCAGCGAAGGCCCGGTGATCGCCGACGCCCACTGTCAGTTTCTGATCCCGGTGACCTACCCCGCCGAGCTGTCGCTGCGGATGTCCGGCGGGCCGCCGGGGCGCTCGAGCTTCGACATCCACTACGAGCTGCGCGACGCCGCCGACAGCACGTGCCTGTACAGCACCGGCAGCACCCGGCTGGTGTGGGTGGATTACCGCGCCGGGCGCTCGATGCCGCTGCCGGCGGTGCTGCGCGAGCAGCTGCCAGCGGCAGCAGACAGCGGCGGCTGAGGTGGCGCGATGAATTTTTGCAGCCACTGCGGCAGCCCGGTGCAGACGCGCGTGCCGCCGGGCGACAACCGCGAGCGCCACGTCTGCCCGGCTTGCGAAACCATCCACTACAGCAATCCCAACAATGTCTGCGGCTGCATTCTCGAATGGCGCGGGCGGGTATTGTTGTGCAAGCGCAGCATCGAGCCGCGGCACGGCTACTGGACGCTACCGGCCGGTTTTATGGAAAACCGCGAAACCACCATCGAAGGCGCCGCCCGCGAGGCCCGCGAAGAAGCCTGCGCGCAGGCCGAGTCACTGTCGCTGTTCGGCATCTACAACCTGCCCTTCATCAGCCAGGTCTACCTGATGTACCACGGCCGGCTGGCCGGCGGCGAGGCGCGCGCCGGCGCCGAAACCAGCGACGTGGGGCTGTTCGACGAGCGCGAAGTCCCCTGGGATGAGCTGGCCTTTCCGGTGGTCGTGGAGAGCCTGCGGCGCTGGTTCGAGGATCGCCGCCGCGGCGATTTTCGCGTGCACCACGCCGACATCCTCTCGCGGCCCGGTCAGCCGCTGCAGATCCAGCGGCTCGACTGAGCCGATCGGCACCGCCGCTATCGCGGCGGGTTCAGCCCTCGTCGCCGCGCGCCACCGGGCGCGACGGATCGGTGACCCACTCGCTCCACGAGCCCGGATACAGCGCCGGCGCGCCGAGGCCGGCGTGCTGCATCGCCAGCACATTGTGCGCCGCGGTCACGCCGGAGCCGCAGTAGCAGATGGCGCGCTCGCTGGCAGCGCCGTCGAGCAGTGCGGCGTGGCGCGCGCGCAGCTCGGCGGCGGGCAGAAAGACGCCGTCGGCGAGGTTGCCGGCGAAGGGCGCGCAGCGCGCCCCGGGGATGTGCCCGGCGACCGGATCCAGCGGCTCCACCTCGCCGCGAAAGCGCGCCGCGTCGCGGGCGTCGAGCAGCGGCCGGTCACCGCTGGCGCTGGCGCGCGCCACCGCCTCGACATCGACCGCTTCGAGCAGCGGCCGGCGCGGCACAAAGCGCGTCGCAGCGCGCTGTGGCGGATCGCAGCTCTGCGCGCCGCCGGCGGCGAGCCAGGCCTGCCAGCCGCCATCGAGCACCGCTACCGCGTCGTGGCCCAGCCAGCGCAGCAGCCACCAGCAGCGCGCGGCGATGGCGCCGCCGGCGTCGTCGTAGGCGACCACCTGGGTGTCGCCGTCGATGCCCCACTCGCCGAGTCGCCGCGCCAATGCGTCGCGCGGTGGCAACGGGTGGCGACCGGTCTCGCCGGGGCGGATCTCACCGGCGAGGTCTTCGTCGAGGTGCGCGTAGGCGGCGCCGGGGATGTGCCCGGCGGCCCAGGCGGCGCGCCCCTGGCCGGGGTCGGCCAGCGAGAAGCGGCAGTCGAGCAGCCGGCAGTCATCGCGCTGCAGCAGCTCGCGCAGGGCCGCGACGTCGATCAGCGTGCGGTACATCGGGACTCCTCAGCAATCCAGTTTGGACAGTTCGCGGCGCAGGATTTTGCCGACGTTGGTCTTCGGCAACTCATCGACGAAACACACTTCGCGCGGCCGCTTGTAGCCGGTGAGGTTGCTGCGGCAGTGGGCCAGCAGCTCGTCGGCGCCGAGTTGCGGGTCGCGGCGCACCACGTAGATCCGCACCAGCTCGCCAGACTGCTCGTCGGGCACACCGATGGCACCCACTTCGAGCACTCCGGGATGCTCGGCGACCACCGCTTCCACCTCGTTGGGATACACGTTGAAACCGGACACGTTGATCATGTCTTTGAGGCGATCGACGATGCGGAAGTAGCCCTGTTCGTCGCAGGTGGCCATGTCGCCGGTGCGCAGCCAGCCGTCCTCGTCGAGCACCTTGGCGGTCTCCTCCGGGCGCTGCCAGTAGCCGCGCATCACCTGCGGGCCGCGCACGCACAGCTCGCCGACCTCACCGGCCGGCAGCTCATTGCCAGCCTCATCGCAGATGCGGCACTCGGTGCTCGGCAGCGGCAGGCCGATGGCGCCGTTGTAAGCGGGCAGATCGACCGGGTTGATGCACACCGCCGGCGAGGTCTCGGTGAGGCCGTAGGCCTCCACCAGAGTGACGCCGGTGGTGCGCTTCCAGCGCTCGGCCACCGCCGGCTGCACCGCCATGCCGCCACCGAGGGAGAATTTGAAGGCGGAAAAATCGAGCTGATCGAAGCCCGGCGTATTGAGCAGGCCGTTGAACAGGGTGTTGACGCCGGTGAGCACGGTGAAGCGCACCCGGCCGAGCTGTTTGACGAAATCCGGCATGTCGCGCGGATTGGTGATCAGCAGGCTGGTGGCGCCCAGCTCCATAAACACCAGTGCGTTCGCCGTCAGGGCAAAGATATGGTAGAGCGGCAACGCGGTGACGATCAGCTCCTTGCCCTCTTCGATCCCGGCGGCCAGCACCCACTGCCGCGCCTGCAGCATATTGGCGACCATATTGGCGTGGCTGAGCACGGCGCCCTTGGCCACCCCGGTAGTGCCGCCGGTGTACTGCAAAAAGGCGATATCGTCGCCGCTTATGGCCGGCGGGTCGAAGGTCAGCTGCGCGCCCTCGGCCAGCGCGCGACGCAGCGGCACCGCTTGCGGCAGCGACCAGGCCGGCACCATTTTCTTCAGCCGGCGCACCGCGAAGTTCACCAGCGGCCGCTTGGGAAAACCGAGCAGATCGCCGATGGCGGTGACCAGCACGTGGCGCACGCGGGTCTCGTCGATCACCTCCTGCAGGGTGTGGGCGAAGTTCTCCAGTATCACGATCGCCGTGGCGCCGGAATCCTCGAGCTGGTGACGCAACTCGCGGGCGGTGTACATGGGGTTGGTGTTGACCACCACCAGCCCGGCGCGCAGCGCGCCGAATAGCGCCACCGGGTACTGCAGCAGGTTGGGCATCATCAGCGCGATGCGATCGCCGCGCTGCAGGCCGAGATTCCGCTGCAGATAGGCGGCAAAATCGCGCGACAGGCGATCGAGGCAGCCGTAGCTGATACTCGCGCCCATGTTGATGCAGGCGGTGTTCTGGGCATAACGGCCGCAGCTGCGCTCGAACAGATCCACCACCGAGCGGTAGGCTGTGGCATCTATCTCCGCCGCCACACCGGGGGGGTAGCTTTGCAGCCAGATCTTATCCATCCCGTCCTCCAGCGCGCCCGCCGTGATCGCGGGCGTCGTCACAGTGCGGCGCTCAATTGGCGCCGCAACATTTCTTGTATTTCTTGCCGCTGCCGCAGGGGCAGGGTTCGTTGCGGCCCACCTTGGGCTGCTCGCGGCGCACCTGCTCGACCTTCGGCGCCGCCGCATCGTGAAAATACCAGCGTCCGTCGATGCGCCGAAACAGCGCCAGCTCGTGGTGGCGATGGCGCTTCCCCTGGCGGTCGCGGTATTCGCAGACGAACTCCACCGCGCCATCGTCGTCGCCCTCGCCGCCGCGCTCGCAGTGACGGATATCCAGCCCCAGCCACTCGGATTCCTCGGCCCAGCGGCGGGCGGTGATGCGATCGACCTCGTCGGCCTTGGCCGGGTCGGTAGTGTTCCACACGTAGTCCAGATCGGCGACCACGTGCGCGCTGTAGCGGGCGCGCATCAGCGCCTCGGCACTGGCCGGCTCGGCGGCGCCCTCGATATGCGGCTGGCAGCAGTCACCGTAGACCCGGCCGGAACCACAGGGGCATTCGCTGCTGGCGGTTATCGCACTCATGATTGTTCTCGTTCTCCTTCGACGGCGGCGAGCACCCGCTCGACGACCCGCTCGCGCTGCAGCATGAGCAGTTCGGCATCGATATGGCGCATCGCCTCGGCATAGCCTTCGCGCTCGGCGAAGGCCTGCCAGGTGAAACTGTATGAAATCCGGCGCAGCGAGCGGAACAGCAAAAAGCCCAGCGTGGCGATCACCACGGCGCCCACATTCTGCCCCTGCCACCAAGCGTAAAAAGCCAGACCGTACCCGACGAAAGCGGCCGTCGCCACCAGCGCGTTGACGCGACGGCTGTAGTCGACGATGCGGCCGACGCACTCGGCCAGCTCGGCGCGCGGCACCGCTAACTCCCGCCGCTACCGGGCTGCTCGATACTGCCGGCGTCGGTGTCCGGATCGAGGTGCAGCTCGCTGATCCGCGTGCCGAGGCTGACCACGAAGCCGGGGCAGCGACGCAGGCCGTCCGGGCTGAACTCAAAGGTGTACAGCCGCGCCAGCCGCAGGCGACCGTCGTGATCGCGCTTGGGCCGCAGGCGGCGCAGGCTGACGCTCTGATCGAGAAACTGCACCGCATTGCGCCGGCAGGCGTTGCGCGCCGCATCCACGGCGCGCTCGCGCGCCTGGGCGCTGTCCCACCACAGTAGCGACAAGCCCAGCAACAGGGCGAACAGCAGCAGTTCCGGCATGGGGTCTCCAGTCATCCGGCAAGGTCGATATAATAAGCGCTTCCCACCCATACGCACCGGAAAATACCGTGGACCAACAGACCCGCACCGAACTCGAAGCCGCCGCCTTCCGCACCCTGGTCGCACATCTGCGCGAACGCACCGACGTGCAGAACATCGATCTGATGATTCTCGCCAACTTCTGCCGCAACTGCCTCGCCAAGTGGTACCGCAGCGCCGCCGAGGAGCGCGGGCTGGAGATGGACCTCGACCAGGCCAAAGAGATCATCTACGGCATGCCGTACAGCGAATGGAAGGATAAGTACCAGCTGGAGGCGACCGCGGAGCAACTGGCGCGCTACGCGCAGACCCAGCAGGGCGGCTGAGTGTCCGACGGCCATCGGCAAGCGCGCGGCGGCATCGAAAGCTGGCTCGACGGCGCGCGCGACGCCGGCCCGCGCAGCCTGTTGCTGGTGGCTCCGGCCGCCGCGTCAGCCGCCACTGAAATCGCCGCTGAAATCGCCAGCGACTGCGCGGCGCGCTTTGCCGGCTGCCGGATCGAGCAGCTCGACGCCGCTGCGCCGCTGCAAACCGGCAGCGGCCCGCGCTATGAGCTGGTCATCGCGCTGGGGCTGGAGCAACTGCCGCTGCAAGCCAGCCTGCCGCTGCTGGCGCGATTGCGCGATCTGCACACCGCCGGGCACCTGCTGGTGTTGCTCGACGACCATCGGCAAGCGCTGGCCGCCGAGCTGCCGGCGCTCGGCCTGCGGCGTCTCGCCGCACCGCCAGAGCCCATGCCGGCGGCGGCCTGTTACCAGTTCTCTCTGCGCGACTACAAGCCCGTCCCGGACTGGCTCAACGCGCGTTTCTGGGCCAACCCGGAGCGCTGGGGCCGGGCTCGCTGGTGATCCGCGCATGCTGCGATGCAGCACGACCCGGCCTACCCTGGCCACAATCGCGCCGGCTGGCGCAGCTTCGAGCGCTGCACAGACGTTAGGGCGCGCACAATTGGGCAAAACAATGATAGCCGACGGCGATACGCGGCCATCTTTTTTGCACAGCACAAAAGACTTCTCCAGCGAGATATTGTAGAGTAGGCGGCCGGCTGGGCCGCGCGCTGCGCCAGACGTCCGCAGTGCAGCGCGCCACCACCCGGCGACCCAGAGTTCACCTGTGCAGGGCCCGACACCGGCAATGACTGCCACCGACCAGCGACAGTCCCGCCGCACCTTGCGGCACTCGCCGCCCGCCTGGGCGCCGCCGCGCTGGCATCGCGCCGCCGCGGCACGCCGCCCCTCTCCCAGCCCCCTGCCCCCCCTTCAGCACCTACCGAGACAGGAGAAAACTCGCGGCCCAGCGGGATACGACCAGCCATGATGAAGGCACTGCAGAGCACCTCGCTCCTCGGCGGCAACGCCGATTACCTCGAAGCGCAGTACGAAGCCTACCTGCGCAACCCCAACGACGTCTCCGAGCGCTGGCGCAGCTATTTCGATAGCCTGCCGCGCGGCGAAAGCGGCGGCGGCGACATTCCCCACTCGGAGGTACGCCAGTATTTCTACCAGTTGGCGCGCCAGGCCGCCGGGCGCCGCGCCACGGTGGTCAGCGACGCCAGCATCCAGCACGAACGCAAGCAGATGGGCGTCACCCAGCTGATCAACGCCTACCGCCTGCGCGGCCACCAGCGCGCCGACATCGACCCGCTGCAACGCTTTGAAAAGGCCGAAGTGCGCGAGCTGGAGCTCCACGATCACGGCCTCTCCGAGGCCGATCTGGACATCGCCTTCAGCACCGGCAATCTGCACGGTCCGGATTCGGCACCGCTGCGCGACATCATCGCGCGGCTCGACCGCACCTACTGCGGGCCGATCGGCTACGAATTCATGCACGTGCCCAACACCACCCGCAAGGAGTGGCTGCAGGCGCGCATCGAATCGGTCGCCTCGCACCCCGAGCTGGGCGAGGACACCCGCCGCTGGCTGCTGCAGCGGCTGACCGCCGCCGAGGGTCTGGAGCGCTATCTGCACTCCAAGTACGTGGGCCAGAAGCGCTTTTCGCTGGAGGGCGGCGAAAACCTGATCACCATGATGAGCGAGATCGTCCGCCGCAGCGGCGATCAGGGCGTAAAGGAAATCGTCATCGGCATGGCCCACCGCGGCCGACTCAACGTGCTGGTCAACATCCTCGGCAAAAAGCCCGCCGATCTGTTCTCCGAATTCGAGGGCAAGCGCAACGAGCAGCTCTCCGCCGGCGACGTCAAGTACCACCAGGGCTTCTCGGCGGATGTCGACACGCCACACGGCGACATGCATCTGGTGCTGGCCTTCAACCCCTCGCATCTGGAGATCGTCTCGCCGGTGGTCGAGGGCTCGGTGCGCGCGCGCCAGGAGCGCCATCGCGACACCACCGGAGACACGGTGCTGCCGGTGGTGATCCACGGCGACGCCGCCTTCGCCGGCCAGGGCGTGGTCATGGAGACCTTCAACATGGCCGGTGCGCGCGGCTACTCGACCAAGGGCACGGTGCACATCGTGGTCAACAACCAGATCGGTTTCACCACCTCCAACCTGCAGGATTCGCGCTCGACGATGTACTGCACCGACGTGGCGAAGATGATCAACGCGCCGATCTTCCACGTGAACGGCGATGACCCCGAAGCGGTGCTGTTCGTCACCCAGCTGGCCATGGATTACCGCCGCGAATTCCACAACGACGTGGTCATCGATCTGGTCTGCTATCGCCGTCACGGCCACAACGAGGCCGACGAGCCATCGGCCACACAGCCGATGATGTACAAGAAAATCAAGGCTCTGCCGACCACCCGCAAGCTGTACGGCGAGCGCCTGGTGGCCGATGGCGTGTGCGCCAACGGCGAGCCGGAGAAGCTCTCCAGCGAGTTCCGCGACGAACTCGACGCCGGTCACTGCGTGGCTGAAGGGATCGCCGACGTGGAGAAATTCGACAACGAATTCACCGTCGACTGGACGCCCTACATCGGCCACACCTGGCGCACCGAGGGCGAGACCCGCGTGGCGTCGGAAAGGATTCGCGATCTGTCCAACCGTCTCACCACTTTGCCCGATGGCCTGCACCTGCATCCGCGGGTCAACAAGATCGTCGAGGATCGGCGCAAGATGGCCGCCGGCGGCC
>Ga0207752_1001235_pt1 | contig 11859 bp, 9 predicted proteins | sample Pon2CUnioCityCA_6_FD_187272 | JGI IMG/M metagenome (GOLD analysis project Ga0207752, IMG submission 187272) | Marine sediment microbial community from Union City, CA, USA - Pond 2C Sediment 2 (SPAdes) | ecosystem: Environmental > Aquatic > Marine > Intertidal zone > Salt pond sediment ... | reverse complement strand
TGGCGGCTGCCAGGCTAATCAAAAAAACAGGCAGCAATATCAAGACCAGCCAACCACGGCGATCACGGAAGGCCGTCCAATCCGCTCGCTCGATGAGATATCCGATAGACCATCCCGACAGGAGGATCATAGGCAAGGCGATGTGCACTGTCAACCAAGGCATCTTCTCCCCAGCCACCGAATAGGCGAGCAGGCTGGTGATCACCCAATACCCGATCAATGCCAGGGTGGGGGGCGATTCGGTTCTAGTGACTTCTTGGTGCTCAACGGTGACGGATAGGTCAGTCTCGGATGCGAGCGCAGCTTGTGTTTCGTCTGTACTCGCAGTCTCTTGCACCGGCTTCTTACGGAAAATTACCAGCACGAGCGCTAACAGACTGCCCAGGGCGGGCAGGAATTCATATACCGGGATTTGGATCAAGGCATAGTAATAAAGCGGCTGGCTGCCCCGGTTGACCCCCTGCTGCTCTAACCAGTAAGCCAATCCACCCACCAGTCCGGTTATAAAACCAATCCCATTCGTGAATAAAGTTGTGTAGAATACCGTGAAAATCGCATAGAAAATCGCCGCGTTGACCAGCCATAAGCGCCAGTTCCAGGCCATACCAAGCGCAACAGCGATACCAACCAACACAGCGATCAAAATCGCCACCACAGTTATCGTTTGAGGATCGGTATAGTTGCGGGCGTTAAAACCTAACGCGCTAGCCGGAAAGGGAGACAGCATGGGCAGGACCATGGTGAACAACACAACGATGATCCCGAAGGAACGTTCGCTTCGCAAAGCCCGCCAGCCATAGCCCTGGACGAGGAAATACAAAGCGGCGACGAGCGCCACGACTGCCAACCCTAGTAAGGCCAAGGGCAGGACAGAGGGCACACCGCCTGGAGATAACTGCGGAAGCTCTTGACCCGGAACGGCAGGCGCGGCGGTCTCATCGGCGCTGATTTGCTGGGCGCCGCGCCCCAAGAGATAGGCGCCTCCGGCGCCCGCCACAAAGAGCAGCGCCACCATGAGTGCGATCAAGAAATTGTTCCGCAAGCCCGGATCTTGCCACACTTGGCGCGATAAGCGATAAACCAGGTAGAAAGCCAGAAAGATCAACGCTTGTGCAGTGTAGATAAAAGCGGTTTCTTTGGTTACAAAGTGTAAAGCGGTCACAGCGGTGAGCAAATACAGGAAGCGCGCCTTTCCGGTCTCGATGAAGCGCAGAATCGCCCAAAGCGTTACAACCCCAAAGAAGGCCACGAAGGCCTCGTTCCTCACATAGCGACCATAGAAAAGCATGTACGGTGAGATCACCATCAAAGCGGCTGCAACCAGTGCACCGGCGCGCCCCAAATAGCGGCGGTAGTACCAAAGAAACGCCACAGTGGCAATGCCGAACAGCGCGGCTGGGATGCGGGCAGTGAAATCATTGTCGCCGAACAGGAAATAGGATAGAGCAACCATGTGAAATTGGAATGGCCCGTGGGTTACCGGGTCGTGGCTGTAGCCGCGCCCCTGGTAGAACAACCACGAGTAGTAGACATGCGAATTTTCATCATGGCTCATCACCCGATCTTCCAAATTGTAGAAACGGGTGAAGATGGCCAGCACCATAATGCCAATGAAGGCGAGGGTGGTCACGCTCAGCGTGAAGGATGTCAACAAAGGACGATCCAACCAGCTCAGACGCTTTTCTAATGTCGACTGCATACAGTGAAACTCCTCGTCCAGTGCAATCCATTAATGATGGTTACAGGATAACCAAACAGTATATCTCCGAGACAATTCTAACGCGATTACAGATTTTTAAATGATATGGAGATTAATAAAAACCGGCTCTACCTTCTACCCATCCGAAACCCCACTCAGGCATGTGCAGCTCACCAAATCGAGGCTCGTCTTCTTATAGATAATCCACAGGAATATCTCACAATCCCAACTCTTCACGGATGATATCCAGGTGCATGGGCGGTTTTTTCCCAGACTTCAGGGCCCTATCTTCCAAAAATTCCAACAATTTCATCTCTTCGCGCAGTTTCGCGCGACCTTCAGGTGTTTGGGCCATCTGCCGTGGCGTAAGCCCTTGTTTGTTTTGTGTATCCAACCAACGCCGGGTATACCGTTCCCTAAGTTCTTCACCGATGATGGCTGATTCCTTTTCCCAGTCTTCGTCTAAAGGTTCCATAGAGGTAGCGGTATAACGCTCATCGTAGTCTTCATCATCCGCATACCAGGCTTCGCGTTCAATTCGCTCTTGATAACCCTCGAAACGGTCCTGACGGTGCCGTATCCTACGACCTAGAATCTTGCGTAGAAGTTGCTTGCCCGCCTGTAATCTTTCACGAGACAAGCAGGACAATGTTAAATTCTCCCAGCACAAAAACAAGTCGCCTAGTGTAGTGAAGTCGGGTTCCCCAGGGCCGGCCGTCCAACTACCGGAATGAATTAATCCCTTATCAAGCGCTTGGGCTTTTGGCACGGAGGAACGGCCGCGCAGAAGCCAGAGATATTGTAAGCAATCTGGAAATTCGTCTTCATTCTCGCCGACAAACTCAAATTCTTCGGCTTCATCCAAGGCACGTTCGACCTCCAGCGGATTTCCACTAAGGGTAAACTCGGCCCTGGCGAAGACAACCGGGTGCCTCTCTTCTGTGAACAGCGCTTGCGGTTTTTGGCGCTCTATTAATATTTCTTGGGCGGCGCGGTACAAGTCAAAACTATGATCACGGTAGAAATCAAGCAGGTTTGCTCGCGGGTGGCGCTGCTGATAGGCAGCCCACAGTTCGTTTGCCACTTCCAAGATATGCGGTTTTTCAAAAGGGGTCAGCACGATGCCACTGCCTGTAAAATGCCAACGTCCCTCGGTCAGGATGGGTCGCGCCAGGAAAATACTCCAACGGATGCCAAAGTAAGAAAAAGAGATATCGTTTAGATTTAATATCTCTCCACTTAGCAAGTCTTGCATGGTTTCGCCGATCCCCGGTTCGACGGATTGAGTCTCAAGCAAGCGCAAGCGGTTCGTGGCCAACCAGTCATCCAAGATCAGTCCTTGTGGCGCAGATAGCTGAGGCCCGACCTCCTTCTTAAATAGATCGATGATGCGATCCCCCGATCCCAGGACATAGTCGAAGTAGAACCATTCCTGAAAGCCCAGAAATGCAGTCTCGTCTTCATCAAGAAAGAGAATCTTTTTGTCGCCCTGCCTTTGGATTGACTCCGGGCCCATATACTGCTCGAATGCCTTTTCGAAATGCTCCCCGAACCGCTCACTCAAGGCGAACTGGCTAATACGATTACGCAGCGCCTTCTCGTCGTAACTGGCGGGAGGCGGCGTACGGCGGACAGGCGCGGTTGGCGGCTTGGGCTTATTGGATGTGTATCGCTTTCCTGACCCTTTCGATACCTGGCGTTTTTTCTTCCGGCTCATGGTTTTAACCTTTACACTACTCTCTCTCTGTCCTTTCCTATAGAACATCATCATCTGGTTCGTAGCGTTTTATGCTAAAAAGTATATCGCAAATTTCTAAGCAGCCATCTTCTAACCACCACCAATTCCAGGTATACTCATCGTTATGACAGACAAAAAGGAAAGCCCTTCAACCTGGGTAGAGATCGACCTGGGAGCCATCGAACAAAACGCCAGATCCTTCTGCCGGCGCACGGGCGTCGAAGTGATGGCGGTGGTAAAAGCCAATGCTTACGGTCACGGGGCGGTGCCAGCAGCCCGGGCAGCACTGCGCGGTGGGGCCACCTGGTTTGGGGTGGCCCGCATCGAGGAAGCCTTGGAACTGCGCCAGGCCAGTCTGGAGAGCCCCATCCTGATCCTGGGATATACGCCGCCAGGCCGTCTGACCGAGGCTATCGCCAACGATGTCTCGCTTACGGTTTGGGATGCGGACTACTTCCAGGCGATCTCCCGGGAGGCGGGGAAATTGGGAAAAACAGCCCGCCTGCATCTCAAGGTCGATACCGGCATGAGCCGCCTCGGCGCCCAGCCTGGGCGAGCCACCGAAATGGCTGAAACCATAAATCGCCTGCCGGGAATTACCCTGGAAGGCATTTTCACCCATTTCGCCAGGGCGGATGAAAGCGACCCCGGTCCAACCAATTCTCAGCTAAAGGCATTCCGGGAGGTGATTGAGGCGCTGGAAGCCAAGCGCTTGCGTCCAGCCTATGTGCATGCCTCCAATTCCGCCGCAGGATTGACACGACCGGAGGCCTATTTCGATCTGGTCAGGACGGGGATTGCCCTGTATGGGCTGCAGCCTTCCTCAGAGCGCCGCTTGACGCCGGAATTCCGGCCGGCTTTAACCTGGAAAACCCGATTGAGCCAGGTCAAGACCCTGCCGGCTGGACGGGGCGTTAGTTACGGTCACACCTATACCACCAAGGCCCAAGAGAGAATCGGTACGTTGCCGGTCGGTTACGCGGATGGGTTCCGGCGTCTGCCGGGCAACCATGTGCTGGTAGGCGGGCGCAAAGTGCCAGTGATCGGGCGGGTGACCATGGACCAAATCATGGTCCGGTTGAATGGCGTTTCCCAGGCCAAAGTAGGCGACGAGGTGGTGCTCATCGGCCAACAAGGAGAAGCCTGCATCACCGCCGAGCAGGTGGCTGAGACTTGGGGCACGATCAACTATGAAGTGGTTTGCGCGATCGGGTCGCGCGTGTCCAGAATTTATGCGTAATTCCGAACGCCGCCGTCAGCCACCCAGGTAAGCTTGCTTTACCGCATCGTCGGCTAAAAGGGATTCCGAATCCCCTTCCAAAACCAAATTGCCACTTTCCAGTACGTAGCCCCGTTGAGCGAACTGCAGCGCCATACGGGCGTTCTGCTCAACCAACAGGATCGTCGTCCCTTCTTCATTGATCTCCCGTAGCGCATCGAAAACCGTCATCATGAGCAGAGGCGCCAGGCCCATAGAGGGCTCGTCCAGCAGCATGACCTTTCTGCCGCTCATGAAAGCCCGGCCAACAGCCAGCATCTGCTGCTCGCCGCCACTCAAAGTGCCGGATTTTTGATCCTTGCGCTCCTCCAGGCGCGGGAAGATGGAAAAAACTCGCTTCAGATCGGTCCCGATCTTCTGGCTATCGCGCCGGGCGAAGGTCGCCAGGCGCAGGTTCTCCATGACGCTCAAATTATCAAATAAGCGCCGGCCTTCGGGAACATGGGAAATGCCCAACTGGCTGACTACTTTATCTGGGGGATATTTGAGCAAATCCTGATCGCGGTAGGTCATCTTACTTCCATCCTCGACCGGGATCAAACGCGAGAGAGCCCGCAAAGTGGTGCTCTTTCCGGCGCCATTTGCGCCAATAATGCAGACGATTTCACCTTCCCCTACCTCGAAATTAATCCCATGCAGCGCCTTAATATTGCCGTAGGAAACGGACAAATTCTCAACCGAAAGCAGCATCAGGCCACCACCTCCTTGCCCAAGTAAGCATCGATGACTTCGGGGTTGTTGCGTATCTCTTCAGGCGTGCCTTCCGCGATGACCTCCCCAAACACCAGCGTCTGGACGATATCGCACAGGTCCATGACTACCTTCATGCGATGTTCGATCAAGAAGATCGCCAATCCCAATTCGTTGTGCACCTGACGGATGATCTCCATCATCTGAATTAACTCTTCCGGGTTCATCCCTGCGGTTGGTTCATCCAGGAAGAGTATTTTCGGCTCCGTCGCCAGCGCCCGAGCCATCTCCACCCGGCGCTGCGCCCCATAGGGCAAATTGGTCACGATCTGATCCGCCAAATGATCGATGGACATCATCTGCAGCAATTCGTGAGCCTTGGCATCGATTTCTGCCTCTTCTAAATGACGCTTAGGCGTGCCGAAGAAAGCCCCCACCAGCCCGTATTTAATCCTGGAATAGCGGGCTAATTTGACATGGTCGATCACGCTCATGTGGCGCCATAACTGTAAGTTCTGGAAAGTCCTTCCCAACCCCAGTGAAGCGATTTGACTGGGCTTCATACCGGTAATATCTACGCCGTCGAACGTAATCCGGCCTTCAGTCGGTTGGTATACGCCAGTGATCAGATTAAAAATCGTGGTCTTGCCGGCGCCATTGGGACCGATCAAACCCCTCACCTGGCCTGGCTCCGCTTCCAGATTGTAGTTATGAACGGCACGTAAGCCGCCAAAGAAATGAGTCATATCCTCAATCTGCAATAGGGGCATATTCCACCTCTTCACCTTCTATGCGCTCATCTTTGGGCGCGATTAGCTTTGCAACGTCAAACTCTTTGAAAGCGATCAATCCGGTAGGGCGGAAGATCATGACCAGGATGAGCAGCACGGGGATGATGATCCATTTGTAGATCTCAAGCGACCGTAAGGCTTCGCTGAGCACACTGTAGCCGACCGCCCCCACTACCGAGCCTACGACCGAGTTAAGGCCACCGAAGTACACCATTGCCAATACCTCGGCCAATTTTTGGATCCCAAAAGAGCCGGGGTTAACGTAGCTGACTACATGCGCCAGCAAACCACCGGCCACACCCGCCCAGAACGCAGCGAATAAAAAAGTCACCATCTTGGTTTTCTGGGTGTTTACCGTCATCGCCTCGGCGGCGCCCTCGCCATCCCGCACTGCGTTCATAGCTTTCCCAACAGTGGAGCGCACGAAATTGTTGATGATCCATACAGACAGAATCGCCCAACCGAAGACGACTGGCAAGGAAGCCCACTCAGGCTGCCCCCCCATGCCGCGCGGTCCGCCGACGAATTCCAGGTTTTCGAACAGGCTCTTGACGATGAACATGAACGCCAACGAAATGATCGCCAGATAATCTCCCCGGGTCTTGAAGGAAGGGACAGCCACCAAAATTGCGCCCAGGGCAGCCACCAGACCTCCTGCGATCAGACCCAGCGGGAACATGAAAGGACCCATGGAGGCCGGCAGAAGCGGGGCCCCGAAAAGCCGGTCGTCGACGAAGAAGACCAGCGAGAATACCGAAGCGGCGTAAGCGCCTAAGGCCATAAAACCGGGGTGCGAACAGGAGAATTCCCCCATGTAGCCGTTAACCAGATTCAGGCTCAGCGTAACCATAATTGCGATCAGCGTCAAGCGCATCACCAGGACTCGGTAGTCGCTGATATCCGACCAGATGTGGATGGTGGCATACAACAAGACCAGGTGTACGACCACTCCTAGAAAGAACGACCTGTTCATAAAGAAGGCCGCTATGCGGTTGCCTAACCCGGTCGTCAACCGGGCAACCAGCAACACCGGCAGTATATAGATGATCGACACGTAAAGCACCGCACTCACCAACACGAAAGGCAACGCGCTGGGAGTATGAACGGCCGTCTCAAGTACGATGGCGAAACCGAATAAAAATGGAATTTTCGATAAACCCAGTATCCAAGCCACCTGTGTCCCGGCGATCTGCTCCATCACCACCGCCGCCAGTGCACCAAGCAACCAGCTCAGCAGAGAAACTCTACGGAAAGGAGCCCAAATCCTGCGCAGCGCAGCGCCCAGCCGCGCTTTCCTTGATAGCGTAACCTTAGCAGCTTCCATATTCATCCTTAACCTTCTAATCCCAATCCTGCCCGGCTAAAGCCTCAGGCGAGCACTGTAAGGCTCCCCAAAGAACCCATGAGGTCTGAACGTGAGGATCAGCAGAATAATCGAAAAAGCGATCAGATCGCGGAACGTGGACGGGAAGATCGTCGCCACAAAAATTTCAATAAATCCTAGCAGAAAACCGGCCAGCGCAGCCCCCAAGACAGAGCCTCTGCCCCCGAGGATGGCAGCCACGAAGGCTTTCCAGCCGAACAAGATGCCCATATAGGGATCCAATATCGGATAGGCCATCCCAAAGAAGATCCCCGCGGCGGCTGCCAGGGCCGAACCCAATGCAAAGGTCAGGGCGGCGATGGCGTTCAAAGGCACCCCCATCAAGGGAACGACCACGAAATCGAAGGCCATCGCCCGCATTGCCATGCCCCATTTTGTCCGCCTGACAAACTGGTGCAGCCCGATCATCAACAGCAGAGATAAACCTACGATCATGATCTTCGTGTTGGTGATCCTGGTGCCGGCGAACTCAATGGTGACCGTGGGGATCAATTCTGGAAATTTTTGGCGGCTGGCCCCCAGAATGGCTAAGTTCCCGGTTTCAAGGATGATCCCGATCATCAATCCGGTGATAGCCGCCGAAGCACGCGGAGCATCCCGCAGGGGCCGGTAGCCGATTCTCTCGATCGCCATTCCAACGAAGGCGGTCAGGATCATCGCCAGCATGATTGTCAGCGCCAGGATTAGCCAGTTGGGCAACGGCAGGATTCCTGCAGCGCTCAACCCTACCAGGCCGCTGGCAATGAAAAAACCGATATAAGAACCGGTCATGAAGACGTCGCCATGCGCGAAATTGAACAGCATCAGCACGCCGTACACCATCGAATAGCCCAAAGCAATCAGGGCGTAGAAACTGCCCAATTGAAGTGCGTTTACGACATTTTGAAGGCTAAAAAAATTTTGAAGAAATAAATCCATAGCGTTTCACTCTCATCCTGAGGGCGGGCCAGGGGATATGACCCTGGCCCGCCCCTGAGCAGTCAAATCGTCGTCAGAAGGATCAACGAAACCTTCAGAATCTAAGCAGGCTAGAAGCGTGCGCCTTACGGGCAGGATTGTTTGTAGAACGCGAACTCACCCTGATCGTTGATCTTGACCACCACGGCACACTTGATGGGATCGCCCTCTTCAGTGAAGGTCATCTTGCCGGTAATCCCCTCGTAGTCTGTAATCTTAGCCAGGGCGTCACGCACGCACTTGCGATCCACTTTGATGTCCCCGGTGAGTGTGCCGCAATCCTGGATGGCCTTTTCGGCGATCTTCATCGCATCCCAGGTCAGAGCAGCCACATCATCTGGTGTATAGCCGTGTTCCTGCTCGTAGCGATCGATGAACGCCTTGGTAGCGCCCGTCGCACCAGCCGCGGCGTAGTGGGTAGTGAAAAAGCTGCCATAGCAATCTTCGCCACACAGCGAAGTCAACTCCGCCGAACCCCAGCTATCGGAGCCCATGATCGGTTTATCCCAACCAAGCTGGTGAGCTTGCTGGGCGATCAACGCCACTTCGTTGTAATACTGAGGCGTGAAGAGAAACTCTGCGTCGGTATTGATGATCTTGGTCAGTTGGGCGCTGAAGTCGGTGTCTTTGGTTGTGAAGGATTCGAACGCTACCACCGATCCAGGTCCGTGAATGTCCTCCCAGCCCTTACGGAAGAAGTCAGCCAATCCCTTAGGGTAGTCGCTGGCAACATCATAAAGGACAGCGGCCTTAGTAGCTCCGAACTCATCTGTGGCAAACTTGGCTGCCGCAGGCCCCTGGAAATCATCCAGGAAGCAGCCCCGGAAAATCCAAGGGCGATCCAGAGTCGTGTCGGGGTTTGTCGACCAGGGGCTGATCATAGGTGTTTCCAACTTGTTAGCCTCACCGCCGGCTGGAACCGCCTGCTTAGAAGACTGAGGTCCGACCATGATCAGGATTTCATCCTGGGTGATCATCTTGGTGGTGGCTTTGACGGCCGACTCGGCGTTGGCCTCGTTATCCTCGGTGACCAGTTGAACCTCGTATTTATTTCCGCCGACATCCAGACCACCGTTCGCGCTGATATCCGCCAGCCACATCTCGGCCGCGAATTTTGAACCTTCACCAACTTTGGGGATGTCACCCGTCATGGGGGCATTGACGCCGATCTTGATCGTACTGGGCCCTGTGCCAGGCGCACCTAGACCTGCACAGGCGCTCAGGACAAAGGCGCCGATCAAAAGTATAAACAACTCGATCGTAATGTGCTTTCTCATGTCATCTGTCTCCTCATGAATACATGAATACATGTTCTCCAGATATGGGAAAACTTGCCTTCTAATCCGTTGGGACGCCAACCCGTGAATAGAGACAATTTAATCAATTGGGACGCGATTCTTTTCCAGCCATCACCTCCCAAACATGATTAAAGACAAAATACCCTCGAGAAATGGGTTCCCACAAGCAAGTTGTGGAAATGTAACCGAAATTTCTCGTGGCGGCTTGTCATATCATCTCTCGACGGTCGGAGCCGGTAAGCAATCCTCCGCAATCCTTTTTCAATGCTATTTCTTATGCGCTAGATTAAAGTGAAATTAAACTGCACAAAAGCAGTGTATATTAATTTATATTCGTTGTCAATATTTCCGCGGGAGCAGACAGGCTGAGCGGAGCGCAAGAGGCAATATCTCTCAAGACCTCGAAACCCTCACTGTAATCTTGCTGTTCTCCACGGACTCACGTTTTTCTGACCAGAGCGCATAACCCACCCATACCAGGCCGAGGCTGAATATTATATCGCCGATGGTGACGAGCGTATGAGCTAACCTGACCCCGAATGGCACCGCTTCGGAAATCACAAATAATGTTACCCCAACGATCAACAATAATCCCGACCACCTAGGTAACACCCCGGCGCGCATGGTCGCCAGGCCAAGCAGGATCCATCCCAGGCCAAAACCTAAAACAAACACAGGCAGTAAAAAGACAGGCGTCGTCGCTGCCTGATCAAAAATCGGCTGTGCTTCGCCGGCGATTAGGGGAAGGACGGTAAAAACATACAACAGGATGCTGCCTACTACAGCCGTGCCAACGAACGCAAGGACAAAACCAACCAGTCCCAGCCACCCCATCTTTTCTACTTGGCGTTCATACAGCCCCACAAGGCTTAGGTGCATCAGGAGTACCGAGACCCAGTACACCAGATGCGCCGGCACCCAGTTTGGATTAATGACGGCGGCCAGGTCCTCACCAACCGGATGAAGCAAGGCGCCGACAGTGTAAAGCACACCTGCCGTTATGCTTATCAGCCCACTCCAACGGATTAGATTTGTGGTTGACACTTCATACCTCCTCGTTTTCAATATCATCTCTGTTTAGGCGCGTTGACAACGCCAAGCCGCCGCATCATACCCAGATCCCCACAAACAAATCGTTCAGGTTTATTAAAAGGATACCCAATTTGACGCTCCGAGTCATGACCGAAACGTAGTATTCAAGAGGGGTATTATTTTTCGATTTCTTAGTCTAGAAAGTGGGTTGGACGCTAGCCGAATCAGATTTGTCTCACAAACTCAAAATGGGAGGCACCACAAAACTTTTGTATCGGGTTGTGGCCACGCGCAGGAAGCTCTTCCAGGCCCACAATGCATCGCTCATGCCTGGGACGTAGTGGTCTATATCGGTGATCACAACTTTCCTGCCATCGTTGGCAGGCGCATCCTCGAAGCATCGGGATCCGGGACTACCAGGCGCCATCGGATGCCGGCCGCCGGGAAAGATTTCGTCGTCATAGCCTGGCGAGATCCAATCCGCGACGCTGTGGAATAGCGGGTCGTTGACCCTGGTTTGGTCCGAGATGCGAAACTGCAGAAAATCTCTGTTGAAGTGCGATTGATCATAAATCCCGGATTCATACGTAATCCTCGTCGAATTTACGGCCTGCGCTGAGTCAATCAAGCGAAGGATATTCGCAAACCGGTACAAACGCGCAGTTTCCTTTGCTCGAAAAATCCGATGGACGCAGACACGCTCGCCCAGGTAGGCGAGCGATACCCGCTATTCATTTTGATTTTCTCTTTTTCTTATTCCTGTACCTGCCCTCGTCCGGATGCTCCTTCAATGCAGTCACCTCAGGTCCACTGAGGTAGCGCCACTGGCGCGGTTTTAGGCTGCCCAACTTCAAGCTGCCTATGCGCACACGGATGATCTTGACTACCGGCAGCCCGATGGCCGATCCGGTTTCGCGAATTTGGCGTTTGCGGCCCTCACGCAGAATCACCCGCAGCCAGGCGCCCTTGCCCGAATGAGAATCGACCCGCA
>Ga0207752_1001233_pt1 | contig 11867 bp, 10 predicted proteins | sample Pon2CUnioCityCA_6_FD_187272 | JGI IMG/M metagenome (GOLD analysis project Ga0207752, IMG submission 187272) | Marine sediment microbial community from Union City, CA, USA - Pond 2C Sediment 2 (SPAdes) | ecosystem: Environmental > Aquatic > Marine > Intertidal zone > Salt pond sediment ... | reverse complement strand
CCTGCCGTTAACGTCCTCAGACGGCGCCGGGGGCGACGGCACGCAAACGGTGGACGTGATCTACATCGCGACTCCTCAGGATGTCGTTGACAAGATGCTGGGCATGGCGGAGGTTCGGAAAGAGGATCTGCTGTATGACCTCGGTTGTGGGGATGGCCGGATCGCTGTGACCGCCGCTGGGAAATATGGCTGCCCGGCCGTCGGGTACGACATCGACCCTCGCCGCGTGAAGGAGTCGCGCCGGAGCGTAGAGAGCAGCCATCTCGGGCACCTCGTCACGATCGAGCAGAAGGACATCTTCGCGGTCGATCTCAAGCCGGCCGATGTAGTCGCCTTCTATCTGAATCCCGTCGTAAATCGCCGTCTCATCCCGCAACTGCGGGCCCTGAAGCCGGGAGCCAGGATCGTTTCCCACAACTTCCCGATCGGAGACATCGAGCCGGATCAGATCGTCACCATGATCTCCGAGGAAGATGGTCAGGAGCATTCCGTCTACCTGTGGACCGCGCCGTTGGGGCCGGACTGATTCGCTTCATCCGGTTTCTGTGACCTGCACATCTCATTTGAATTGCAGCAGCCACTTCAGGCTGTCGTGCGACTTCAGTTCCGCGACCGCCTGCGTCGGCATGATTTTGACACCATACCCGTGCACGTTCTGCTCGTGTCGATACAGCAGGGGGGAGAGGGTGTAGAGATACCGGGGCTCCGTATTACCGAACCGGTCGCGCTCGAGCGCGTTGAAGATGGCCCCGGCCGCGACGTCCGCCAGTTGAAGCCCCACGGATGCGCCCGGTGTCTGCGTTTGGAGCCCGGCGACCGGCACTCGATTGAAATCGATTCGGATGTCGTGCCCGGCCCGCTGCTGTCGTCGCAGCAGTCGCAGGTAGGCGCGCATCCGTTCGTACGGCATCCCCTGCCGGTTCGAGAAGACGAGCTCCGTGGTGCCATCGCCGCTTCGCTGTGTGGAGTCATGCATGTCCCGGACCAACCAGGACACGCGCTCGAGCAGGCACCGAACGGCGTAGAAATACAGACGATAGTCGTCACTGAACTTCTCGGGTTCGGCCAGCGATGGCTTGTGGACGCACACGGCAGCCAGGGTCGTTTTCGGTGTCACGAGGATTTGGGTGCATCGGATCTTCTCCGTGTGTTTGAGCTTCTTCCAGTGCATGGGGTCGCGCTGTCGCAGCTTCAGTTCACGACGTACGGCATCGATTGTTCGGGCGACGCTACGGTTGTCCGCGGTTCGCGCGACTGCGGCCGCGAGAACGAACCAGTCACTGCTCGCCTGCTCCCGGGCGCTGCGGCGGAACTTAAAGCCCTCGTCGCCGGACTCATCGATGTACGCTACAAATGAAGCTCCCACACTCGCACTCCGCGATTCCTGCCCAAAGCAGAGCGCCCTCACAAGAAACGGAACGGAGATTCCGTCAGTCTTGCCGCCTCAGGTATATCCGCAGTTCTTTCCTGATGCTATCCGCACTCGGCCGTGTGTCAACAGGAAATTCCCGGAAATCCGGCGCGAATGGCGGCCGCTGCCGGAAAAAGCGAACGTCGCAGAGGCAAAAGCCCCAAGAGATTGTTATATTGGTGACCGCAGGACGTCTGCGATGGACCCTCCTCTGGCGATCGGTCGTGGGGGACGGGTTGTTGAGGCAGAATGCAGAAGCAGAAAGGAGAACCAATGAGTGTGAAAAGCATGTCTCTGGTCGTTGTGGCACTGTTTGCCGTTTGCGCCGTTCCTGCCGTGGCCCAGCAGAGCCTCGGCGACCTCGTCGCGGAAGGGGGCTATGACTGGATGATCGGCCGGTGGGCGGCCACGACGGATGACGGACAGAAGATCGAGTTCGAGTACTCCTGGGGGCTCGACAAGAACCTTGTCCTGAACGATTTTCGGATGGGTGGCTACACGTACCACGGGATGATCATGCTCGCGTCCTCGGGCGTGGAGGCGTGCGACATGGGGGCCGACAACCGGGGCGGTATCTGGAAAGGGACCTGGTACGACGATCCCGACGGGCTGATCCGCCGCACGGAGTTCACGCAGGCGAACGGGCAGGTGTACAAGGGCGAGATCGTTCACACGAGAGTGGACGCCGACCGTATGACCGTCGCGATGTATGCCGTTGACAATAGCGGGTATCGCACCGGCGAGCCGTGGGGCAAGCTGACGTACAAACGCCAGCCGGCCGACGCCGCTCGGGACAGCTCGTCCGGCCAACAGGGCGGTCGAGCCACCGACTACCAGACGTTGGGCGACCTTGTCTCCGAAGCCGGATACGGATGGCTGATCGGCAAATGGACAGGCAGCGACGATGAGCGTGCCTACGAGCTTGAAAACAAGCCGATTCTCGACAAACAAGCGGCTCTGATGGAAGTGAAGATCGGTAACTTCAAGTATCGCGGCCTCGTTATGTACGTGCCTTCCCGCCAGGAGATCATGCAGATCGGCGCCGACAACATGGGCGGCTCCTGGAAGAGCACGTGGGACGAGGATTATGATGGCCCCGTCCACAAGATCGAATGCACCAGGGCCGACGGCACGAAGCGGAAGATGGAACACGTCTACGTGAAGGTCGATGGCGACACGTTCAAGGTCAAGGAGTATGCTGTCGAGTCGGGCGGTTATCGCGCCTCCGAGCCGGGCGTCACGATCACGTTCAAGCGTCGATAGACGGCGACGGCAGGGGTCAGAATCGAAAGCGGGCGCCGAACATATAGATCGGACCGCCGAAGTCGAAGCCGGAATCGTCCTTCGCGAAGTCGTACTGGAATTCGAACAGCAGCTCTCCTTTAGAGCCGATCGGCACCGTTACCCCAGCCGTGACGAAGGCAAACAGTCCGTCGGCGAGGGTGTCCGTGTCGTCGTACTCCTCCGTATGGGTGCGGTACGTGCCGGGTTCGCGCGGGTCTTCGAAGGTTTCGGAGTACTCGTCGTGCCAGTTGTCGATGAACCAGAAGTAGCCGAGGCCGGCCCCGAGGTAGGGCCGGATGTCGCTGGTATCGCCGAGCGGATACAGACGGGCAGCCAGGCGTATGTCGTAGACGGAGAGGCGGTCCTCATAGGACTCTTCAATGACCACGTCGTCGACGACATAAATGTAGTCGTCGGAGATCGTCCCGAGGTAGATCCCGCCTACGGTGAAGGCCACGTCGAAGTGGTCGTCGGCCACCCGGGGGCTGGACAGCTCCAGCTCATACCGGGCCCGGGTCGTTTTGCCGGAGCCGAAGGGCTCGTCAACGGTCTGGGCACCCACCTTGAGCCCGATTCCCGGGCCGGATGCGCCCGCGCAGACGGCGGCGCAGGCGAGCAGGATGAGGATCGAGTGCCGCGCGATCCTGAAGTGTCTGCCGCCAGCGTCGCGATGCTTGAAAGCATCTCGGATATGCCTTGGGCAGATCGTTTGCCACCCCCGGTGGACTGATTGTGTGCGTTCCATTTCGTCAACCTCCATCATGGACTTCAACACAGCAGTTCAAAACCTCTGCTACTTCGGTTCCATCCATAAGAGGCACGCCGGCGTGCCTCGGTAACGCAGAGATTCATTCTCCGCGGTCGCAGCGTGACGGCGAATATGCTATTATCTTCCTCGGCCGTCCTTTTCGCAAGAGAAAGGAGGAATCATGGATCGAAGGCTCGGACGACGGGAGTTATTGGGGGCCGCGGCGGCCGGCGCGCTGCTGGGCACTCGTGGGGGACAGGTGAAAGCGGCGGACGCGGCCGCCGCCGCGCGGCGCGAGGTGCGTTTGGAGTTCCTGCGGCCGAAGGAGATCGACGAGGTGCAGAAGGCATGCGCGACGATCTTCCAGCCGCTCGGGACCATCGAATGGCACGGCGTACACAACGTCGTCGGCGTCGATGCCGTCAAGGCCCATGGCCTCTGTCTCCGCGCGGCGCGGAAGGGCGGCGGAGTCGTCTCCCCGACCCTGTATGGCGGCGTCGGTGGGCTCAGCGAGCCGCATACGTTCATCATGGACGCGGAAAACGACGTCTTTTCCAGAGTCCTGCGGCCCTGGCTCGAACAGCTCTGCCGGGAGATGGCCCGCGACGGATACCGTGCGATCATCATTCTGACGGGCCACTACGGCGCGGCCCAGCAGATCGTCGTCCGCGAGACGGCGGTGCGCATGAGCCAGGCCCTGGCGATCCCCGTGCTGGGGACGCCGGAGTACTGGCTGGCCCTCGATGAGGGCTACACCGGCGACCACGCCGCCTGGGGCGAGACCTCGCTCATGATGCACCTGTTCCCCGACACGGTCGATCTGTCCCGGCTCGGCGACCCTCCCTACCAGGGGGTCGGTGGCCGCGACCCGAAGGAATCCTCCGCCGAAGACGGACGCAGGCTCACCGAGACAATCGTCTCACGGCTGGCCACGCTCGCCCGCAAGATGCCGACGTGGGACTACCCGACGCTCGACCGTTTTGTCGAGGCCGAAGCCGCCCTGGTCGCCAGGCAACTTTCCGCGCCACGAGGCAAGAAGGCCGTCTGGACCGCCTGGCAGAATCTCGGCGTCATGCGCGACTACGGCAGGCTGCTCGCGGAGGGCCAGTTCGAGGAGATCAAAGCCTGCGCTGCGAAGCTGTAGGCGGCGGGACTCTACGATTGGGGACCGCTCGGGAATTGCCAGACGATATCGAAATCCGTCGTCTGTTTCGGTTGTTTCGCACTGCCCCCGTTGTCCTTCAGGTCCTTGCCGACGCTGTATACGACGAAACCGTCCCCGTCGGCACGGTAGCGCAGCGGCTGATCGATGAACGGATCGACAAGCCCTTGGAGGCCGAGGGCGTCGAGGGTCGGCGGGAATGCCCCGTGGACCTGCTTGTGCTCTACCAGGGCCAGACCGGATTGAGTGATGCGCATGCGAGCCGCTGTCTCGAGATGAATCTCCTTGATCCTCCACACGGCCGGCATCAAGATGGAACTCAGCCTGTATTTCCCAGTCGCTAGTTCCTTTCTGTCCTCGTGCGAATAGGGACTCTGGAAGATGCGGACACTCTCGTCCATATATTCCAGATAGGCGGCGTGATCGGCCAGGAAGCTGGGGCGGAAGGTGACACGGTGGAAGATGGCCCAATCGAAAAGACCCGGCATGTAGCCTTCGGTGAGTCCCTCTTTTCGCAGCGCCTCGTGCAATTGGCGCTTCGGCATGTTGAAGAGCCACTCACCGATGAGCAGCCGTTCCCCATCGGCGGCCAGCACCAGCGGATGGTTGTCATCCATACTTTGCAGGAGACCCGTGAGAGCTCGGGACTGCTGCCGGTCGGGCGGCGCGCACCGGCACAACTCCTGAATCGTCTCACAGGACAGCCGAATTGTCGCCAATCGCACCAGTTGACTTACGAATACCGGTTCTTGCCGCAGAGCATCGGCGAACTTCAATTGGCTCTGCGCCAGCCCCCAGGCTGATGCCACCCGCCCTGACTCGGCGTCGAATCGCGCCCTGGCGCCGAGGACTCGGGCCAGACCCCGCAGATCGCTCAGGAAGGGGTTCATTTGTAGGCCGTTTGCGTAGTCACGCTCGAATCGGCAAGCGGGGCGCAAAGTCCCCTGGTGCACGATGTCCAAGGCCCGGGTGACTACGTCCTGCGAGAGCAGTTGTTGAAGTTCAGCAGATTCGCTCGGATCGAGAGGGTCCCTTGCAGGCCCGCTGCACAGGGCGCTGATGTAGCCCAGCAGGTTCTTGTGTCTTTGATCCGGCGTCTCGAAAGGAGCCGGCTGGGCCCTGAGCAGCAGGGCGGCGCTCTGGTAGAGCAGAGCGCCGTTCTCGGCATCGGGAACCGTTGGCGGGATGACCTCGGCGGCCCGCATGGGCCGGCCGGCTTTCTCGATTTCAGCATACGCCCGCCGGAGCCTGGCCGCCGACACGGCCACCGCGATAGCGTAGGTCACGCCGAGCATCACGATGACCACTCCGACTCCGGTCAGGATTCTTGCGGTTCGCTTCTTCATGGAACAACTCCTTTCGGGAGGTTATGAATGCAGTCTTGGAGACGTCGGAAGCAGGCGGCTCCTGCGTTCCACAGGCTCCGGCCCATCCGCCGCGTCGTTGTGTTCCGTTTCGCGAAGGGTCTCCCGGAACTTCTTCAGGTAATGGAACAGTGCCGAGGCGTCCGGTTGCGCCGGGCTGCCCGCCATGACGGCATATCTGACGAGTGCGGGGTTCGGTTCGGCCATGACGTCAAGATCGCAGGGCTCGGCGTACTCGGCGGTCAGTTCATGTGCCGGCTGGTTGGCGGAGGCGTGGTCGCCGTACAGGTTCGCCAGTGAGATCACGATTGTCGCCGCCATCGTCGAGACGACCAGACGGCCGACAGGGACCTGCCACGGAACGCTCGGCGCCGTGTCACGCCACGCTTCTCGCACGGCCTGCATGATGTGGCTTTTCAGTTCATCCGATGGGTCTGACGCGCGGACCCGCCTGAGAATGCGCTCGCACTCCATGTGTTCTTCGTTCAACTCGCTCATAATCCACGATCCTTCAGGAGGGTGCTGAGCTTCTCCACGCCGTAGCGATAGCGGCTTGCGACGGTGTTCAGAGATAGTCCGAGCATCTCCGCGATTTCACGGAACGTCTTGTCCCTGTATACTTTCAAGACCACGATTTCCCTCTGCGCCTGCGGTAGCTGGGCCAGCGCCCTCTGCAACTCCTCGGCAAGCTCGGTCGCGTTCTCGCCGGCCTCCACGGCCGTGAGCCACGGGTCCATCTGCGCATCGTTGTCCAGCTTTCGTCGTCGTTTTCGGGAGAAGTCGGCGACCTCGTTTCTGGCAATCCTGAACACGTAGGCGCCGAGACAGTCGGCCTTGGCCAGGTGCCGGCGTTTGGCGACGATCCGGACGAAGACCGCCTGGAGGACGTCCTCGGCGTCGTGTCTCGAACGCAACGTCGCCTGCAGAAAGCCGAACAGATCGCAAGCGTGCCGGTCCCAGATCAACTCTACTGCGACTGGGTCGTCCCGAGCGAGGGCCGCTCGTATCGGATCCTCAGGCGAAAGCGCGTCCAAAGCAACTACCCCTGGCACTCGTGTCAGTTCACAGATATAGACGGTGGATACGTGGCCCTTTTGTCTATCGTCTATCGATTATTGCCAGGACCGCAGGCGCTCGGCTCGTCTCTGGAAGCCTTGCGACATGGAATAGGCCCGGGCTTTCAGCAGGAAACGGCGGCCCTCCGGGGTCCGGGTGTAGACCAGGCCGGTCGGTCCTACATGCACGGCCCACATCTTCCGGAAGTGCTCCGCGAATTCCTTGTTCCTTCCGAGGGTTTTGGGGACCGTGTGATAGTCCTTTCTCGTAAGCCATCCGAGTGGCGTCTTTCGGACCAGGATGTATCGCGGATTCTCGATGGGGCCGAGCACTTCCTGGAGCGCCTCGAGGAAAATCGATCGCTCTCGCGTCGTGCCGCCCTTGAGCGTACAGCTCACGAATCCATAATCCAATCGACGCGCGACCACGCGCAATCGTGCGAGGTTCGTCTCGATGAGTTCCGCATGGGCCATCGCCTTGAGCACAACCTTTCCGATCTGCTTCATGCTCGAAGCAACGGAGCCGTGTCTGAGGAAAAGCCAGACCGCCTTGAGGCACTTGGGCATCGCGGCCAGGGCGGCGAGCGCGGCGGCAACCGCGACGACCAATAGCAGGCGCTTGCCACTCACGTCTTGCGATTTGCCTTCCACCGATCGCATGAGAAGCGAGAACACGAAGACGCCCCAGAACCACGCCTGCCACAAGACGGCCAGGATGGTATTGCGAAAGATGAAGTCTCGCGGCAACGTCAGTTGGGAGGCGGCGACCTGCTCGACCATGGCGCCGTCCCAGGCGGAGCCGAGCGCCTGTTCCCAGTCGGCTGTGAGCCGGGCCCGGTCCTGCGCCTTCTTTGTCATCACGGCGTTGATATGATCCATCCTGGGTTGCCCATAGGGCGGCCGGCCCAGCCCAAGGCGTCCCAGGCCGCTCTCGATCCGGGGGTGCGTGAAGGAGACGCCGACGAATGACTTGAACCGTCTGGCCAATGTCTCCATATCCTCGTTGAACTTGCGTGCCTCTTCCTCCTGGCACACGAGGTGCCAGATATTGGCCGTCTTCGTCGGATTGCCTTCCTGCGTGCGGATGGCCCGGCCTCGCATTTGGTTCGACAGCATGTAGGACCCGACGAAGCTCGCCAGGATCAGCGAGTTGACCGAGGGGGCATCCCAGCCTTCGCCGAGCAGCGAGGCGGTACCGACGAGGATGTTGACGCCGCCCTGATTGAACAGCCGGGTGATCAGGCCGACCATCTTGTGCTTGTCCGCGCCGCGAATCGTAACTTCGCAGAATCGCGCATCGTGCGCCAATGGCTTGCAGTCGATATCCGCCGGATCAATGCCCAGCGTCGGAGCGATGGTCCGCAGTGCCTCGCACGACTGCGCCGGCACGACCGTGAGCGTTCCGGTAAGAATGCCAAGCCGGGTGGTGTCTGTCTGGCTTCGCCGAATCTGCTCGAAGATGGGCACGACGCCCAGACGCTTGATCGGCCGGGTGTCCTGCGCGTCTTTCGGGAAATCCGCCCGCCGAATGAAGTCGGTCAGGACCACCATCCGCAGGTCCGGGCCAAGGGTCTGCTGCTCCATCCGGACGATCTCTTCGATGCTCCGAAGCTTCGAGACACTGCGGATCAGGAGCCGGGCGATTCTCGTCGTGCTGCGCAGGTTGACGTTTCGCCTCTCCACGATCCCGATGCGTTTGGCGTCACGCAAGATGCGACGGAACAGTTCCTTGTGGGCTTCGAACGATTTGGCGTGCTTGTACAGGCAACCCGCCAGGAACGTCTCCAGCCGCTCCATATCCAGCTTGGGGCACTTCCTCGCCGAAAGGCCAATGATCCGAAGCAGTCGGCGGGGAGGCCGCTCCCGGACGTGGTTGAGGAAGACGGCGACACTCGAATAGAAGCCGGGATCGGAGAGGATCTCCTCGACGCATCCCCGCGGCTTGTTCACACACGGGTGGCTCTCAAGGGCGCGGATGAATTCCTCGTTCGTACAGAGTCCCTGCACGAAGGCGTCTACATCGTGTCGAAACTCGCGGATCTCCTGTTGTTCGGCCTGCAGGGGCGACGACATGTAGACGTAATCCTGGTGCGGACAAAGGTTCTTCTGCCGGACCAGTTCGGGAACGGAGATCTCCGAGTCAATCGGTCCGCACAGGTCGACGTATCGATCCCACTCGTACGGGGAGACGTCGAACGGCGCGGTGGCGGTCAGGGCAACGACAGCCGGTTTGCCGAGATGCCTCTTCAGATCGATCAGGCATTTCCACCATTCGTTGCGCAGGTGGTGGGCCTCGTCGAGCACGAGGGTGTGGACGCCGATCTGCTTGAGCCGTTTCAGCAGGATGTCTCGGCTCGCGATTCGCGATGAACTCGCCGACCTGTCGCCGGGCTCGACCTTATAGGCGCTGTGGAGTCCCTGATAGGTCGAGGCCGTGAGGAAGCGGGGATTGCGGATGTCCTTCGAGACCCAGTCCGGTACGCCGCTCGGTGAATCCATGAACATCGTGACGAATCGGTCGACCCACTGGTCGCGGATGGCGACGGTGGGGGCGAGGATCAGCGTGGGGCGGTTCAGCCGCCGCATTACTTCCAGGCCGAGGACGGTCTTGCCGGAGCCGGGGGCCGCGATGATGTGCAGGTGATTGTCGTCGAGGTGCCCCTCCAGTTCAGATAACACCCGCTGCTGATAGCTGCGCCATGATTTTCGAAACTGAATGTCAGAAGGGAATCCGTTCATTTATCCTCAGGGGCGAAGAAACCGCCAGTAGCCGTAAATCGCCAGACCTTGCAGCACGACAATAGCGAAGAAGACCATTCGGAACCGGCGTTTCCGCGTCTTGTGTCTGAACAATGCCTGCCCGAGCGCCGCGCCGGGGCTGCCGCCAAACAGGGCGGCGCAGTGCAGGACCACCTCGGGGATCCTGAACCCGCTGACGACGGCCTGCCGCTTGTCGTATCCGTAGAGCAGCAGCGTGACGACGTTGACGCCGATCAGCCAGGCATAGATGGGGGCCAGCCCGCATCGCCACAACAGCAGCGAAAGCCCCATCGTCATACACAGCACGATGCCGAGAACATATTGTGTGAACCGGTGCCTTTGCATATCGATCCGAGGCACAATAGGCCAGTATCGAGAGCGATTGTCAACATCTGACGTACTCGAAAAGACCCTTGGTGATGCGATGTTTCATGCTGTGCTTTGAGACGGCAGGGCGTATAATGCACGTGGTACGGATGTCGTGACGCCACAAGCCGGCGGCTCTGATTGTGGGTCGTCTGTCGTCGAAGAGGCGTTGAACGCTGAATGGAGTATTGGGAGTACAAGCTCTGGAGGTGCGTCATGTCCTGGCAGATCAACCGGCGAAGGTTCCTCGGATGGATGGGAAGTGCAGCCGCGGGGGCGCTTCTGCCCGGCTCGAGCGGACGAGGTGGAACGAAGCCACGGGCGAATTTCATCTTGATCTTCGCGGACGACCTGGGCTACGGCGATGTTTCAGGCTTCGGCTTCAAGAAATCGCCTTTCGTCACGCCGAACCTGGAGCGGATGGCGGCCCAGGGGGCCAGGCTGACGAGTTTCTACGTGCCGACGCCGTACTGCGCGCCGTCGCGAGCGACCCTTCTTACCGGCCGCTACCCGTTTCGCCACGGCGTCGTATACAATCCCTGTCCGGACGCCGGCATCAACGATGTGGGGCTGCCCGACTCGGAGCGGACGATTGCCGAGTTGTTGAAGAACGCCGGTTATGCGACCTGCTGCATCGGGAAATGGCACCTGGGCCACGTCCCGCAATTTCTGCCGCGCCGGCAGGGCTTCGACGAGTACTTCGGCATTCTCTACTCGAACGACATGCGTCCCGTGCAGTTGGTGGAGAACGAGCGCGTCGTGGAATTCCCGGTCGTTCAGGCCACCCTGACCAAGCGTTACACCGAACGCGCGCTGGCCTTTGTGGAGCGGAGCCATCGCGAGGGTCGCCCGTTCTTTCTGTATTTGCCCCACGCGATGCCGCACAAGCCGCTGGCTGCCTCCGAGGATTTCTACACGCCGGAGACGTCCGACGATCTGTACGCCGATGTCATGCGCGAGCTGGATTGGTCCGTCGGGCAGGTTCTCAGGAAAGTCAGTGAACTGGGTATCGAAGAGGACACGATGATCCTGTTCATGTCGGACAACGGTCCTTGGTACGGCGGCAGCACGGGCGGGTTGCGAGGCATGAAGGGGCATACGTGGGAAGGCGGGCTCCGCGTCCCCATGATCGCGAGATGGCCGGGACGGATTCCGGCAGGCCTGGTCAACGATGCCGTCGCAGGCAGCGTCGATATCCTGCCGACCCTGCTGAAGGTTGCCGGCGTGGCCGTGCCTGACGATCGCGTGATCGACGGCAGGGACATATGGCCGCTCCTGACGTCGTCCGACGCACTAAGCCCGCACGAGGCCGTATTCGGGATGCAGGGGCCGAATCTGGCGACCGTTCGCAGCGGCAGGTGGCGGCTCCACGTGCGCTCGCCCGGCCTGCCGGCGAAGCGCGGAGACGACTGGGTAGACCCGCGCGGGCCGGATGGGGTGACGATTCTGGCGCCCTACGAGCAGGCTCGTCCCAGCGCCTATCCGGGCGAGCTGGGCGGCGACGGGCCGAAGACCATGATGCTGTTCGACATCGTGAGCGATCCGGCCGAACAGCACGACGTCAGCGACGAGCATCCCGACGTGGTCCGGCGGCTCAAATCGCTCTATGACACGACCGCAGCCGAGGTGCCCGAATTCGCGCCCCCGAAACGGTTCAACGGCCTGAGGCGCATAAAGGGCGGCCAACTCCGATACGACGAGTGAACGTCGCCTTCTC
>Ga0207752_1001232_pt1 | contig 11868 bp, 7 predicted proteins | sample Pon2CUnioCityCA_6_FD_187272 | JGI IMG/M metagenome (GOLD analysis project Ga0207752, IMG submission 187272) | Marine sediment microbial community from Union City, CA, USA - Pond 2C Sediment 2 (SPAdes) | ecosystem: Environmental > Aquatic > Marine > Intertidal zone > Salt pond sediment ... | reverse complement strand
CCCTTCCCCATCAGCCACGCTTACGCCTACCTGGAGAGCCGCGCCGATCCCGATGACCGCTATCAAGCGCTCCTGTCCTGCCTTGAAGTGACACTGAAAAGCATCGCTTCCATCGCGTTGGCAAACTTCATGCGCGATATTCAGGATGACCCGGAGCTGGGCAACGCTCATCTTTTCCAGGATTTGCTCGATATGCTCAGCCGACCGCTTTCCCTGGGGCATTGGCAAGAGTTGCTGCGCCTCACATTGCGCCCCTACGCCAGGCGGCGCGAGCGCTTGGTCGTGCCGGAACTGTTCGACTTTTACTATCGCGTGACCGAACACGGCAACGTCAAGACCCAGAGCCAAAACGTTCGCATCCTCCAGCGTTTCATTCAGGAGCGCAACGAGGACGCGCACCATCGCAGCCGCGGTCAGTCCAGCGCTTTCCAACGTCAGAGGATTCTTGATGAACTTACCGAAATATTTTGGGATCTTTTCCGTGAGCTGACATTCCTGGCCGACTATCCGCTGCTTTACGTAGAATATGCCGAGCATCGAGAGGGACGCTGGCGCTATCAAGCCAACTTTGCCCAAGGTTCGAGCTATCCATTCCCTCAGCGTATGTGGGAGACGGACTTGAGCGCCAACTCCCATCGCTGTCTTCTGGTTGATGAAACTGAGCCGGCCGTTTTGGAGCTGGATCCCTTCGTGATCGTCACTTCGGAGGGGCGTCTTCAGCAGCCGGATATTTTCTTCTTCGACGGAGTCTTCAGTTCGGGTCAGGCTAAATTTATGAGCTATCACGTGGGCGACTACATTGAGCCCACTGACGCGAGCTCTCCCGCCTCGGTAGCCAGTGACGCTATCGGTAGCCTGCTGAAGCTGCTGGAAAACCGCATCCCACCGGCGATTGAGGAGACAGACGATGTCGGGGAAGAGCCTCTCTCACCGGCAGAGATCTATCGTGAAGCGGCCGATTGGGCCTCAGAGCACGGCAGGCGGCAAACTGTCACCTTGGATGCGCTGCGAAGGATACTGGGGCTTTCACGCGAGGAGGCTCTGCAGGAGGAGCGTGATCTGGATGCAGAGCGCGGGATCGAGATTGAATCGGAGGAGATCGAGGTTCCGTTCGAGGGAAAGCCAACCTGGGCAAATCTGGCTTACTATGTACTCGATAACAGCGGACAATCGGAGATGTTCTACAAGGACATCGCTGCCGAAGCGGAGGCGCTCAAAGACCAAGAGGACCCTAATTGGCAGAAAGGGGATTCGGCTCACGTAGCGGGCACGGTGAGTCGCATTATGTCTCAAGATTCGCGTTTCTACAAACTCCGACGGGGACACTATCGACTGACCAAGAACAACGACCTTTTGTCCAATCCCTCCTGGGCGAATTTGGCCTACTTCGTGCTCCAGCATGACGATCCAGAGAACCAGGGAATGCACCTGCAAGAAATCACCGATGAAGCGCTCACCTTGAAGGAGAAGCACAGCGACTGGTGCAGCGAGGATGTGCAGACGCCGAGCCACACCGTCAGCGCGACGATGAGTATGGATCGTCGCTTCGAATCGATGCCCGAGCGAGGATACTGGCGCCTGGCGACGGAGGAACCGCAGCCAGCGCCTGTGTCGGAAGCGGAAGCCCCCACAACACGCCACCAGGCTTATCAATACATATTGGATCATCTCGCTGGATTAGGTGAAGTGACGAAGCTGCCCTTCGGCCGCACTTACTACGCGATTGACGGTCAGGTTCATCTTATGTTTCGTTTCTCCAAGGCCCACGAGCGCAATGATGAGATTGAGTACTTCCTGGGCGTCACGCCGCAGTACTTTGAGCGAATCGACGACTTGGGCAATGGATTTATGGTCTTCGTGCTGGGCACGGCGGACAACGTGTTGCTGGTTCCCACAAGGGACTTTAGCGAGTGGGTGCAGGGTATGGAGCCGAGCGGGAGCGGCACTTGGCCGATAGCTTTCTATAAGAGCGAGGATGGGGCGCGACTGGAACGTTGGGTGTCTGGAGAGGGACGCGAGGATGTCTCGAAGTACCGCAATGACTACGACAGCATAAGGCACGCTTTGACGCGAGAATCAGTTGAGAGCGCCCAGCGACGTGAGAAGCACTTTTGCGTATCGGATTTGTTGGAAGCAGGCCTGCTGAAACCCGGCGACACAGTGCATACCAGGAAGCGCCCCGATCTGCATGCTACCATTATCGATTCCCAGTTCGTAGAGTACCAGGGAGAGCAGTGGAAGTACAACGACTGGGGCGCGGAAGTGAACGAGTGGGCTGCCATTAACATCTACCGTGAGTTTGTGCTGGAGCGTACCGGCGAGACGCTGGATGAGCTGCGGAAGAAGTTACGGGATAATCTCTCCAAGTGAAAGGTCGGAGGTAAAAAGGGACAGGCTATGAGTTCAGAGAATACCAAGATCAAGGTCGACGCGGCGAACGGGGTGCTAGGGGAGTTGGCTGAGGGTCTGAAGTTGAAGGGAAGATCTTACTGTTTCGATAGAACCGATTGTTATTGTCTGATTCAAAGGAGCCGAAAGTATGATTAAGAACCCTATGAATGTTTTCCGAACTTGTACCGTCATTATGCTTGTTGCTCTGGTAATTCTGCTTGGGTTATCGTTCTTTCACCCATTCACTGTATGGGCTGCCCCGTTCTTTCAAGAAGGCTCCGACTGTGAGAGTTTGCAGCAAGAGGGTGTTGACCTGGACGAGGAAGGTAAATACGAGGATGCTCTTCAGAAGCTGGAGCGTGCTCTTGCCTGCTACCGCCGGATTGGAGATGCTGAAGGCGAGGGAACCACCCTGAAGCACATTGGCAATGTCGAGGTCGATCTGGAAAAGTATGAGCAAGCCAGACAGCACTATGAACAGGCGTTGGCCATTGCCGAGGAGATCGGGAATCAAGATTTGGAGGCAAGAGCTCTCAACAACATTGGGTTAACGTACAGGTCTTTAGGAAAAATTGAGACAGCTATTGATTACCACGAAAAATCTATCGGCATAGCCAAAGGAATCGGTGCTCAAGAGGTAGAAAGGATTGCTCTTAGTAATCAAGGCATAGCTTACCATACATTGGGACTTAATCATTTCTCTCGAGCGGAATACAAACCAGCGATTGAGTACCTTGAACAAGCCCTGACCTGCTATCGGGAGGCTGGCAATCAGCAAGGCGAGGGGAACGCTTGGGGTGACCTCGGAACTGTTTACCTGGCAATGGGGCAGTACGAGAAAGCCCTTGAGCACTGTGAGCAAGCACTGGCTATCGCTCAAGAGATGGGTGATCAGAGAGGTAAAGGAGTTCACCTAGGCAATCTGGGAACCATTTACTTTGGGTTGGGAAAATATGAGAAGGCTATTGAATGCCACGACAAGACTCTAACTATTGCTCGTGATATTGGCAACCATCAAGTCGAGCTGAATGCCTTAGGCAACTTAGGGAATGACTACCAGAATTTGGGACTTTATGAAGAAGCTATTAGACATTACAAGCAAGCACTCGCCATCGCCCGCGAGATCGGCGACCGACAAGGCGAGGGAGCTTGCTTGGGCAACCTGGGGGCCGTCTACGAGTCCTTAGGGCAGTACAAGAGAGCCATCCAGTACTATCAACAAGCATTAGCAATCGCCAAAGAGCTCAATGACCATTGGGGCGAAGAGAACAACTTGGGCAACCTGGGGGTCGCCTACGAGTCCTTAGGGCAGTACGAGAGAGCTATCGGCTACTATGAGCAAGCGCTATCCATCGCCCGTGAGATCGGCGACCGACAAGGCGAGGGGACTTGCTTGGGCAACCTGGGGGGCGCCTACGATTCCTTAGGGCAGTATGAGAGAGCTATCGACTACCATGAGCAAGCGTTAGTCATCGCTCAGGAAATCGGCGATCGACGGGGCGAAGGGAACCACTTAGGCGACCTGGGGAACGCCTATCTCTCATTGGGCCAATACCCCACGGCCATCGACTACACTGAGCAAGCCTTAGCCATCGCCCGCGAGATCGGCGACCGCAGCGGTGAAGGAAATCGCTTGGGCAACCTGGGGAGCGCCTACCTCTCATTGGGTCAGTACACCACGGCCATCGACTACACTGAGCAGGCCTTAGCCATCGCCCGCGAGATCGGCGACCGCAGCGGTGAAGGAAGTCGCTTGGGCAACCTGGGGCTCGCCTACGACTCTTTGGGCCAGTACACCATGGCCATCGACTACCACGAGCAAGCCTTAGCCATCGCCCGCAAGATCGGCGACCGGCAGGGCGAGGGAAATCATTTGGGCAACCTGGGGCTCGCCTACTTTTCAATGGGCCAATACGCCACGGCCATCGACTACCACGAGCAAGCCTTAGCCATCGCCCGCGAGATCGGCGACCGGGAGGGCGAGGGCAACCGCTTGGGCAACCTGGGGAACGCCTACTTCTCATTGGGCCAATACCCCACGGCCATCGACTACTATGAGCAAGCCTTAACCATCTCACGAGAGATTGGAGATCGAGCAGGTGAAGGTGCAGACTTGGGCAACCTGGGGCTCGCCTACCGCTCATTGGGCCAATACGCCATGGCCATCGACTACCACGAGCAAGCGCTGGCCATCGCCCGCGAGATCGGCGACCGCAGCGGTGAAGGAAGTCGCTTGGGCAACCTGGGGAACGCCTATCTCTCATTGGGGCAGTACGCGACGGCCATCGAGTACTATGAGCAAGCCTTAGCCATCGCCCGCGAGATCGGCGACCGCAGCGGTGAAGGAAGTCGCTTGGGCAACCTGGGACTCGCCTACCTCTCATTGGGGCAATACCCCACGGCCATCGACTACCACGAGCAAGCCTTAGCCATCTCACGAGAGATTGGAGATCGAGCAGGTGAAGGTGCAGACTTGGGCAACCTGGGGAACGCCTACGCTTCTTTGGGCCAATACGCGACGGCCATCGAGTACTATGAGCAAGCGCTGACCATTGCCCAAGAGATCGGCGACCGGCAGGGCGAGGGCAACCACTTGGGCAACCTGGGGAGCGCCTACCGCAATTTGGAACAGTACGAGGATGCGCTGGATTGCTACGAGCAAAGCATCGCCATAAAGGAGACACTGCGCGAGGAGATCAGGGTCGAGGAATGGAAGAGCAGTTTCACGGCGGAGAACCTGCATCCGTATCGTGGCATCATCCAGATCTTGCTCAAGCTAGACCGCCCGGCCGAGGCCTTCCACTACGCCCAGCGGGCCAAGGCGCGCACCTTCCTGGATCAGGTGGGCAACGCCCGCGTCGACCCCCGCGCCACGGACAATCCAGAACTGATAGCGCAGGAGCAGTCGCTGTTGGCCGAAATCCGGGGCCTGGAAGCGGTGCTCTCCGGGCAGCAAGGTTTTGAGACGTTGAACACACGCGGCGGCGGGCCCAACACGCTCACGAATGAGCAGCGGAACGAGGTGCGCATCCGCCTGGACGACGCCTACCGCGAGTACGAACACCTGCTGGCCCAGATCAAGCTCAGCAATCCCGCCTATGCCGACCTGCGCATGGTCGACGCCTCTACCCTCATCACGGTGCAGCAGACACTACCGGCAGAGACCACGCTGGTGGAATATTACGTGGTTTCATCCACACAGACCTTGGCCTTTGTCGTCACACCGGACGCGTTCCACACCGTGCCGCTTTCGGTTTCTGTGGAGTTTCTGAATCAGAAGATCAACTGGTTCCGTGAGTTCACATCTGAGGACGAAGCGCGCGCCACAGCCCAGACGCTGTACGACTGGCTCTTTGCCCCTGTCCGGGAGCACATCAATACACAAGCAGTGCTCATCGCGCCTCACCAGCGATTGCACTACCTCCCCTTGGACGCGCTCCACGACGGCGAGCGCTACCTGGTAGAGGCGTACACCATCGGCTACCTACCCAGCGCCAGCGTGCTGCGGTACGTCAATGCAGGGGAGCAGGGGGGCGGAGGAGCGGAGGAGGTTTTGGTGCTGGGGAATCCGGTCAATGATGCGGTGGGACCGTTGCCAGCGGCGGAACGAGAAGCGCAGGCCGTCGCAGACCTGTTCGGCGTCTCGCCCTACCTCAACGCCGAGGCGACGGAATCCCGGCTGTGGGACGAGGCCGTGGGAGCGCGCTACGTCCATCTCGCTGCCCACGGGCAGTTCAACGAAACTGCACCACAATTCTCGCGCGTCTACCTGGCACCATCGGAGGCTGAGAATGATACGATGACGAACACATTGACCAGCCGAACCGATGGCGGCCCATCGACTCACACCGATGGGCTATTGGAGACCCGCGAGGTGTGGAACCTACGGCTGGAAAACGCAGACTTGGTCACGCTCTCCGCCTGCCAGACCCAACTGGGCGACCTGAGCGCCGGGGATGAGCTGGTCGGCCTGAGCCGGGCCTTTATCTACGCCGGCACGCCGTCGCTGGTGGCCTCGCTGTGGAGCGTGGAGGACAGGTCCACGGCTTTCTTGATGGAACACTTCTACGGCTATCTCCAGGATGGGATGTCCAAGGGCGAGGCCCTGCGCCAGGCGAAACTGGACACGATGGAGGAGTATCCCAGTCCGTATCACTGGGCCGCGTTCACGCTGATCGGAGATATGGGAGAGGTGGAGGCCAAGAACCCGGGAAGCCAAGTGCAGCTCACGCCGACGGCTGAGGCCAGTGATGATCAAGAGGGTAAAGGCAGGGATATTTGTCCCGGAATGGCGATGCCGCTTGCGCTGATGGTGATTGCTATCGCAGGATGCAATCGTCAGCGAAGGAGAAGAAGATGATGAAGCTACAGTTGACCCGCAAGTTCCCGTGGGTCCAGAAGAGGCAAGAGCCATCACACTCCGCGGAGGCACCGCCAACGCCACCCTTGAGCGCTGAACTGGATGCCTACGCACTGGCGCTGGACGCCTTGCGCACTGAAGAGAAACAGATGCTGCTCCGTGTCCTCCTGGCACGCGATGCGCTGGTTGCTGCCCGCGCCGAGGTGGACTCCCTTCCCCCATCACAGGCCCAACGCCTGCTCGAACTTGACACACGGCTGCGTGAAAGGGCTAGGGAGCTTCCCCTGGACATGCTGCCCGATTGGTGCCAGACGTTCGACCCGCCCGAAACGGCCTGGTGGTGGCGCCTGGATGAGCGCGTCGCCAATCGGGAGCAGCAGAACGACCTGCCCTGGGTGCTGCTCACCGGCACCTTCACGCTGCTCACCGCCGCGCTCACCACCGAGATCCTCACTCGCCTATGGGACGGTGCGCCTGATGTCGTATCAGTCTTTGGTTCGCTGGTCACCCTCGCGCTCACCGCCAGTCCGTTGGTCAAGCGCGGGCGCGAGTTGGGCGCGTGGATGGTAGCCCACGTGCTCAAATTCAAGCTGCGGTATCGGGCCGAGGCGCTCGCTGCGCTGACCGGGCTGGCCCTTGTGATCGTGTTGGGGATTCGCTTGACGCTGCCATCCATAGCCGTTATTTATAACAACCAGGGCTTCGCCGCGCGGCAGACGCAGAACTATGCCCGCGCCCAGCGAAAATTCCAGCGTGCCGTCGCCCTCCACCCCGACAACGCCATCGCCGCCTACAACCTGGCCGCGGTCTGCGCGCGCCTCCGTGAGCCAGAGAAAGCCCAGACCTGGTACCGGCAGGCCATCGCCGCCAATCTTGATTTCGCGCCGGCCTATCGCGGCCTGGGCCGCCTCTACAACGAACAGGGGAAACACGCTGAGGCCGAATCTGTCCTGCAGGCCGGACTGGCGGTCGTGGGCGAGTCACCGACTGCCCAGGCGGATATCGTCGCCCGCTACGAACTATTGGCCAATCTGGGATGGGCTTACTTTGCGCAGGGGGAAAGCGATCTGGCCCAACGCGCCCTGGAGGATGCTATCGGGCTGGAGGATGACCTCAAGAAATTCGAGGAGGCCGAGCCGGGCGACGTAGCGTACCGCAGCCCACTGCCTCACTACTACCTGGCGCAACTTTACGAGGAAACAGAGCAACTTGAGAAGGCAAAACAAGCGTGGGAGGACTGCCTGCGCCTGATCGATCCCGGCTGGTCGGGGAAGATGGCCTGGCGCATTGAGGCTCAGGAACGACTCGCACAATTGAAGGAGATATTGCCGTGAAGAATCACACGTCACCCGTCAAACGTCATTCGTCGAAAGTCATATCTTACCTGGCGGTGCTGGTGATCACTTTATTGCTGCTCGGTTGTGGCATTATGGACGGTGAGGAAGCGCCACCCGTCCCACGTCCCAATGTATTGCTCTCCGTTGAGGGGACAACACGGCTCAAGCGCGATGGATGGACGACCGCGACTTCGATTGGCTTCGGCACGTTGTTGGAGCATGACGACCTACTTGAGGTAGAGGGCACCGCGCACATCCTGTGCGGCGATCTGACGCTCAAGACGCTCGAAGATGAGACCGATAGCTGCCCCTGCCCTGCCTGGGCGGGCAGCTTCAACACAGATCAGGGAACTTACCGGGGAATCCCAGACAAGGTGCCCTACATCCAGCACCCGCGCAACACCCTGGTGCTGGACGCCGAACCGCTGCTCCGGTGGCACGATACTGGCGTGAGCAGTTACACCATCGCCATAGCGCAGGGAGGGTCGATGGTCTGGCAGCAGGATGGTGTGATGGACAATGAGATCGTTTATCCCGCCGATGCGCCGACGCTCGAACCGGATGTGGATTACCTGCTGGTGGTCCAGGATAACGACACTGGCATTGAATCGAGTGAGGACCCGGTCAAGGGCATTGGGTTCCGCGTGGCTTCATCAGCACAGCGGGAGGCGCTGACCGCACACTGCGACGATGTGAACTCGCTGCCCGACCTTGACGCGGCGGCCCGTGACTATGCGCTGGCGATCTGCTACGCTACGTGGGAACCAAAAAGCAGCGGGCGCAGGCCGTGGGGCGCCGCGTGGCTGCTGCTCGAATCGGTGGCGGAGACACGCGACGCCCCGGTCGTCCACCTCTGGAGGGGGGACGTGCTCTCGGCGATGAAGATGCCCAACGAGGCGGGGACGGCGTATAAAGCGGCCCTGGAGCAGGCCGAGGCGCTAGGCGACCTGGAGAGCCAGGCGGCGGCCTACGCCGGGCTGTGGCACGCGACGGGTGACGATGGGCATTTAGATCAGGTCATCGAACTGTACGCGCAGTTAGGCGACCAAGCCGCCCAGCAGGCGCTTGAGGACGAGAGATAATGCGCGCTTACCCCTTACCAGCAACTTATCGTCGGTGTGTGGGAGTGACCTCTATGGTGCTCGTCCTCGCCTTGCTGTTGTCCTTGGGCGCAGTCCGCTCCGCCCTCGCTGCCCCGCGCCCACGTCGTCACCGGCGCGTTCGACCTGCCCCACCGCACTCCCAACCCGCCCCAGGCCGACCTGCACCTCGACTTCCCCCTGCTGGCTCCTGAGTCAACCTTGACAGCACGCATCAGCCATTGGCGGCCTGCCGTAGATGTCGCCGTGCTGGAACTGACCAGCGATCCTCCTGCCGAGAGTAAGCCCGTTCGCCTGGTCACGGCCAATGACCTGTGGGACCATTCCTTCCGCGCCCTCGGCTTCCCTGCCGGCTACGAGCAGGGCGTGTGGGCCTCCGGCGTCCTGCGCGGCCGGCAGGCCGATGGTTGGCTGCAAGTCGAAGACACCAAGCAGACCGGCTACCTCATCGCCCCCGGCTTCAGCGGTGGCCCGGTCTGGGGCGACGCCTACCGCCCCCGGCGCGGGCAGGCACGGATGGCCCGCCTGGTCGAACGAGCGCTGAAGGACGGTGGGGACGATGAGTGGTGCTAGGCCGCGCCGCGCGACCTGCCGCTGGAGCGGAAGCTGGCTGAGCACGTCCACCCGCAGCTTCTGGCAGGGCGTCGACGTCCCCGGCGAGGCATTGTCGCTGGTCATCGCGGATAAAAGACATCCGATGCAAGCTGCCCTTCGCGCCCTATAAGGATCCGGTGGTCGAGCATCGGCAAGAGCGCATACGCGAGGCCGGGGGCAATCCCTTTATGGCTTACTTACTGCCGGAGGCGATCCTGGCCCTGAAGCAGGGCGTAGGCCGTCTGATCCGCGCCGAGACCGACCGCGGCGTGATGGCGATTCTAGATTCGCGGATCAACACCAAGCAGTATGGTCCCCAAGTGATCGCTAGCCTTCCGCCGGCGCGGCGGACGCTACAATTCGAGGACGTAGTAGATTTCTTTGAGAATGAGGATTGAGTGTCAAACGCAACCAAATGGAGGAAACGATGAGCAAGATCGAGATTGAACGCAACCCCGAAGAAGAACAATTGCAGGATATGGGCATCTTTGACTGGCCCATCTGGACCAAAGAGGTCTCCGAGTTCCCCTGGAGCTACGACGTCTCGGAGACTTGCTACTTCCTGGAGGGCGACGTGGTGGTCACGCCGGAGGACGGCGAGCCGGTGACTGTCGGCAAAGGTGATCTGGTCACCTTCCCCGCAGGGATGGACTGCACCTGGAAGGTGCGCCAGCCGGTGCGCAAGCACTATCGGATGGGGTAGCCCGTGTGAGCCCGGTTATGGATTGACTGCATGTTGATTCGATCCGTAGCAGATGATAGGGATTGAGATGACGAGAAAACGTTTCTGGAAAGGATATGAAAATGCGTCATAGAGACGAGACCTCTTTTGAACGACAATCTTCCCAACGATTGGAGCTCCTGATCACCGTGCTGGGCTTGTTGAGCCTGGTTTTCTTCCTGATCTTCTACGACCGTGCCTTCCCCTCGGCCGCCCTCGACCTCTCACTCTCCCGCACCGAGATCAAGCAGCGAGCCCAGACTTACCTTCAGGAACGAGGCTACGACCTCGACGACTACAAGTCGGCCGTCACGTTCGCCGACAGCTATTGGCCGTCCATCTATCTGCAGCGCACGCTGGGCATCCCTGAGGCCAACCGCCTCATCGAGGAGGACAAGTTACCCATCTGGTACTGGCGTGCCCGCTGGTTCCGCCCTCTGCAGAAAGAGGGGTTCCGGGCCTATCTAGCGCCGGATGGTCGCGTGGTTGGCCTCTCACACACCTTGTTGGAGAGTGAGCCGGGCGCCAGCCTCCCCCAGGACGAGGCGCGAACGTTGGCCGAGACCTATTTGAGCGAGGAGCGTGGCTGGGATCTGGACGACTGGGAGGAGGTCTCCGCCTCCAGCAACGAGCGGCCAGGGGAGCGCATTGATCACAACTTCTCCTGGAAGCGCGGCGACTGGGATGTCGGCGAGAGTCAGTTGCGACTCTCGGTGACCGTGCAGGGTGACGAGATCGGCCACTACGACTATTGGCTCAAGGTGCCGGAGGAATTCAAACGTCACTTCTCCGAGCGCCGAAGTGTGGCTGGCTTCGTCACCACTCTGAGCATCGTTATGAGCTGTATACTGCTAGGTCTTATCCCCATTCTGGCGTTGTGGAGATCGCGCTGGCAAGTACCGCTGTCCTTAAAGAGAGCCCTCTGGCCGGCCCTCGCTGTCGCTGTGGTGACCGCGTTGGCCGAGCTCAACGAGTTGCCCCTGGCGAAAGCCTGGTACGGTACCACGGAGGATTACTGGCTCTTCTGGTTTTATCAGGTGGCCATCGTTGCATTCAGGGCGATCTTCTGTGGAGGCGCTGTCTTTGGGATTTGGATGCTAGGTCACTGGCTGAGCCAACGTGTGTGGCCGCGGCGGGATCGCATCCTCGCCCGGCGGGGCGACCGTTGGCGCCACCTGGCCCGCTCTGGATGGCGCGGCCTGATGCTGGGGATGATGTCCGGGGGCTACGCGGTGCTCTTTTACCTGGTAGCGACCCAAATGCTCGGCGGATGGACGCCGATGACGCCGGATTACACCTCCGCCTACGCCACGCCGCTCCCCTTTCTGGGCGCGTTGGAGACGGGCCTGATACCGGCGATGACGG
>Ga0207752_1001231_pt1 | contig 11886 bp, 7 predicted proteins | sample Pon2CUnioCityCA_6_FD_187272 | JGI IMG/M metagenome (GOLD analysis project Ga0207752, IMG submission 187272) | Marine sediment microbial community from Union City, CA, USA - Pond 2C Sediment 2 (SPAdes) | ecosystem: Environmental > Aquatic > Marine > Intertidal zone > Salt pond sediment ... | reverse complement strand
GCGGGTGTACAGGAGCAAACCGATTTCCAGGCAACCAGCCTCGAAACATTACGTCACATGGTGGGAGAGGGTATGGGCATGACACTTATGCCTGAGCTTGCGGTACCAAAGAAAATGAGCAAGGCAGATGATATTCGTTATATTGAGTTTAGCGATCCCAAACCTAACCGACAGATCGGCATGCTTTACCGTAAAAACAGTTATCGTGAAGAAACGTTTAACAATATCAGTGAATTAATTAAGTCGGTATTACCGGTTAATGTTTTCTTTTAATTTGCATTAAAAGTAATTTGAAACTCTATTCCAGGATCCTTGTTCACGACATCAACTTTCCCATACATGGAAGTGATCAGTTGCTTGACCAGTGAAAGCCCAATCCCGGTGCCGACCGTTTCACGGGTTAACTCATTTTCTGAACGGTAGAAAAGGTTAAATATTTTTCGTAACTGGTCCTTGTCGATCCCCGGACCATAATCACGGATAGTAAACTCAATCTTGTTATTACGAAGTGCCTTACATTGAATATCGATTTGTTTTTTATCAGATTTTGCAGAGAACTTTATGGCATTGTCCACAAGGTTAATGATCACCTGGATAAAGTAATCAGCATCGACCAGTAATGTTTTTTCTCTTATTTCTTCATCACAGGAAAGCTTAAGTGTGAATTCAGCACGTTCTACCTGGGAGTTTATTTTTGAACAGGTATTATCAAGCAGTTCTGCAATGGTACAGGACTTTAAATTAACCGGTAACTCGTTGCGTGTCATTCGTGCAAGTTGTAATACATTGTTTATCAGCCGGGTAAGCCGTTCACTTTCATCATAAATATAATCATAATACTGTTTACGTTTTTCTTCTGTAGTCCAGCCCTCACGCAACATTTCCCCATACATGCGAATAGAAGTAAGCGGAGTTTTTAATTCATGGCTAACGGCAGAAACAAAGTCTTGTTGTTGCCTCGCTAATACAAGCTGTTTAACACCAAGAATATAAAGGCTGTAAAACCCGCCTGATAAAATTAATAGCAATATTATGGATAACCACGTAATAACACTCCCACCTGGACCAGCAGGTAACTGGTTGACACTATAAACAAGCTCGAGTTGTTCTAATGTTGTAGATAAGTTTTTCTGCAGTAGCAATGTACCTTGTAAGGTGGTATCACCACTGGCTGATGAATTCAGTCGTGAACTATAAGAGTCCTGTGAGGGGCGGCTTTTTAATGTTGATAAAATATTACCCTGGTAGGCAACAGTTAAGTGGCTTGTCTGTGAGACATTAGCATTATAAAAAGACTGTGAAATAATGTTCTTTATAAATATGTCTGGATTGATAAGTAAGCCCTGGATATAACGTAAGCCATTGCGCCAGACTTTTCGGTATAAAACAAAGTGACCACTTTCAAGTAAACTGAACTCAAAGGCATCGATTTCGCTCTCAAACATGTTGATGTGCAGGTTTTTGTCTTTTTTTAGCGGACGGTTGTTACTAATATTATCTGCTACTTTAAACTCGGGTAAGACATTACTTTCCTTGCGACGTGAGACAGCGCGTTTTTTACTTTTTAACTTAGAAACCACTTTTTGTCTTTGTTGTAGCTGGGATTCTTTCAGGGCTTTTTCCTGGTATTTTTTTTCCAGTTTAAGATCATCTAATCGTCCTTTACTCTTTGAGAAAATATTTGAGCTAGAGGGTGATGAGGTATAGGATTTTTTCTCCTGTAATTTATCAAATGCAGCCTGGGGTGCGATTCGTTCTCTTGTCATACCTTCAGTCGTAATATCTTGAGGTGCTGCAGCTACTTGCGGTTGTTCAGCTTCCGCAATCGGGGCCGGTTCAGATATGGATGAATATATATCCTGTTGTTCTAGCGGTGTACTAAGACCAACTTCTGTTTTTTCTGTCCGAACAGGGCTAGCTTCATTGCTATCTTTAAAAGTTGTAAGACCTGTATCTGCCCGGGTTAACTTAGTTATCGGTTTGGTGACAAGCTTATTTTGACTGAGTACCTGGTAAATAGAATTATGCGCTTGTTGTCTTTTTTCTTTCTCAATTCGACTAATACCATGTTCCTGCTTTGCTGAGGGTCCTGCGGGTAATAATGGCGTTGAGAATTCACCGTTATTATCAATTTGAAAGTACCCCACGATTCCGGGGAACCTGGAATTAACTGGAAATACGGATAGCGGTGAACGTTGTATATATTGCCCCTGGTTATTTGTAGCCACGTTAAGGAATGAATAGTCGGTAAATGTTCGGGCACTTTCGATTTCAATTAATCGTTGATAGTCACTATCAATTCGATTTGTGAGTTCTTCTGCCTGCAAGCGATAATGATGAAAAGCTTCCCATTTTAGCTGGCTGTATGCTTGCTTGATTAATATCGCCGTAGGGATAGCAAGCGCAAGAAAAAATAATGCAAGGATTAATCGTAAACGATTTTTGCTCCAGTTTAATTTAGCAGTTAGGTTATTTTTTAACATTTTAATCAAACACCTAATTACCTAACATCAAGCGGTAACCTGCACCACGCACTGTTACCAGGTGAGCAGGTTGTGCAGGATCTTGCTCAATCTTGCGACGCAGCTTGGCAATATGAATATCAACCGTTCGAGTTTCCAGGTCCAGGTTCTTGGCATAACCCCAAAGTTTATTCAGCAGTTCATCGCGGGGAACAGGGCGATCGTGATGAGATGCCAGGTAAAGTAATATATCCATCTCACGCTTGGTAAAATGAATTTCTTCGTTATTCTTTATTGCAGATAAATTGCGGCAATCAATTTTTACATGGTTGGCATCACCGCTGTTTCCAAGTTCAAATAATTCTTTCTCATCGGATGAATTGCCTGAGCGTCTTAATACGGCCTGGATACGTAATACAAGCTGGGCAACAGAAAAAGGTTTAGCGACATAATCATCGGCGCCAAGCTGCAAGCCCTGGATTATATCTTCATCGCTGGATTTTGCGGTCAGCATAATAATGGGTTGTTCCCGATCTTCTTTACGAATATGTTCACATACCTGGTAACCATCCATACCGGGCAGCATGATATCCAGCAGAATTAAATCATACTTACCGCTCAGGGCTTTTTTTAAGCCGCTGTTACCATCTGCTGCATAATCGGTGTCATAGCCATGATAGATCAATACATCGGTTAAACCGGTGCGAATGGCTTCTTCATCTTCAATGATTAATATGGTTTCTTTTGCTGACATAGTCCGTTTAGATTACCAGTTTTACTCAGTAATGTGATGCCGCTTTTATGTAAATTTTATGTAAATTTCAGGCGAAGAGTTTTACATAAAACGTCCTACTGAAATCCTCCTGTCTTTCCTAGTATTAACTCAGAGATTAAAAATTACCTGATAACCAAAATAAAGTGAGGAAACGATTATGGCACTGATTACCCGAATAAGCCGGCTATTTCGTGCAGATTTTAACGCGGTGCTGGACCGTATCGAAGAACCGGATGTTTTGTTAAAGCAGGCATTACGTGAAATGGAAGAAGACTTAAGCCGTGATAAGCAGCAAGTTAAGTTATTACAGGATGAGAGCTCTCAACTTGAAGTAAAACTGGAACAGCTGGAAAAAGATATTAACGAAACGGATAAGGAGCTTGATATTTGCTTCGAATCAGATGAAACCACTCTTGCCCGAAGCCAGGTAAAGAAAAAGCTGGAGTTGCAACGTTACCAAAAGCACTGCCAGTCAAAGCTTGAGTCAACTCAGAAAAAGCTGAGTGATTTAAATAAACGTCTCGATGAAAACACGGCACGTTATACCTCTATGCAGCAGAAGCTTGATTTGCTTGCTACTGAAGATACCACGGTTAAGAGCAATGAGTTTGTAGTAAGTGCCAAATTTTCTTTGAATGAGGATGATATCGACATGGCTTTTTTACGTGAAAAACAGGCGCGAGGTGTATCATGAAACAGGCAACATTCCCCGAGGGTGTCATGATTGCACTGATTGCCAGTATCACGGTTGCTGCACTCTTTAGTGTTATGTCATCACTCTTTGTTGGCAGTAATTTATTTATGTTGCTCGTAGCAGCTTTATCATTCTTTTATATCGTTTACCTGTTATTGCGCAGCAAACAACGAGTAGGGCGTATTACGGTGTTGGTAAGCTGGTTTGTTATTACACTGACTTCACTGGTTTTTGTATCGTCATTACTTCTCTATCTCGCCATCCAACTATTCATGATCTGGCTGGTGCGCTCACTTTATTTCTATAACAGTATTTTTTCTGCACTCATTGATCTTGCTATGACCTCTCTGAGCCTGGTGGTGGCCTTGTGGGCATTGAATAGCAGTGGAAGTTTATTTTTAAGCTTCTGGAGTTTCTTTCTTGTGCAGGCATTGTTTGTCTATATCCCGAAAAACTTTGCAGGGAAAAAGAAATCGTCAGGTTCTAATTATGCTGAAACAGACAGGTTTGAATATGCCTATCGTGCAGCTGAGTCAGCTGTAACAAAACTTGTTAAACCAAATTAATTTTTAGTGGAGGAATATAAGATGAAAAATAAAATATTTACTATCAGTGTTTTCGTTATAACAGCAGTTGTTATTGGTTTTTATCCATTTATGCAAAAGTCAGCTGATGCAACTGTTAATACAGCATTAAATAAAAATCCAAAAATCCAGCTCGCGATCTTGCTTGATACCAGTAGCAGTATGAATGGACTCATCGACCAGGCAAGAAACCAGTTATGGCAGGTTGTGAATGAGTTTTCAAAGGCAGAGCGTAATGGTGTTAAGCCTTCACTGCAAGTCGCGGTATATGAGTACGGTAATAGTCGCTTATCAGCTAACAACGGTTATATACGCCAGGTTTCTTCATTAACCGGCGAACTCGACCAGGTTTCTGAAGCGTTATTTTCCCTGACGACTAATGGCGGCAGTGAGTACTGTGGTTACGTGATTAAAACTGCAGTCACGGAATTACCCTGGAGCAAGTCAGAAGGGGATATTAAAGCCATCTTTATTGCAGGTAATGAACCGTTTACCCAGGGACCTGTTTCCTATAAAAATGCCATTGCCCTGGCAAAACAAAAAGGCATTACGGTTAATACCATTCATGCAGGTAATTTACAGCAAGGTGCAAACTCTGGCTGGAAAGATGGTGCTTTATTAGCCGGTGGTGAATACATGGCGATTAATCATAATCATAAAATCGCCCATATCAATGCACCACAGGATAAAAATATTGCGATGCTCAATGAACAACTTAATAAAACGTATATTCCTTACGGTGTGAAGGGGCGTGAAAAAGCACAACGTCAACAGGCACAGGATGAGAAAAGTAAATCAATTTCTTCTGCCTTATTATCCAAGCGCGCAGCGGCCAAAGCTTCTGCCATGTATGACAATTCAAGCTGGGATCTTGTTGATGCACTGGAAGCAGGTAAGGTTAAACTCGATAATATACAGGAAAAAGAATTACCTGAACCATTGCGCCCAATGTCGAAAAGTGAACGAAAAGACTTTCTTGATAAGAAAGTCCAGCAACGTCGTAAGTTGAAAAAGGAAATTGCCCGTTTAAGTGCAGAGCGTAGTGAATACGTGTCTAAGAAAAAAATGGAAGCAGCCGCACCGAGTGTTGCAACTGTGAATGATGCAGTAACAAGCGCTATTCAAAAACAAGGTGAAGCAAAAAATTATAAATTTAGTAAGTAGTGGTTTCTATTAAAAACTTCTCCGTTTGGCGGCATAGTAGTATGTCGCCTTTTTTATGGTTTTGTCATCCCGCTCCGGCTAGATATACGGAGTTTGTTTTATGGTAATGCAACGCTTAGATAGAATTATGATTGCTTGATGATAAGGTCTACTTTGGGTAGCGACTTTAATCAAGCAATTCACGAATACGTTTAAGTAGTTTAGATGCACTAAAGGGTTTTTTTATCAGACCCTGATGGATATCCTCGTCAACCATATCTCGGTGATGTTCATCATCAAAACCACTAACAAGTTGAATTTTTATAGCCGGGTATTTTTTTTTGACAATAGCTGCCAGTTGATAGCCATCCATTTCGGGCATGATAATATCGGAGATCAGTATGTCGATTGGTACCTGTTCAAGAATTTTCAATGCCTTGTTAGCACTTTCAGCACAAAAAACATTATATCCATGCGAGCTCAGTATTTCGTAAGTAAGGTTAAGTAATGATGACTCATCATCTACCACAAGGATAGATTGATCTCCCTTTATGCCTTCAGTGGATAAATCTTCTATTGATTGTTGCTCATCAGTATTTCCATAATAACGGGGAAAATAGAGTGTGAACTGACTGCCTTGTCCTGGTTCAGAATGGAGCTGGATAGTACCCTTGCTGTTTTTTACAAAACCATAAACCATGCTTAACCCCAAACCGGTTCCTTGCATTCCTTTAGTCGTAAAAAAGGGATCAAAGATTTTTTCCTGGATTTCTTTTTCGATGCCGTGACCAGTATCGGTAAAGCTGAGTAAAACATATTCACCTGGATCGATGCCTAACAATTTTGCATCAAGCTGGTTTATTTCCTGGTTGCTTGTCTGGATAGTTAACTGACCAGAATCCTTTATAGCGTGCATGGCATTAATGCTCATGTTAATGATGGCATCTTCCATGTCACCTTGATTAAGCCAAACTTGCCATAGATTTTCCTGCTGATTAAGTACCAGCTTAATACGTACAGTCAGGGTTTTTTCCAGCATATGTTGTTGCTTCTGCAACAATTCATTCAGGTTAACTGCCTTCGCTTCAGGTATTTTTTGCCGTGAGAAAGTCAGCAATTTATTGGTTAGCAAGGCTGCGCGCTTACCTGCATGCATAATGTCATTGACATACTTGGCTAGTTTGGGTTGCTCAGCCAACGCGCTCTCTAATAATTCAGAAAAGCCTAGAATGATGCCCAGCATATTGTTGTATTCATGTGCAATACCACCCGTCAGATTACCTAATGCTTCCATTTTTTGTGCTTGTTGAAGCTCCCGTTGAAGCTGTTCTTTTTCTTCTGTAACCCGCTTACTCTCAGTAATATCCTCAATACTTGACCAGATAAATTTCTCACCACCTTTATTAATAAGCTGTCCTGAAAGCCGTACGGGAATAAGATGTCCATCCGCATGAATATATTCTTTTTCATATGGACCATAGTGACCGGTCTTTTCCAGTTCACTTCTTTGTTCCTGTTCCAGCTGTGCATATTTTTCCGGGGTTATTTCCCAATAATTAAGTGCTTTAGCTTCTTCCTCTGTCCTTCCAATGATTTCAGCATACGCTGGGTTTACATCAATGAGTTCTCCATTCATTTTACAAAGTGCAAGCCCGATTGGAGATTCTTCGAATAACATACGATTGTACTGTTCACTCTTGCGCAGTGAGTCTTCGACATTTTTTCTGGTCTCCACTTCACGTCTCAATTTTTTAATTTGGTGCTGGCGATTCCATACAAAAATAAAAATAAAAATAATAAAACTGAGAAAAAATATTTTTACCAGGAGACCGTAGTCAATCGAATGCTCAAAAGTGACACTCATCCACTTTCTGTATACATCGTTGTGTTTTTCTTCAGGGATGCTATCTAGTGCTTTTTGTATCACTCTTGCGAGTATTGGCTTGTTCTTGTTAATACCAATAGCGAGGTCATATCGGTAAGGTGTCTCGCCTGCAACCTTCAAGTTTGTGATACCCTCCCGGCTAATCACTCGACTGGCAGTCGGTAAATTGCCAATAAAGGCACTGGCTTTCCCCCGCTCGACAGCGAGTAGACCAGCCCTGGCATTTTCTTTGGCAAGTATTTTAAATTCGGGATGATTATTTTTTAAAATATCGTGTAATCCAGAGCCCTCGATAACAGTCACATATTGACCATTCAATACCGACATATCTGCGATGTAATCAATATCTTTATGAGCAAAAACGACAACGGGATAACTTATATAGGGTTTACTGAAAGTCAGAAACTCTCTTCTTTGCGGAGTGGGTACGACTGCATCCAGCAGGTCGACTTCACCCTTCCGGGCTGCATCAACGCTTTCTTGCCAGCTGCCCAGTTTAGCTGGCTCAATGGTAATGCCTAGCATGCTTTCTATCATCCTCATGTATTCAGCAGCAATACCTGAATAATTACCTTCTTGATTGATAAAACCAAAAGGAGGCCAGTCAACACTATTGCCCAGGCGGATAACAGGATTCTCAGTCAGCCATGTCTTTTCTTCTTTTGTAAACGATAGCTTTACAACGGGTTCTGCTTTCCTGGTAAGCGCTAATTGAGCTGCTGGAGATGGTAACCAGTTTTCAAATATCCTGCTCTTCTCTCCCTCAGGGATTGCCTTCAGGGCCTTATCCAGAATAGTAGCCAGTTCAGGCCAGTCTTTGCGAACACCAAAACGCTGGCCATTTTTCCCGCTACCATAGAGTGATGCCACCTCCAGGTTGGTGATCCCCAGTTTTTTTAGCAAATGGAGATTGATGCCGAGCACACCTACATAGGCATCAGCCTTACCGGTGGAGACAGCGAATAGTCCGTCCTGTGTTGTTTTAACTTTCAGCGGTTTAACACCAGGATGTTCTTCAAGGATCCGGGCCGAAGAAGAGTAGCCTTCCACCATGGCTACGGTGCGGCCTTCCAGATCTGCTTCAGAGGAGATCGAAGTTTCTCCGCTGCGGCGCATGATAACCAGCGGGGTAGGCAAGTAAATATTAGTAAAGTTAACAAAGGCCTCACGTTCTGGGCGCTGGGCAAAGGTAGTAACCACATCCAGCTTGCGTTCACGTACACCGTCAACGATCTCAGGCCAACTCAGGTCAGGTACTACTTTCATAGAAATGCCTAGCTGCTTGCTGATGTAATCGCTGAACTCCATGGCGATACCGTGGTAGTTTCCATTATCATCACGAAAACTGTATGGCGCATAGTTGGCATCGACACCAATACGGATCATTGGATGCGCCGCAAGCCAGGCTTTTTCATTAGCGCTAAGATGTATTTCAGGTGTTTTTGATATGGCTTTACCAAACCATTTATTCCATATCTCCTGTTTCTCCTTTTCCGTTAATGCCTTATAACCTTTATCCAATATAGACTGTAGCAATGGGTATGCTTTGTTCACGACGTAGGAATGCCCCTGTGCAACTTCTAATCCTTTGAACGTTGCATAGCCTTTTACCTCAAGGTTGTTGATGTAATTGTTGTGTAACATGTATTGCCCGGTATGCAGCTCCTGTATCGCAGCATCAGCCTTACCGGTGGCAACCAGCTGCAGCATCCCCACCGCATCATTGGCTAAAATCAGTTCTGCTTCAGGGAGTTGTTTTTTAGTGAGAGACAGTAATGTGTAGCCATGGTAGGAAGCAATACGTGAGTTTTTGAGTGATTCCAGGCTACTAATGGATTTTGAGTTTTTACGGGCAAAAATCGCCAGGTTGAGTGGAATTGTATTAGTAGAGAAAGTAAGGTGCTGCGCTCTTTCAGGGGTATTGATACTGGCCATAGAGGCTTCCACTTTCCCTGTTTGCACAGCAGTAAAGGCTTCGTTGGCTATTTCGTGGTAACTAAATTGAGGTGTTAGGTTAACTTTTGCACCCACCATCCGTAGTAATTCGGGTACATAGCCGATGACCTTGCCGTCTTTCTTCATGATATAGGGTGCAAGTGAGAAAGCGGAAACTTCAAAGCTTGGGTGTTTGCTAATCCACTCTATTTCTTCTGAGGTCAGTTCAATAGCTGTTTTATTAGAGGGTGCTGAATTAGCCAGGGAGTATGTTGAGAACAGGCTAAATATAAATAAAAGACAGGCAAGTAGAATTTTTTTAATAAACATAGACGCGAGCGTCGCTAAATAAAAAGTGCGGACTAGTGTTTGATTGGATTGCATGCCTGAATACATTAGTTTTCACTTATTTAATATATTAATTAAGTATAGCTAGAAATCTTTCTCTTACTTAGCATTAATCAGGTTATAGAAAAAAATAATTTGATTAACTATGTTTTTGACTAAATATTTAATAAATATAAAGCATTATTGAATGATATTTAATAAAAAAACACAAATTATCAGGTCGAATTTATCCTTTGATAATGCAGACAAGCATCTATTATGCGTTGTGACTTCAGCTGTTCTATATAACCATAATTTGTTTAAAGCAGGAGTTTATTCTTCTTGCCATTACTGGCTTATAATATCTTTTATTTGAGTATAATGGTTATAAAAATAAGCTTACTGAGAAAAGACCTTGCCTGAAATAAGAACTGAATACCATATTGAAATCACTGATGATGGTGCAAGCCCGATAGATTTACTGGCCTCGGCATCAGGGTTGTCAAAACAGAAAGTTAAGCAGGCGATGCAAAAAGGTGCGGTATGGCTGACTGATAATAAAGGAACGCACCGTTTACGCCGGCAAAGTAAAAAACTTAGTCCGGGAACATCTCTTCATTTTTATTATGATCTTTCTGTACTTGAAGAAGTTGTTGATGATGCCATTCTTATTGCTGACGAAGGTGATTACAGTGTCTGGCATAAACCACGAGGTATGTTTTCTCAAGGCAGTAAATGGAGCGATCACTGCACGATTAATCGCTGGGTAGAACAACATTTAATACCTCAACGCCAGTCCTTCGTGATACATCGGCTAGACAGGTTTGCTTCCGGTTTGATATTAATTGCGCATAAAAAAAAGGTGGCGACTACATTAGCGAATTTATTCAGGAATAAAAAAATCACAAAACAGTATAAGGCAATTATTCAAGGTTCTTTCCCAGGTGAAACAGTTACTTTTACTAACGAGATAGATAACAAACCGGCAGTTTCGCATGTTTCCTTATTGGGCTACGATGAAGCGACAAATACATCTTTAGTACAGGTCAATATTGAAACCGGGCGTAAACACCAGATACGGCTTCACTTATCAGGGGCGGGTTTTCCCATTGTAGGTGACAGGCAGTATGGTCAGCATGATGACATGCAGGATTTGCAATTAACCGCGTTTAAACTTGAGTTTATTAGTCCTGTTGATGGTAAAGCAAAAGAATATATTCTTCCGGATGATCTTCAGTTGCACATTTAAATTTTCAAAAAGGTGCTAAATTTATAGCCCCTCCCTTGATAGAGGGGATTTTATAGAAGAAGGTGCCGTATATCTTTTAAAAATTAACCTGGCTGAGTCCAAGCATGCTGATAATGATCAGTACTCCACCAATAACCCGTTTAAAGACCTGATCATTTTTTAAAATTAACTCGTGGGTTTTTAACCCAATGAAATGACCAATTGCGGCAACAGGTAAAAGATAGAGTGCCGTAAACAGGTGAATATCAACACCGAGTAGTTTGAATGTACTCATCTTGATGGTAACCAATATAAACCAGAGAACGAACAAGGTATTACGAAGTTGTTCCGCAGACACGTTACGCATGTATACCGCAACCATTAAAGGCGCACCGGTTAAAGATGTGCCGGCAACATAACCACCGGTGGCAAGTAAAAATCGATCCACCCAGGCATTACTACTTCTGATATTCATATTTAAAAACCAGGTCACGGCATAAAATAAAGTGACTGAATAGATAAAGATGATTAACCAGTTATTGGGCAGGGTGATTAAACCAAAAACACCCACCAGGGCAGGGGGGATAATGTAAATGCTGGATCGTTTTAAGTAGGCCCAGTCAACATTGTTCATCCGTGATCGTAGGGTCAGCGAGGTAAAGAAAAGTAAATGCAAACCGATGATGGGTAACCAGTACACCGGCTTATCATAAATAAACAGCATCAAGGGTAGACCCAGTGCAGCGCCACCAAAACCTAAACCGCTGCGGACAAAACCGGTCCAGATAAAAATGAGTGAAACCAGTCCAATCTCTGTAGCTGAGAAATTTACCGTGCTGAAACTTGGAATGGA
>Ga0207752_1001230_pt1 | contig 11892 bp, 11 predicted proteins | sample Pon2CUnioCityCA_6_FD_187272 | JGI IMG/M metagenome (GOLD analysis project Ga0207752, IMG submission 187272) | Marine sediment microbial community from Union City, CA, USA - Pond 2C Sediment 2 (SPAdes) | ecosystem: Environmental > Aquatic > Marine > Intertidal zone > Salt pond sediment ... | reverse complement strand
GACTGCCCGTTCCAGGTGAAGATGCGGCTGTATCGGGACATGTCAGCGATGTGCGCAGTGCGGCCTCACTGCAATCGTTATGGGATTATGCCTCAGGGGAATTCGGGCATGTCGATATCTGGGTGAACAATGCGGGCATCTCCAATGATCCGGATGAACTATGGCAAATCGCTACGGAGCAGATCGAGGCGATCATAGACACAAATATCTTCGGCTCCGTCGTGGGCACGAAGGTCGCGGTGCGCGCTATGCTCGAGCAAGGGCACGGAGCGGTTTACCTGATGGAAGGTATGGGTTCGGACGGACGCACTCATGGCGGACAGACTCTCTACGGCATGACCAAATATGCCCTGGATTACTTCTTCAAAGGGTTGGCAAATGAACTGGAGGGGACAGCGGTCATCGCTGGCGCGATCCGACCCGGCATGGTTGTGACCGACCTGATTACAGAACCATTTCGGGACAAACCCGAAGAGTGGGCTCGGGTCAAACCAATTTTCAACATCATCGCCGACCCTCTCGGTCCGGTTAGCGAGTGGATGGCGTCCGCCATTCTCGAGAACGACCAAAACGGTCAGATTCTTTCCCGACTTTCCAGAATAAATATTGCCTTGCGTTTCCTGAAAGCCCCTTTCTCCAGGCGCGACCTCTTCAGCGATATCGACATGAGCTGACCTGCACTTACACTGCATTTGAAATCAGAAATTCCTGTTTTGCCAGCAGGTCCGGATGAAGAGCTCGTCTACTTCAGACCTGCGCTGATACGATTAACACAGTAGTTTTGACTAATTTACACAGGAGAACCATATACTATGCGTGCATTTGTCACCGGAGCGACCGGATTTGTCGGCGGCCATTTAGCAAACAAACTGTTTGCGCGCGGCGACGAGGTGGTTGCACTCGTCCGCGATAAGCAAGCTGCCAGACCGCTCGCGGATCAAGGGGCCGAACTGCACGTCGGTGATATCACCAAGAAAGAATCGATGCGCTCCGCAATGCAGGGTGTCGATGCAGTATTCCATGTCGCCGGATGGTACAAGGTCGGGGTTCGGGATCCTCAAACCGCGCATGCTGTCAATGTCGACGGCACCCGCAACGTGCTCGAACTTATGCAAGAACTGGGCATCCCGCGCGGCGTATACACCAGCACGCTGGCAGTCAACAGCGACACGAATGGCGAGGTGGTGGATGAAAATTACCAATACGAAGGAGAGCACCTCAGCCTTTATGACCGCACCAAATGGATGGCTCACCACGAAGTCGCTAGGCCGATGATGGCAGAAGGACTTCCGCTTACTATCGTCTTGCCGGGCGCCATATACGGAGCGGGTGACACCAGCTCGACCGGTGACGCATTCCGGGATTATTTGAAGGGTGAACTGCCGATGCTGCCGAAGAAGACCGCGGTGTGTTGGGCACATGCTGAAGACATCGCCGAGGGTCACATGCTCGCTTTGGAGCGTGGGCGCCCAGGAGAAGATTACATCATCGCCGGCCCCTGTCATACATTTATTGAAGCCTTCAAGATCGCGGAACGCATCACGGGCATCCCCGCCCCCAAACTTCATCTTCCGCCCTGGCTGCTCCGGCTGTTGTCGGTACCCATGGGCTTGATCGATCGAGTTCTGCCCCTCCCGCCTGAATACACCGGTGAAGGATTGCGCGTGATCGCTGGCGTGACCTATCTGGGGAGCAACGCCAAAGCTCGCAAAGAATTGGGTTATGAGCCAAGATCGCTTGAAGCCGGCCTCCGATCCAGCTTGCCATCCTATACCAAACGAGCTCGCTGGTGAGGAAACCAACCCAGGAGCATTTCTCGAAGATTTAAGCTTGCCCGGCGCCAGCGCGTCGTGGAGAACTTTGAATTTAATCTCGATTTGCTTTATAAGTAAGGATCACTTTGCAGGAGATGAGGAGACCTCATGGAGTATCGTTTTTTAGGGAAGACCGGTGTACGTGTTTCTGAGCTGTGTTTCGGCACCATGTCATTCGGCGGCGACGCTGATCGTGAAACCTCCCGGGCGATGTTCGACCACTGCCGTGACGCTGGCATCAACTTCTTCGATTGTGCCAATGTATACCAGCGCGGCCTGGCAGAGCAGATCCTTGGTGAGTTCATCCAGGACTGCCGTGACGAAGTCGTCATAACCAGCAAAGTCTATTTCCCGATGGGAGATGACATGAACGCTCGTGGCGCAACCCGCTATCACATCATGCAGCAGGCTGAAGCCAGCCTGAAAAGGCTCGACGTTGACGTGATCGATGTGTATTTCATCCATCGCTTTGACGACGTCACGCCATTGGAAGAGACGCTGCGTGCGCTGGATGACCTCGTAGCTCAGGGAAAGATCCTTTATCCCGCCGCGAGCAACTTCGCCGCCTGGCAGGTCGAGAAGGCGCTGGGAATATCGGCACGGGAGGGATGGGTGCCGTTTGAGGTTCTCCAGCCGATGTACAACCTGGTCAAGCGCCAGGCGGAGGTCGAGATCTTGCCCATGGCACAGGACGAACAACTGGGCGTGATCCCCTACAGTCCTCTCGGAGGAGGGCTTCTTACCGGTAAATACGGGATGAATAAAAAGCCTGGAGAAGGTCGCCTGACCGAGAACGATATGTACCAAACCCGCTATGGAGCAGAGTGGAATTATCGTGTCGCAGAAGCGTTTACCGAATTTGCGCGTGAGCGTGGCTTCCACCCGGTCAGCCTGGCGGTTGCCTGGGCAGGCAGCCATCCCTCCGTCACGGCGCCGATCATCGGGGCGCGCAATGTGGAGCAGCTTGAGGACTCACTCGCCTCAGTCGATATCGAGATGACCGAAGAATTGCGGGCTGAGATCAGCGAACTCTCACCTGAACCACCGCCGGCGACCGACAGGGTCGAGGAGAGGACCCCGTTCCAGTACGGGAAACGCTAAGTCTAAGAACCCGAACGCATCATTTCAGATGCAGCACGCCGGCCGATCTCAACCGCGAAGTTTGTGCCCCGATCCCAGGGGTAGACCTGGCTCATGCTCGCGAACCACAAACCCTCAATCGGTGTCTTGATATCCGGGATCGACCGTGAGTGGTTCACCGGTGGGACGGGCTGCGCGTACGAGGTTCTGAACACCCAGTAGTCCTTCAGCCAATCGGAATTAAAGTCTTCGTTGAACTGCTCGAGCGGGGGCAGGAACCGTTCGAGCAGTCCCTCATCGGAAAGATTGAAGTACTCGTGCCCCTGTTCGAGGTAGTCACCGACATAGACCAGGTGATCCCCGTCGAAGTGCTCAGGTGACACGAAATTCGTATGCTCAACTAAAGATAGATATGGAAAACCCGCCGATTTCGGCAGGTTGTGCCAGTAGAAACCCTGCTCCGACAGCCGCTGCTTGAGCGCCAGGATCATGACGATTGCGCCCATCGATTTAAGCTCCAACAGCTGCTCGAGATAATCGCCCGTTAGAGAGGGCGCCATCTTCGCCAACGCGCCGGGCGAACTCGTCACAAGACACTGATCGACGATGTGTGACTCCCCACCGGCTTCCACGCTAAGGCGCCCGTCTTCCGTGGGCTCGATCTTGTGGACCGGGGTGCTCAACTCGATGCGTGCACCCAGCTCCTTGATTTTGTCGGCGAATTTATCGAAGAACGCCTGGAAACCACCGTCAAATGTCCCCAGCCTGGGTGTGCGCGCCTTGATGCGCGCCCAGAACCAGGCCATGTTGACCTCCTGATAGTACGGGCCGAATTTCCCGACAAGCAGCGGTTTCCACAAAATTTCATAGGGTCGCTCGCCGATCCAGCGCCTCAGCCAATCATGCGCAGTTTCTTTTTCGAGCGGCTGCCAGTGAGCCACATACTTCAGGTAGGCGATCACCATCCCCAGCCTGAGTCGCTCGAATATTGAAAGCGCCGGGAAGCGCAGCACGGCGATGGGCGAATCAAGCGCGTAGAATTCGCCGGCGTGATAGACGACCGTCACAGGGCGCGGGAAGAGCACCTGATCCTTCCAACCCAATTCCTCGATCAACCCGAGCATATGTTCGTCAGAGGCAAACCAATGATGGTAGTAGCGCTCAATCGACCAATCCCAGCGATCCGTGCTGATGCCCGCCGCCAGCCCGCCGACGTAATCGGCCGCTTCTAACACGACGACTTCATGACCCGCAGCGCAGAGGTCATACGCGGCAGCGAGACCACCTGCTCCAGCACCGACGATCGCGACCTTCATGAGTCCTCCTCGGTCATTTCTTCCTGCACCGTAGACCAACTGATGCTGGCGCGGGTCATGTAATATGCACCTAAAGCGGTTATCGGCAGCCATAAAGCCGCATGCAGGACCAGCGTGTAGCCCGCCGCCAGCGCCTTAGGCACATTATATGCTTGCAGCACCGCAATCCCCGGTCGGTCAAATGTGCCGATGTAACCCGGAGCAGAGGGGATCGTCGTCGCAAGATTCACAATGCCGTTCATTAACATCAGAGCGAAGAAACTCACCGTGAACGGGAAGGCGTGCATCACGAACCAATATTTTAGGGTCTCGAGCAGCCAGATGACGACCGAAGTCACAAAGACCATCAAGACATCTTTGGGCGATCGCAAGGAAGCCAAACCTCCAAGAAAGCGGCCGAAGAAATCATCCAGTTTCTGCTGATATTTCTCGGGGACGAACCGTTGGTTTAGTTTCCCCAGCACGCTGCGTGCCTGGGGCGTGTACACTGCCATCAAGACAAAAACCGCGGTCGCGCCCAAGAAGACCACCGCCCCAAGGATGGCCAGTGTCTGGATACTTCCGGCAAAGCCCGAATCGGCGGTTAGATCGGCGAGCTTTGGCAGGTTGAGGAATACGAACGAGAGCATGACGATGCCGTCCAGCGCTCTCTCTACGATGATCGTCGCCAGAGAGGCCGAAATCGGGATCGACTCTTCCTTGCGCAGCACATAAGCCCGGAGCAGTTCGCCGGCCCGTGCCGGATAGATGTTATTGCCCATATACCCGATCGTAACGATCGGAAACATCTTGCGCACAGGGATCGCTTTAAGTGGTCGGAGCAAGTAATGCCAGCGCCAGGAACGTGCCCAAACACCGATAAAGTAGACTGCCACGCCGGGAATTAACCACCAGTATTGTGCGTTCTGTACCGACTCCCATACGTCGGATAACCGCAAGCCACGCAGTGCGTCGTAGAGCAGCACCGCGCTGATGGCTACACCCACCCAGAATTGCCAACGCTTCAATGCAGATTTCATAGACAGACCTGGTCATCAATCCCGCTGAAGTTGGATTTCATCGTGAATTCGATGTTCCCGCAGATCATAACAGAACCGGGCGCGTTGAACCACACGCGCCCAGCAAGGATCAAGCTATGTTTGCTTATTTTTTTATACTGCAGCTTCAGAGGGAACCGGCAGCATGCCCTCTAGAATGCGCTCCAGCGCCATCGTGTGTGAGCAGACACCGCGCGTCATAAAGAAATCACAATCGCAGTGCCACGAGCCCTCTTCAAACTTCACCGTATGCGGATTATTGTCACCATCAAAAGTTGCCTGAAATTCCTTAAAGATAATACGGTCACGTTCGATCGCATATCTCTTTGCTTTTTCTATCTTCCCAATCATTCCATAGTCCATTGTGCCTCCTTGACATGCTTATATAAAACAAAAAGGCACGTGGGCGCGAACCCATGTGCCTATACAGGACAAACCTTACGTTCTCGTGCCACCCCGCTCATGGCGGCATGTCCCTCCCGTCGATAAACTTCGTTCAGTGGTGTAAAGTATAGGCGCGCAGCGGGTGTGTGTCAATGCACGCTGTTCCTACGCGCGCCATACTCTCCCGCGACGCCAATTAATCGGGACCGACTGAGACCCCCAGGAGACTGTTTTCGATTTCGCCAACATCCTCAATGACCAGGCAATCTGCATCCTGGTAGATACGGCGCGGATCGATCAATACAGGCGTCATACCTGCCGCCCTCGCGCCCAGCACATCGGCATAGTAGTTGTCTCCTACATAAATACTTTCGGAGGGATCCGTCTGCAGCTGACCAACCGCGTACTCAAGAATACGCGGATCCGGCTTGTACCAACCGACCTCACCCGCTGTCAGGATCAGCTCGAAATACTCGCTTAGACCAAGTTCATCGACCAGATCATCCATCGGTGAGCTGCGGTTGGACACCAACCCCAGTCGATAGCCAGCCTCACTCAAGGCACTCAATGTCGGGAAAACCGTACTGGGGACCACATCGCTCGGTTGGTATTCGTCGCGCATACGTTCAGTCAATGTGCCGGCGATGCTCCTGGCCAGGTTCTCATCCGCACCAATCTCACGCAGATGCCGCCAGGCATGATTTTCCCAGAAGGCAGCATTGTCACGATATTCACCGAAGTGATCGATATCCTCTTTGAGCAGATCGGAGTCGGCCCAATACTCGCTGACCCAGCGCTCGCCAATACGTCGCAGGTTTGAGTCCGTTTCATGACCGAGTTCGGCCGCGATCCGGTAAAAGGTATCTGAGGCAGACGGGTCATTCACGCGTAATGTCCCATCTAAGTCGAAGAGTACTGCCTTGTATCCGTTGGGTTGAAATTGCATCTACAAAATTACTCCCGTTCAGTCCATGTCAGGCGTAATCCGCCTGGATCATTCGAAGTCTCTAACCGCCAATGAAGGACATCTCCACCTTCTGATTGCGGGCGGTTTCTTCCGTGCGCAGTTCGGAATAGCGGTCTGTCCGATTCTGCCATAATTCGCTAACCATACCCTTGATGTCCGCGTCGCTCGCGCCGCTGCGCAGTGGGCGCTTTAGATCGAAGCCGCGCGCCGAGAACAAACAGGTATACAGCGAGCCATCAGCCGACATGCGCAATCGCGTGCAGTCGCCGCAGAAAGGCTGGGTGACGGAGGAGATCAAGCCGATCTCGCCGGCCCCATCGCGATAGCGATAACGTTTGGCGACCTCGCCACGGTAAGCGGGATCGACCGGCTCCAGTGGGTAAACGGCATCGATGCACTCGACAATTTCAGCCGAGGAAACGACGTCTTGCATGCGCCATCCGTTGGTAGAGCCGACGTCCATATATTCGATAAACCGCAAGGTGTGACCAAGTTTTCGGAAGGCTTCCGCCATCGGCAGGATACTGTGTTCGTTAATGCCGCGTTTGACGACCATGTTAACCTTAATGGGGATCAACCTGTGCGCTTCGGCCGCCTGGATTCCCTCCATCACTCGGCCAACGCTGAAATCGACATCGTTCATGTGCATGAAGGTCTCATCATCGAGTGCATCCAGACTCACCGACACCCGGCTCAATCCGGCATTCTTCAACGCCTCCGCTTTGTTCTTCAACAGCGAGCCGTTCGTCGTCATCGTCAATTCAACCGGTGATCCCTCGTGCAGCATTGCGACCAGCAGCTCGATATCCTTGCGCAGCAGCGGTTCGCCGCCAGTGAGCCTGATTTTCTGCAATCCCATCCCTTCGAACACGCGCACCACGCGGGTGATCTCCTCAAACGTGAGCAGTTCTTCCTTGGGAAGGAACCGAAAATCCCTGCCGAAGACCTCCTTGGGCATGCAGTAGCGACAGCGGAAATTGCAGCGGTCGGTCACGGAGATACGCAAATCCCGCAACGGGCGCTTCAACTTGTCGAATACTTCTGTCGTCATAACGATCCCAATTCAGGCCTGCTGATAGAGTTCAATGCCCGCGCTTTTTTCGGCATCAAGATGCGCTTAGAAAGCAGCGTAGCGCTAATTCTGACCATATAGGTAATATTCTATCATGCAGCCCGCCCGGAGTGTTCCAACAGGGTAGACTGCCGCATCCAGTTGAGCCTGCAGAATGGGGCCAATACGTTCGACTAAAGAAATGAAGGCACTGGGTTTATGGGTTGATCAGTTGGGGGCCCTGGATGTCAACCGTGCCGGTGAGATCATAAGGCAGCGCTCCGGTGATGCGCACAGGCGCGATCTCCCCGATTGGGATCTCACCCTCCACGATCACCATGCCGTCGATTTCTGGTGCGTCCCGATAGGAGCGCCCCACGCTGATGCCGTCACCATGACCTTCAATCAATACGTCTAACGTCTGACCAACAAAGGCCTGATTCTTCTCAAGCGAGATACTTTGCTGGATGCCCATCAACCGCTCCAGGCGTTCCTGTTTGATTTCTTCGGGGATTGGATCGCCCAGCGGCTCCGAGGTCGTTCCGGGCTCGAACGAGAACGTGAACGCGCCCACTCGATCGAAGCGCAGATCTTGAACAAATCCCAGCAGGTTCTCAAACTCCTGCTCCGTCTCTCCCGGATAACCGACGATAAACGTCGTGCGCAGCGCCAGGTCCGGCATTGCTGTGCGCAATTTGTCCACGGTCTGGTAAACCCACTCGATGTTTGCCGGCCGGCGCATCCGCAGCAGCGTCCCGCGATCGCCATGTTGGAGTGGCATATCGATGTAGGGCAGGATGCGCTCCTGCGAGGCCATGACCTCTACCAAACGATCGGTCACATAGCCGGGGTACGCGTACAGGACTCGGATCCAATCGACGTCGGGAACGGCCGGCGCCATTTGTTCGAGCAGCTGAGCAAGTCCGTCCTTCATACCCAGGTCATGACCGTAATCAGTGGTGTCCTGTGCGATAAGGTTGATCTCGCGTGCTCCTGCAGACTGCAGTGCATGCGCCTCGGAGAGGATCGCTTCCACCGGTCGGCTGACCGCCGTGCCTTTGATCAGTGGGATCGCACAAAACGCGCATGGCCGGCGGCAGCCGTCGGCGATCTTCAAGTACGCGCTGGCTCCCTGCACGGCTACTCTTGGGACACCTCGCTCATCGAGACCGACGGTCTCGGCTTCCGGCAAATGATAAACCGGCTCGGGATGATCACCGGCGCGGAGCTCACGCAGAACCTTGACGATATCCATCCAGCGTCGCGTGCCCAGGATCCCATCGATGCCCGGTACTTTTTGGATGACCTCCTGCCCGTAACGCTGGGTCAGGCAGCCGGCCGCGATGAGCAGCTGACCGGAAGATTTTCCCTGCGCCAGCTCTTGAAGGACCGCGTAGGATTCATCCTTCGCGGGACCGATAAAACCGCAGGTGTTCACGATGAGCACGTCGGCCTCTTCCGGGTAGAGCACGGCATGATAACCGGCGCGCATCATCAGCTCCGCCATCGATTCCGAATCGACGGAATTCTTCGCACAGCCTAGCGAGACGAGGTGAAAGCTGGGATCGCTCATGGGACGCTCACGGTCGTACTCGTGCTGGTCGCTGTCGGGCTGGCCGTTTCACTCACTTCAAGTGTTTCGGTGGGGGTTGGCGTGATCGTCGCAGTGGGCGTCACGATGCCGCGCGGCGACCAGACACGCTCGACGACCTGCGCCAGGTCGCCTAATGGCCCCTGGTCCTGTCCGTTGAATACGACCCTCAATCCTCCGGCATTGCCGGTCAACAGTTCGATTTGTTCCTCCGCGGTGTATTCAAGCTGATCACCGGGTTCCATACGCCCCTGGAACACTTCTTCACTATCCACACTGATTCGCACCCATGTATCCGAGGTCGCCGTCAGCCCCAACCGCACCGAGTCGAGCACAGGGAGGATCAATGTCGGTGTGGGCGGTGTGTCGTTGTCAGCCAATATGGTCACGGCAAACCCTCCCGGGGAAAGCTGCGGCTCCGGCGTTGAGGTTGCAGTGGGAATTTCAGTCGGTTCGTTGAACGAAACGAGAGCTTGCTGCGACGGTGTGGGTTTGGGATTGTTGAGCGAGGCGACGATGCTACCGACACCCCATAGAAAGACGCCCGCAACGGCGACCACCATGACACCCGACAAGACCAACTCGGTGATCGGCGGGCGCCGTGGCTGGCCAGGTTTAGCGATCTCGGCCGTTCCCGCCTTATTTCGCCGCAGCGAAATTCTGGGGGATCGGTCATCAGCGTCCTGCAGCGCTGCGTAGCTTGAAAGAATCTCGTCTGGATCTAGATCCAAGAAATCTGCATAATTTCGCAGGAAGCCCCGCACCTGCACCTGCGATGGCAGCGTATCAAACTCACCCGCTTCCAACGCCTCCAGGCGGTTCGCCCGGATGCGTGTGGAACGCTCGATTTCTTCCAACGTCAACCCGAGACGTTCGCGCCGTTCTCTTAGCGTTCGGCCGATCTCTTCCATACTCATTCAGAAATGCAAAACCACCGGCGTTCGCGCGGGAATGCATTGCCGGTGGTTGCTTTAATCAAATTATGCTTCTTCTTCCGTCTCGACCTCAGGTGCTTCTTCCTGTACAGCGACCGTTTCTGCTTCCGCTTCAGCTGGTTCCGCTTCCACGACCGCTTCCTCTGCCAGCTCTTCCTGAAGTTCTACGAATTGCCCGGCAGTTTCTGCTTCCATCTCTTCTTCTTCCTCGATGGCATAGGCTGATTCTGCCGGCTCGCCCTCGCGATGCACCAAAACGGTAATCTCGGGGACCAGGTCAATCGTGAGTCGGACGGGAACTTGATGGACACCAAGCGTCTTAAGCGGCTGAGAATCGATATCACGACGTTCAACCTTCGCGCCGGTTTCTTCCTCGATTGATTCAGCGATCATCGTGGTCGTGATCGAGCCGTAGAGCTTGCCCGTTTCGCCGGCTTTAACCGGATAGGACAACGTGAGTCCGTCCAGTTGTTCGGCGACAGCGCCCAACTCCTGGTTCAGGCGGGCGCGTTCTTCCGCAGCGCGTTTCATGATGCGCTCAGCCTGCTTCAATGCACCTTCACTGGCCTTTGTAGCCAGGCCCTGGGGGATCAGGTAGTTGCGGCCAAAGCCCGCCGCGACCTTCTTAACCTCACCCGCTCTACCGAGCTTATAAACGTCCTTCAGTAATAATACTTTCATCGTGCTCCAAGCCCTTTCTTCAAGATTAGAGCGCCGTACACGGCGCTCGGGACGAAGGGTACAACGTCCAAGTATTCTAAATTCTACCAGAGGGGTTGTGGGCGGTAAAGGTGCTCATCTGTACCCGTAGGGGAAATTCATGAATTTCCCCTACGGCAGGAGGATGTCAGCAGGTTGCAACTCTCCGTTCCGCTAACACTCTGGTAGGCCGACCCGGTGGGTCGCCCCAACGTTATCTACGTTTCCCAGGTGCCTGATTGCCCGGGTGATCAGGTGCCGTAATTTGCAAATCTCCGATCCCTGATTACCTAATCCCGGACCTCTTTCTCCATCACAATCGCATCCTCGCCGTTCCGGTAATATTTCGGCCAGATATTGACACGCTCATAGCCCTCCCGCCTATATAGCCGCAATGCCGGCTCGTTCGACCGGCGCAGGCTCAGCCGCACTCGCGCCGAATCCAGCTCGTGCTCACAGGCATGCAGCAGCCGCGTTCCAAAGCCTTTGCGGCGGTAGTCTGGATGTACGGCGATACTTGCAATCCAGCCGAGATTCTGCCTTCTCCTGCGGTCACCAATGACAAAACCGGCCAACTCATCCTCGCCCTCGACCACCAACCTGACCGTATCTGGAATTACCAGTGCAGCAAGGATATCAATCCAGGGCCAGGCATCCTCCCCAAAGCACAACTTCTCCAAGCGCTTCAGCTCGAAGAAGTCGTGCAGCCCAGCTTCGCGTAGAACGGTCGCTTCTCGATCGCTCCGGCTGTTGTGTCCCTCGATCAGGATTTATCCTTCGTGAAATTTTCAAGCAGGCTGGTGAACTCCATCGGGAAGATGTATTTCGTCGATGGGCTCATGCCCATCTCTTTAAGCGTGTCGAAATACTGAAGCGTCATTGTCTTCTGATCGACGGTCTGGGCAACCCCGTAGATCTTATCCAATGCCGAGGAAAAACCTTCCGCACGCAGGAGTTGAGCTTCACGCTCACCTTCGGCGACGAGGATGTTCGCCCGCTTCTCGCCCTCTGCCTTAAG
>Ga0207752_1001229_pt1 | contig 11893 bp, 10 predicted proteins | sample Pon2CUnioCityCA_6_FD_187272 | JGI IMG/M metagenome (GOLD analysis project Ga0207752, IMG submission 187272) | Marine sediment microbial community from Union City, CA, USA - Pond 2C Sediment 2 (SPAdes) | ecosystem: Environmental > Aquatic > Marine > Intertidal zone > Salt pond sediment ... | reverse complement strand
ACCGCTACCCGTGCAACTGTGGCTGTTCCTCAAAGGCGCCGTCCGCGGGGACCTGGGATACTCCTACGTCCAGAAACGCCCGGTCGGCGAGCTGATTGGCGAACGGCTGGCAGCCACGATCGAGCTGGCCGGGGGAGCGCTCTTCTTCGCCCTGCTCGTGTCCGTGCCGATCGGCATCATCTCGGCGGTCAAACAGCGCTCGCTGGTGGACCAGCTCAGCATGGCCGGCGCCTTCCTGGGCACGTCCATGCCGGCCTTCTGGCTGGGCATCGTGCTGATCCTGCTGTTCTCCGTGCGCCTTCACTGGCTGCCTGTCCAGGGCCGCATCGACTACGGAACAGAGCTACAACAGGTGACCGGTCTGTACGTGCTCGACAGCCTGCTGACCCGGAACTGGACGGCGCTGATCAGCAGCCTGAGGCACCTGATTCTCCCCTCCGTCAGCCTGGGGGCGGCGGTCGCTGCCATCGTGGCCCGCGTACTCCGTTCCAGCATGTTGGAGATCCTGCGGCAGGACTACATCACCCTGGCCCGCGCCAAGGGCCAGGTCGAATTCCTGGTGGTGATGAAACACGCCCTGCGCAACGCGTTGATCCCCACGGTCACCGTGGTGGGCCTCCAGGTGGGTGCGCTCCTGGGCGGCAACATGATCGTGGAGACCGTCTTCAGTTGGCCCGGTTTGGGCCGCATGGTGGTCCAGGCCATCTTTGAACGGGACTTCCCATTGGTGCAGGGCGCGGTGATGGTGTACGCCTTCACCTACGTGATGGCCAACCTGATCGTGGACGTTCTGTATACGTACTTGAATCCTAAGATCACGTTGTAGACATACGCTGACAAGTTTTGAGGAGCAGGATGGAGACATCTACCTACGCAGAGACCCCTATGGAGCGCCTGATCTATAGCTGGCGCATCCGACTCCAGCTCATGCGCCGGAACTTCCTGTACTTCCTGACCCGGCTGCGCCGCCGTCCGTTGGCACTGGTGGGGGGCGTCATCGTCCTGGCCTACGTTCTGGCCGCGATCTTCGCCCCGTACCTCACGTCCCACGACCCCACCAGGGGCAACCTCCGGCAGCGCCTGCAGCCACCGGCGTGGGTGGAGGGAGGGGAGGCAGCCTACCCCCTGGGGACGGATGACCAGGGACGCGACCTCCTCACACGCATCATCTTCGGCGCTCGCATCTCCCTGGCGGTGGGGCTGCTCTCGGTGGGCATCTCGGTAACGGTAGGAGCCGCGCTGGGCGCACTGGCCGGATACTGGCGGGGCATCCTGGACGACGTGCTCTCCCGCTTCGCCGACCTGCTCCTGGCCTTTCCGTTCCTCATCTTTGCCATCGGGGTCATGGCCTTCCTAGGACCTGGGTTCGTGAACTTGATCGCAGCCCTGACGTTCAAAGGCTGGGTGGAGTTCTTTCGGCTGGTGCGGGGGGAGATGATGGCCGAGAAGACCAAGGAATACGTGGAGGCGGCCAAGGTGGTAGGGCAGTCCCATCCGATCATCATCGTCAGTGAGATCCTGCCCAACATCATCCAGTCGGTCTTCGTCCTGGGCACCCTGCGCATGGGCTACATGATCATCATGGAGGCCAGCCTCAGCTTTCTGGGTCTGGGCATCCAGCCTCCCACGCCGGTGTGGGGGTCGATGGTGGCCGCCGGCCGCGATTACCTGCTCACCGCCTGGTGGGCCTCGACGCTGCCCGGGATCGCCATCCTGATCCTGGTCTTATCCATCAACGTGTTTGGCGAGGGACTTCGGGACGTCCTGGACCCGCGCCTGAGGATTGAGTGAGAGACGAGCGATATGACCACCACCTCTCAATATAAAGGAAAGCCCGACCGTCTGCGGTCGGCAGCGGCTCCCTCCCTGCCGCTCTTGGAAGTGAAGGACCTGGTCACCATCTTCCCCACCCGCCGCGGGCTGGTGCGGGCCGTGGACGGCATGAGCTTCGCCCTGGGCAAAGGGGAGAAGCTGGGCATCGTGGGCGAGTCCGGGTCGGGCAAGACCGTGACCCTGCTCTCCGTCCTGCGGTTGGTGCCGCATCCAGGGGAGATCGCGGGGGGCGAGGTGCTATTTCGGGGTCAGAACCTGTTGCACAAGTCCCGCGCCGAGATGCGCAAGATCCGGGGCAGGGAAATCGCCATGATCTTCCAGGATCCGCTGACTACCTTGAACCCGGTCTTTCCCGTGGGCGAGCAGATCCGCGAGTCGCTGCGCATCCACGACATCGTTCCCTCACCGGATGGCACCTTCTCCCGCCTCTTCCGCCGGCGGAGAGAAGCCGCCGAGTACAGAAGGGTCATCCAGGTGATGCGTGACGTCGGTATTCCCTCTCCCGTGGAACGGGCCAGGAACTACCCACACCAGTTTTCCGGTGGGATGCAGCAGCGGGCCATCACGGCCATCGCGCTCTCGTGCGAGCCGCACCTCCTCCTGGCCGACGAACCGACGACCGCCCTGGACGTGACGATCCAGGCGCAGATCATGGATCTGCTGGACAAGATCAACCAGGAGCACGGCACCAGCATCATCCTGGTTACCCACAACCTGGGGTTAGTGGCCGAGTTCTGCGAGACGATCATCGTGATGTACGCGGGATGCATGATGGAAAAGGGCACCTTGGATGAGGTGATCGAAGATCCCAAGCATCCTTACACGCAAGGCCTGCTGTGCTGCTTGCCCCGCATCTCGGAGACGCGCGACAAGATCTATCCCATCCCCGGCCGCGTGCCCGACCTGGCCCAACTGCCGCCGGGGTGTCCCTTCTCTCCCCGCTGCGAGCAGGCCAGGCCGGAGTGCCGGGAGGAGCGACCGATCCCGCTGACGGAACTCGATGGAGGTCGCCTGGTGCGATGCCATCTGTATGGGCGCCACCCTTAATATAAAGGGAAGCGAAGCGGCACCTTCAATGCGAGACAAAACATGAGTCAATCACACAACGAGAACCGGTCCTCGGTGCCCCTGGTCGAGGTCAGGGGCGTCAGGAAGTATTTCCCAATCCGGCGCAGTCTCATAACCAGGCTCCTGACCCGCCAGAAGGCCCGGATCGTCAAGGCTGTCGACGGGGTGGATCTACGGATCTATCCCGGCGAGACCGTGGGGCTGGTGGGGGAGTCAGGCTGTGGCAAGACGACGTTGGGCTGGGTGCTGACCCGCCTTTACAAGCCAACGGCCGGACAGGTGCTATTCCAGGGCTACGATATTAACAACCACCGGTTCGCCCGCGACGTCAGCCGACTGTCTGCAGTCGGCGCCGTCCTAGAAGAGGCCAAGCCGGTGGACACGAGCGGCTTCGGGCCCTTTAGCTTCTATCGCTACAACCAGATGATCTTCCAGAACCCCTATTCGTCGCTCAATCCCCGCAAGACGGTGCGGCAGATCATCTCCGTGCCGCTGAAAAATCGAGGGATCAGGGACTTCCGGGCGATCGAGGAGGAGATCGCCCACCTGCTGCGACGGGTGGGCATTCCAAAGCGCCGCTTGGACGCCTATCCACACCAGTTCAGCGGCGGCCAGCGCCAGCGCATCGGTATCGCCCGCGCCCTGGCTATGCGTCCCAAGTTCGTCGTCTGCGACGAGCCGGTCTCGTCGCTGGACGTATCGATCCAGGCCCAGGTGATCAATCTGCTGGACGAGCTGCAGGAGGAATTTAACCTGACGTACCTGTTCATCGCCCACGACCTGAGCGTGGTCCATTACGTCAGCGACCGGGTGGCGATCATGTACCTGGGCAAGATCGTCGAGGAAGGGCCGACGGACGAGGTGTTCGCGCACCCGGTGCATCCCTACACCCAGGCACTGCTGGCCGCCGTGCCGGTGGTGCACAAGGCTGCCCGCCAGGAGCGCATCATCCTGGAGGGCGCCGTGCCCAGCCCGATTGACCCGCCCACCGGCTGCCGCTTCCATACCCGCTGCTTTGCCAGGAAGGGCAAGATCTGCGAGGAGCAGGAACCGGCCTTCACCCGCGTAGGCCAGGACCACCGCGTGGCCTGCCACCTGTCCTGATCCCCACACCCCCACACGCCCACACGCCCCCACCCCCACACACTCTCCCCCACTCGCTCCCGCCGGACCACAGTCCGGCGCTTGGCCCCTCACCTGCAAAGATGTGGATAAAATTTCCTTAGAAACTATTGACAACGGAAATTATTTCTGTTATGATAGTAGGTACCAGGGGAAAGGAAAGATCATGGCCGATCAAGGCATTCTGCTCAAGATCAAACAGAAGTTGGCGGTGCTGCCCAGGCAGGAATCAAAGGTAGGGGACCACGTCCTGAGACACCCACACGAGTCCGTGGGGTACTCCATCACCCAGCTGGCGGATGCATGCGGAGTGAGCAACACCACAGTGTTGCGTTTCTGCCGCCGGCTGGACGTCGATGGATACCGGCAGTTCAACATCGCGCTGGCCAAGGACCTGGGTTCGCCGGATCATCTTACGTACGTGGAGGTCCACCCGGACGACACCCTGGTCAGCGTGGCGGAGAAGATCTTCGCGATGAACATCCAGGCACTGCACGATACACACCGACTCCTGGACTTGAACGTTCTCGAGGAAGTGGTGAAGACTGTCCTGCAGGCCACCCGCGTGGATATCTACGCCACGGGTGGCGCGGGTATCGCTGCCCGCGAACTCCATTTCAAGTGCATGCAGTTGGGCGTCAACGCCAACGCCTTCCTGGATTCGCAGATGCAGGTCATGTCCGCCGCATCCCTGACACCCGAAGACGTCGGGATCGGCATCTCGCACACCGGCATGCAGCGGCACGTCGCCGAGGCGTTGAAGCTCGCAGGCGCAAGCGGCGCTACCACCGTCGCGCTGACCAGCTACCCGGGTTCGCCGGTGGCAGAAGCCGCCGACATCGTGCTCTATACCGCCGCCCTGGCCACGGTCAGAGCGTACGTTGCGCCCAGCGTACGCACGGCTCAGTTGGCCGTCGTGGACGTGATTTACGAGGCCATGTTGATGAAAGCGCGGGAATTGGCCCAGGACAAGATGGCGCGGGTCGCCAGGGCCATCGCCGACCACACCACACCATCACCTTTCAGAGGCGCCATTCCGATGGCGCGGGATCCAGCCGCAGGGCCTGAGCCAATCGTCGAAGATCCGTAGTAACGACTTCGGTCGTTTCCTACCACTATGCACAACTACGTCGCTCTCACACTGCGAGGGGACCATTACACGATGGGACGGCAGCACGGCCGCCAGGTCAAGCAACTGCGGCCCCACATTGTCGAGGCCATCGAAGCGCGTTTCAGGCAGATCGAGCGAGATGGACCTGACGCACGCTTCGAGGCATTGCTCCGCGAGACCCGTGAGGTGCTGGAGACGCTCGACGCCCCACTACTGGACATGATTCGGGGACAGGCCGAAGCGCTCGAGTTCGAGTTCGACACACTGTTGCGGTACGACCTGGTGGCCTACCTGCGCGACGCTCTGACGACGCGCCATCGGAATGGCGCCTCTGGAGAGTTGGTGCGCCATCGGAATGGCGCCTCTGGAGAATTGGCGCGCAAGGCCGTGGACGGCGAAGGGTGTACCACCTGGGCCGCCACAGGGTCGGCCACCGCCAATGGTCAACCGATGCTGGTCAAGAACCGGGACTATCGCCTGGAGCACCTGCCGTTGCAGATCGTCGTCCGCGCCACGCCAGGGTCTGGCTATCGTTACGTCTACAGCGGCAGCGCCGGCAGCCCAGGCGTCTTCTGCGGCGGGATCAACCAGGCCGGGCTGGCCATCGCCGACACGCACGTCTCCTCCACCGACGTCGGCCCGGGCCTGCCCGACTACGCGTTGATGATGCATATCCTGGAGTCCTACGGCGACGTCTCTTCTGCGCTGGACTACGTGCGCTCGGTGCCTCGACTGGGGCGGAACAACCTGATCATGGCCGACGCCCGGGGCCACCTGGCCGTCTTCGAGATCGGCCATCGTACGTGCGGGGCGCTCGAGACCCACGAGGGCACGCTGGTGAACACCAATCACTTCGCGAGCCCCGGGCTGCAGACCTGCTTCGTAGACACCAACCCACCCCAGACGGAGGGGAACTCGTTCCACCGCTACGAGAAGGTGACCAACGAGCTGCGCGCCGCCCGGGGCCGCATTGACGTGCGCTTTGCCCAACGCCTGATGGCGACCCACGAGGGACCGCTGGCTTCCATCTGCCGTCACCCAAGGGCGGGCAGCGCGCCATCGGAATGGCCCTCTGAGGATGATGGCGAGTCGGCCACGGTCTCGACGAGCATCTTCCTGCCTGCGCTGCGGAAGATGCTCTTCTGTCATGGACTGCCCTGCCGGGGCCACTACGACGACTTCGTGCTTTGATCGCACTTTTTCGACGAATATGGAGGCCGCGTTCGCCGAAGACGCCAACGGAGTTGGGTATGGAGCGGGCGGCTGTCTGCCGTTTTCGCCCGGCCAGGGAGGATCAGGGCCAAGGAGGGTTGGGGCCAATGAGAACCGGCATGAAATTGATCGCTGCCATCGTCCAGGATCGGGACGCTGACGAGTTGCTGGACGCCCTGATGGAGAGCGGCTTCCGGGCCACCAAGATTCAGACCACCGGCGGCTTCCTCCGAGGCAGCAGCAACCTGATTCTGATCGGCGTGGAGCCAGGCAGAGTGGACCAGGCCCTGGACGTGATCCGGGACCACTGTCAGATCCGTACCCAGTTGGTGCATCCGAAAGATGCGCCATATCTGGCCGCCCCCGTCGAGGTGAACGTCGGCGGGGCCATCGTCTTCGTGTGGGAGCTGGAGAGATACGAGAGACTGTGAAACCCCAGGAGCCAGCGCTGCTGATCGACTTCGGCAGCACGTACACCAAGCTGATCGTCGTCGACCTGGCGGACGGGGGCATCGTCGCCCAGGCCAAAGCTGTGACTACCGCTGAGACCGACATCACCATCGGTCTGAGGAAGGCGCTGAGCCGCTTGCCCGACGGTCTGGGTCGAGGGGCCCGGAGTTTTCCCCATAAACTGGCTTGCTGTAGCGCGGCGGGCGGCCTGCGGGTCGTCGCCATCGGGTTGGTCCCCGAGCTGACGGCCGAGGCAGCGAAGCGGGCCGCGCTCGGGGCCGGCGCTCGCGTGATGGCCGTGTACACTCACCACCTCAGCCTGAAAGAACTGCAGGAGATCGTGGCGCTGGCGCCCGATATGGTGCTACTGGCCGGGGGCACCGACGGCGGCGACCGCCAGGTCATCCTCCACAACGCCCACATCCTGGCTCGATCAACCCTGAGCGCCCCCATCGTGGCGGCCGGCAACAAGGATGCCGCCGAAGACCTGGAAACCATCCTCCGGCAGGGCGGCAAAGACGTGAGGATCACGGAGAACGTGATGCCCAGACTGGGACAGATTAACGTTGATCCCGCCCGCCGGGCCATCCGAACGCTCTTCGTCGAGCACATCGTCGAAGCCAAGGGGTTCAAGGCGGCGGAAGCCTACGTGGAGCGCATCCTTATGCCCACTCCGGCGGCCGTCATGCGCGCGGCCCAACTCCTGGCCCAGGGAACGGACAAAAACGATGGGCTAGGGGAATTGATGGTGGTGGACGTGGGCGGCGCGACCACCGACGTCCACTCCATCGCCGCCGGCCAATCCCAGGACCGCACCGTCATCCAGCGGGGCTTACCCGAGCCCTACGCCAAGCGGACGGTAGAGGGCGACCTGGGTCTGCGGGTCAGCGCCAGGTCCTTACTGGAGGCGACGGGCCACCGGCGGCTGCGGCAGCAGATCGGGTTGGAGGGGAACCTGGATCTGGAGTCGCTCGCTCAGGCGCTGGCTGAGGACGTCGGCCACGTGCCCCACAACGCCGAAGATCGGGCCATTGACGAGGGGATGGCCAGGGCTGCGGTGGAATTGAGCGTATCCCGCCACGTGGGAACAGTGCGAGAGCTCTATCTGCCGACGGGGCACTACTTCGTTCAGGAGGGCAAGGATCTGACCCGGGTCGGACACCTGATCGGCACGGGAGGGATCTTCAGCCACACGGGAACGGCGCGGGAAATCCTGTCGGCCGCCCTCTTCGACCTGGCCAACCCCTTCCTACTCAAACCGCGCGCCCCCAGGCTTTGGGTTGACCGACGGTACATCCTGTGGGCCATGGGACTCCTGGCCGACGTGAACCCTCAGGTGGCTTCGCATCTAATGCGCCAACATCTGGAGGAGGTATGATATGGAGAGGCTCAAGGTTGCTGTTCTGGGTGCCGGCAACGGCGCCCACGCCATGGCCGGACACTTGGGGGCCAAGGGTTTTCCAGTCCGGCTGTACAATAAATTCCAGGAGGAGATCGAGGCCATGCGGGACCGCGGCGGGGTCACGCTGGAAGGCGTGGTCGAGGGCTTCGGCCCGCTTGAACTGGCCACCACCGATCCCGCACCCGTCGTCGGCTGGGCCGACGTCATCATGGTCGTGGTACCAGCGTTCGTCCACGGTCTTATGGCGCGCACGTGTGCGCCTCATCTCCGCGAAGGGCAGATCGTCGTCCTCAACCCTGGTCGGACAGGCGGGGCCATGGAGTTCGCCCACGTCCTGCACCAGGAAGGCATAACGAACCAGGTCCTCATCGCTGAGGCCCAGACGCTGATCTACGCCTGCCGCATTTCAGGGCCGGCGCGGGTTCGCATCTTAGGCATCAAGAAGCAGGTGCCGGTGGCCGCCCTGCCGGCGACCGGGATGCCTCAGGTGATAGAGGCGGTGAGACAGCTATATCCCCAGTTCGTCCCTGCAGCCAACGTTCTGGAGACCAGCCTGGACAACATCGGCGCTGTCTTTCACCCCAGCACCATGCTGCTGAACGCCAACCGGATTGAGGCCGGCGAGGAGTTCGACTTTTACCAGGGGATGACCCCCATGGTCGTCGGCTTCCTGGAGGTGATCAACGGCGAGCGGATGGCAGTGGCCCGGGCGTACGGGGTGCGGGCCGTGTCGGCCGAGGACTGGCTGGTGCTGGCCTACGAAGGGATCCGGGGCGACTCCCTCTACGAGCGTATCCAGAGCAACGACGCCTACGAAGGCATCAAGGCACCCAAGACGCTCCACATGCGCTACCTCACCGAGGACGTGCCCTGTGGCCTGGTGCCCATCGTCTGTCTGGCCGAAACCGCTGGGCTGGAAACGCCCGCCAGCCGCGGGGTTGTGGACGTGGCCTGTGGACTGTTGAAGCGGGACTTCTGGGCCGAGGGGCGCGGGCTGGGCCAACTCGGCCTGGCGGGGATGACGATGGAACAGATCAGACACTACGTCGAAAACGGAGAGGAGGTTCGTCAATGAGCCAGCAGAAGATCCTGGGCGGTGCATTGGGCGACTGCGTCCACGTCGGCGGCATCGTCCAGTTCCTGCGCATGGCCGAAGATGTGGGATACATGACCGAGTTCACCGGCCCGGCCACCCCGATCCCGGCCTTCATCGCCGCGGCCCACGAGGTGGACCCGGACATCATCGGCGTCAGTTACCGGCTGACGCCGGAGAACGCCCGCCTGCTGCTGCAGGACCTGTGGCAGGCGGTACAGGAGGCCGGGCTGAGCGGAAAGCGCTTCGTCTTTGGCGGCACGCCTCCGGTCGCCGCTGTAGCCCGCGAACTGGGCTGGTTCGAGGCAGTCTTCGACGGCACTGCCCCACCCGAGGCCGTCGTCGCCTATCTGAAAGGCACCCCACTGGAGGAAATGCAGGCTGAAGACTACCCGCAGACGACGGTTGAGCGCATCCGCTGGAAGGCCCCGTACCCGATCCTGCGGCACCATTTCGGCATCCCGGCCGAGAGCATCGAGCCCACGGTGGAGGGGATACGAAGAATTGCCGAGGCAGGCGTGCTGGACGTCGTCTCGCTGGGACCGGACCAGGATGCGCAGGAGAACTTCTTCCACCGGGAGCGACAAGATCCGAAGAGCAAGGGAGCTGGCGGGGTGCCGTTTCGCACCGCGGAGGACCTCCGGCGGCTGTACGAGGCCACGCGGCGGGGCAACTACCCCCTCATGCGCTCCTACTCCGGCACAGCCGACCACCTGCCCTACGCCGACGTCTTGGTGCGTGCTATCAACAACGCCTGGTGCGCCACTTCCCTCTTCTGGTTCAATCATATGGATGGACGGGGGCCGTCGTCGCTGGAGCAGTCCATCCGCGAGCACGTGGCCCTGATGCGCTGGCACGGCGAGCGCGATATCCCCATCGAGGGAAACGAGCCCTACCACTGGGGGCTGCGGGGCGCCCACGATGCGGTCGTCTGCGTCGCCTCCTTCATCTACGCCTACGTGGCGAAGAAGGCTGGCGTCAGAGACTACGTCACCACCTACATGTTCGAAACTCCCCCCGACCTGTCCAACCAGATGGATCTGGCCAAGGCGCTCGCCCAGGCCGAAATCGCCGAATCGTTCGTTGACGACGACTTCCGCATCTGGCGTCAGACCCGCACCGGGCTGCTCAGTTACCCGGTCGACCCGGTCCGCGCCCGAGCCCACCTGGCCGAATCGACCTACCTGCAGATGGCCATGCGCCCGTCCATCGTTCACGTCGTAGGCTACACCGAGGCCGACCACGCCGTGAACGCCGATGAGGCCATCGAATCCTGCCGCATGGCGACGCAAGTGATCGACACCTGCCTGAAGGGCGCGCCGGACCCGACGGTGGCTCCGGAAGTCCAGCGACGCAAGGAAGAACTGGTGTCGGAGACGATGGTCATCGTCGACGCGATCCGGCAAATGGGAACTGAGGTCAGCGACGACCCGCTGTTTGACCCCGCCGTCCTGGCCCAGGCGGTCAAGATTGGCCTGCTCGACGCACCACAGTTGGTCAACAACCCCTATGCGCCAGGCCGGGTGAGGACGCGGAACGTCGACGGGGCCATCGTCGCCGTGGACGAACAGGGGCGCCCCCTCAGCGAGAAGGAGCGGTTAGAGCGCATACGCACGCGGCCGTAGGACCGTCCTCAGTCCTCCTGCATGAACTTCTCGTAGGCGCCCCGCCACAGCGTCGGTTTGCGCGTCATTCTCTTGATTTTGACGTCGGCGAAGTAGGGCATCAGTTGGGCCAGCACAGCCGGGAGCTGGTCCCACTCGCCTTCGTAGATCACGCCGCTCAGTTCATCGGTCATCGGATCCAGCCAGCGCCACTGCTCCCGAAAGCGCTCGGCTTTCATCCAGTAGTCGCGCTTCTCCCAGGCCTCGATGGCCCGGTCGATGGTGTCGGAGATGCCGTGCAGGCAAAAAACGATCAGGGCAGCGAGGTCTTTGGCCTCGTCGTCCAGTTCTCGTTTCTGGCTCAGGCGCCGCAGCGCCTCGGCGACGGTGCGGCGATGATGATTGCGGATCTTTCCTGGTGCTTGAACAGAGATAACTCGACCCATATACTCATCTACTCACATACTCACACACTTCGTTCATCTCATCTACGCCATCTATCACGCAACCTATGTCCCGACCGCCGACTGTGCCTGGCTCCAGAGGGCATTGGGATCCACTCGCTCGATCCCCGCGATTCGATCAAAGTGCCGGTCTGTGGAGATAATGCGGGTCAGGCCGTGGCTGCGCATCACAGCCACGTGAATCAAGTCGCGGGCCTTGACACCCCGGGGAGCGTACTGTTGAAACAGCTCGACGGCCACCCGGGCGTCGGCCTTGCTCACCGGATAGACGACGGGCACCAGGTCTAAGAGGCTGGTTGCCACCGTGGTGGCGATCTCCCACTCCCGCAACTCACCATAGCGATACATGACCTCCTGGACCACCTCGGTGTCTATGGCCACGTCCAGCCGGCCCTCGGCCACCTCCGTCATCACCCAGGCGCAAACTTCCCTGTAGGGGTGATCCCGGCCGGCGGCGTACATCGGCACGTTTACGTCGAGTAGCGCGACACGCTCACTCACGCGTAGCCCCCCGGATGATCTCCTCCTCCATCT
>Ga0207752_1001228_pt1 | contig 11898 bp, 9 predicted proteins | sample Pon2CUnioCityCA_6_FD_187272 | JGI IMG/M metagenome (GOLD analysis project Ga0207752, IMG submission 187272) | Marine sediment microbial community from Union City, CA, USA - Pond 2C Sediment 2 (SPAdes) | ecosystem: Environmental > Aquatic > Marine > Intertidal zone > Salt pond sediment ... | reverse complement strand
CTCCTCAACGCCGCCCGCTCCGCCAACGTAGATGGCCTCCAGCGTATCAGGAAGCCGGGCTTCACGTGTATTCCGAGACCGGTCACCGGGACCTCTCGAAGAAGGCCCACAGCCACCGGCCCGTCCTTGCGCGGGAACCGCCCGTATCCCGGCCTCACCAGACTCAGCTACCAGTGCCTGTACGACGGCCAGACCGGGATAAACGTGTCCCCCGGTTCCCCCACCTGCGATCCAGACTCGCACGCTGGCGACTCCCCCGGCGGGTACGTGAACCCGCCCTACGCCTTCCAACCTGCTTGCCGCGAGAAACACTGAGCAACATCCCTACCCCGGTAAGCGAAACCACCATCGCAGAGCCACCGGCGCTGATGAAGGGTAGCGCGACACCGGTGAAAGGGATCAATCCTGTCATAACCGCAACGTTGATCAGCGCCTGGACACTCAGCCAACAAGTGATGCCGCACGCCAGAAGAGCGGCGAAAGCTTCCGAAGCATCCAGCGCGATCTTGAACCCCCGATACGCCAGGAGGACAAACAGACCGATCACCGTCAGGCAGCCCACCAATCCCAATTCCTCACCCAGCACCGCGAAGATGCTGTCTGTATGGGGAGCCGGCAGATAGCCCAGTTTCTGCTGTCCCTGTCCCAACCCCACGCCGAACAGCCCACCGCTTCCCAATGCCATCAGCACCTGCTGGGCGTGATGCCCAAGCAGCGTGGGATCTTGCCGCACGAGCAGATACTCGTCGATACGCTGCCTGGCGTGGGGCAGTTGGTTGATTATGATCACAAATGTGACGCTGCCGACAGCAGCACCGGCGGCCAATTGAAAGATATCGGCGCCGGCGAAGAAGAACATCGCCAGCGCAGTCAATACGACCAACGTCGCTGTGCTCACGTCCGGCTGCACCACGATCAGGCCGGCCACCCCGCCGATCAGCACAGCGAACGGTATCAACCCATAGGTCACATCGCGGATCTGCTTCCCCTTGGAAGAAAGCCAGGCCGCGACGTAGACGACCATCGTCAGTTTGGTCAGCTCACCGGGCTGAATCGAGCCGTCGAGAAACGACCGCCGGGCACCGAAGCGCTCTCCGCCGACGAAGAGCACCAGGATCAGCAGCAGCAGCGTCCCGCCCATCACCGGCACGGCCAACTGCCGCCACCGCTCATAAGGAACAGCTGCGGCCACCACGAGCGCGACCGTACCCAAACCGACCCACAGGAACTGCCGCGACGCGATGCGAAAGCTGTTCTGGTACATCTGGTACGACCAGTCGAAGGTCGCGCTGTAGACCATCATCAACCCGATGATGATCAACGCGGCCACGACGAGCACCAGTACGTAATCGGTGCCAGCGCCCGCCTGCCTGGATCGCTCCGTCGGTCGTGTCCTTTGCCGTGCCTTCGCCCCGGCCGCCATCCTCCTCACTCCCTGGCCAGCTACAGCTGGCGAACCAGTTCCTTGAACCGATCTCCCCGCTCAGCAAAATCACGGAACGCGTCGAAACTGGTACCTCCAGGTGAAAGCAGCACTACCTCGCCCGGTCGGGCCAGGCGAGAGGCCGCCTCCACAGCCTCCTCCAACGTCTCTACCCGCGTGATCTCCTCCAGCTCCGTTTCCTGCTCCTTGCCTCCTGCCCCCTGCTTCTTGCTTCCTGCTCCCTGCCCCCCGGCCCACGTGTCCTCCACGGTGTCTGCGATCATCGATCCTGCTTCGCCAAATGTCACCATACATCGCACCCGCCGTACCGCCTCGCCGGCGAACTCATCCCAGGGCAGATCTTTGTCGCGCCCACCGGCCAGGAGCACGATTGGCTCCTCAAAAGAGCGCAGTGCCGCCAGCGATCGCTCCGGGGCGGTGGCGATCGAATCGTCGTACCAGCCTACGCCGTTCCACTCACGCACCAACTCCAGCCGGTGTTCGACGCCGGTGAAAGTCGTCGCGACCTGCCGCATCGCCTCGATCGGCACACCGGCCACGCCGGCCAGCACGCACGCCGCCAGCACGTTGAGCAGATTGTGCCGCCCCCGCAGCTGCACCTCCGATGACTTGCAAATTACGCGATCGACGCCCCCCTGCAAAGGGCTCAGATCACGGCTCAACCGCAGCGTCAACTCGCCGTTCGTCTTGAACGCCCCCTCCTCCACCTCAGCCCCACCGCTGAACCAGAGCAGGCGCGCCGCCGTCTCCAGCGCGAGCCCGCGGGCGTTGGCGTCGTCGTAACCTAAGAGCGCGAAATCCTCCGGCTGCTGGTGGGCGACGATGTTCCGCTTGGCAGCGATGTACGCCTCCATCGTCTTATGCCGGTCCAGATGGTTGGGCGTGATATTGAGCACCGCCGCAACGTGCGGACTGACCGTCATCAACTCCAGTTGAAAACTGGAGAGCTCCATCACGCCCCAATCGCCCGACGTGATCTGGTTCAAATCAGCGATCAGTGGGTTACCGATGTTGCCCCCGACCCAGGCCTGCAGACCCGCCGCGCGACACATTTCCCCCACGAGCGCCGTCGTCGTCGTCTTGCCCGCCGAGCCGGTGATGCCAATGACGGGGGCCAGGCAGCGCTCCAGGAATAGCTGTGCGTCGTTGCTCAGCGGTATCGAGCGCTGTTGCGCCTCGAGGACGAGAGGGATATGTATCGGCACCCCTCCGCTGAGGCACAACAGATCAGTCCGATCCAGCAAGCTGAGCGGATGTTCGCCCAGCACGTAGCGGATCGGCAGCTCCGCCAATTCCCCCAGGTGGTTGGATAGCGCAGCCTCGTCCCGCAGGTCGGAGACCGTCACCTCGGCTCCAGCCTGCACCAGGTAGCGCGCCAACGCCGTCCCCTGCCGCGCCAAACCCAATATTACGACTCGTTTTCCGGTTAAATCCATAATCTATTACGCATCACGTGCTGCGTATTTCGTGTTCCGTCCTCCAAGAAGGTCAACACACATCGCACTCACCACAGCGCCAATGCCACGCCGGCCATCACCGCCAGCAGCTCCACCAGCCAGAACCGCTGCACCACCTGCGTCTCCGACCAGCCCAGCAGCTCGAAGTGATGGTGTAAGGGGCTCATCTTAAACAACCGGCGCCCCTGGCCGAACCTGCGCTTGGTGTACTTGAAGTAGAGCACTTGCAGGGCTACCGACACCGTCTCGGCCACCGGGACCAGCGCCACGACGGGCAGCAACAGCCACTGACCGGTCATCAGTGCCACCCCCCCCAGCGTCGCCCCCAGCGCCAGGCTGCCCGTGTCGCCCATGAACATCTGCGCCGGGTGAGCGTTGTACCATAGGAAGGCAAAGCTCGCACCCACCACTGTGAAACAGAAGTGCACCAGGTAGACCTGCCCCTGCAGCAGGGCGATGACGCCGTAAGCGACGAACGCACTGGCGACGATGATGCCCGCCAGCCCATCCAGCCCGTCCGTCAGGTTGATGGCGTTGGCCGAGCTTATGATGACAAATGCAGCCAGGGGCATCCAGGCCCAACCCAGCTCCACCGCCTGTCGCACGCCGGGGACGCCCACCTGGCCTGCGAACTGCAAGCGCATCACCAACATGGCCACGGCGATCCCTAAACTTAGCAGTATTTCCCACACGATCTTGCGCCGCGCCGGATATCCCTCGCCCTGCCGCATCCCGCGCACGCCAGCGATGTCGTCCAGCGCACCGACGAGGGCGTAGGCCAACATCACTCCCAATGGCACCAGGATCGAGCGTCCGATCACCGTCTGCCCCAACAGGTTATAGATGTTGAGTGCCACCGTGATCAGCACCACCGGCACGACAATCATCAGCCCACCCATCGTCGGCGTCCCCATCTTGGTCCGGTGGCCCTGCGGGCCATCAATGCGGATCCGCTTGCCGATGTTGTAGCGACGCAGGATGCGAATGAGGAACGGTCCCCACACCACCGCCAGCAGGAAGGAAATACTCGCCAGGATCAAGGCAAATTCCATCACTTCCTCCCTAGCTCGCTGACGATCTCCTCCATCTTCATCGCCCGCGAACCCTTGACCAGGATCACGTCGTCGCCCGTTACCATCTGCTTCAGGAGAGCAACCGCCTCCGCATTGTCCTCGACGATATGTACCTGATCAACCGGCATACCCCAGCGCCGTGCAGTCTGGCCGATGATCTGACCTCTCGGCCCAACTGCGATGAGCACATCAGCTACCTCCAGCGCCCGCATCCCAACCTTCACGTGCCCTTCGTGTTCGTAATCCCCTAGCTCCAGCATGTCGCCCAGGACAGCGATTTTGCGCCCGTCGAGCTCCTCCAGCAGGTTGAGCGCAGCGATCGTCGAAGCTGGGCTGGCGTTGTACGTGTCGTCCAGGATTATCGCGCCCTCCGGCCCCGGCACGGCCACCAGCCGCAGTTGCGCGGACGGCCCCCGCAAGCCCTCGATGATCTCCTGCCAGGTCAATCCCTCGACCAGTCCCACCGCTGCTGCCCGCAGCGCGGTGTGGACGGAATGCCGCCCCAGAAGCGGGATCTTCACGTGCAGTGTCTCGTCGCCATAGTGGAGCCGGAAGCGGATTCCCTCCAGCCCCAACCCTTCGATGTCGTCGGCCCAGAGATCTGCGTCGGAAGAGAGACCGTAGTAGAACACGCGGGCCTGCGTCGCCTGCGCCATGCCCCGCACCCGCTCGTCGTCGTAGTTCAGGATCGCCACCCCTTCGGGCGCCGGCGGCAGCGCTTCGACCAGCTCTGTCTTGGCCTGCGCAATGCGCTCCAGCGTCCCGGCTCGCTCCAGATGCACCGGACCGATGATGGTCACAATTCCGACTTGGGGTTGAGCGATCCGGGCCAGGTCCGAGATCTCGCCTACGTCGTACATCCCCATCTCCAGCACAACGCGCTCGTGCCGATCTGTCAGATGCAGCAGCGTCAACGGCAAGCCGATCTCATTGTTGTAACTGGCCTCGCTCTTGAGCGTGGCGTACCGGCGCGCCAGCACTGCCGCAGCCAGTTCCTTCGTCGTCGTCTTCCCCACGCTCCCGGTGATCCCGACGACGCGCACGCGATGCTGCCGCCGCCAGAAGCCAGCGACCCGCTGAATGGCCTGCAGACTATCCTCCACCTCGAGTACCAGCGGCAGCGACCAGCTGGCCGGCCACGCCTGGGCGGGGCCGGTCAGGTCCAACGTCGTCGCGGAGATACCAACATCCCGATCGACGATCGCCGCAACAGCGCCCCGTGAGAAGGCGTCCGCGACGTAGTCGTGACCGTCTGCGTGTTCACCCCTGAACGCGACGAACAACGCCCCCGACTTGGTCTGTCTCGAATCGATCACCGTCTTCGAAACCGGCTGAATCAACCCCTCCGGCCGGTCCCCCGTCAATCCCTCAATCACGTCCGCCAGCGTCAATATCCCCACGCTCATCTCATCGCCTCCGCCACCCTCGTGCTATCGGGAGGAATACCCAGGACCACGAACAGACGAGAGGCCAGCCGCTGAAACGATCGCGCCGCCGTCTCGGAAGCCCAGGGCGATGTCTTCGGCCGATCCAACTTGACCAGGATGATCAGCCTTGGGTCAGGCACCGGCCCAAATCCAATGAAGGAGACAATCGTTCCCTCCTTGTCGTACCCGCCGGGGACAGGGATCTGCGCAGTGCCCGTCTTGCCTGCGACGCGGTACCCCTCCACACCGGCCTGAGGCACCCCCTCCTCCACTACCTGCACCATCATCTCCATCACCGTGCGCGCCGTCTGCGGGGAGATCACCTGCGACTCGACCACCGGCTGCCACGTCGAGACCGTGTCATCGGCAGCCACCCGCTGGCCCACAACGTGAGGCCTCAGCCGCGTCCCGTCATTGGCCACCGTGGCCACCGCGCTGATCATCTGGAGCGGCGTCACCGCCAACCCCTGCCCGAAGGAATTCGTCCCCAGGTTGGAATCGTGCCACCGCTCGTAGTTCTCCGGCAGCAACAGCTGACCGGCGACCTCGCCCGCCAGGTCAACCCCGGTCCGTCGCCCGATACCGAATGCCTGCACGTAGCGGTAGAACAAGTCCGGCCCCATCTGAGTACTCAGCCAGGCCGCCCCCACGTTAAGCGAATGGATCAAGATGTCGGCCACCGTCTGATCGCCGTACGCCCGCCGGGACGCATTCTCCAACACCACCCCCCCCACCTCAATCCAGCCTCGATCGTGGTAGGTCGTCTCTGGCGTCGCCAGTCCTGCGTCGAGCACCGCAGCCACCGTCAATACCTTGAACACCGAGCCAGGCTCGTACTGCTGGCTCACAGCCGGATCCTCAAAGGGGAGTGGATCAAGACCGTAGAAATCATTGTATTGCCCCGGATCGTATTCGGGCAGGCTGGCGAGGGCCAAGATCTCGAAGGTGCGAGGGTCCATCACGATGATCGTGCCCGCCTTAGCCTGAACCTCGCGCACCGAGCGCGCCAGCTCTTCCTCAACCAGGGCCTGGATAGTCCGGTCGAGCGTCAGCACCAACTCGGCCCCCGGTTGCGGCAGCAAGACCGGAGCGACGGTCCAGGGAACCTGATCACTGGCGGGATCTACAGGCCCTTTCCACGCCACCTCCTCAGGTCGCAGAAGTGCATCGTAGAATCCCTCGACGCCGTAGAAGCCCGTGCCGTCGGCGTTGCAGAAGCCGATCACGTGGGAGGCAAGCGCACCCTCCGGATATTCCCGTGCCCACAGCGGCCTGACCGTGATACCCTGACGCCCCAGAGCTGCGATCTGTTCTCCCAGCTCTTTCGACACCGGCGACGCGATCTGGACCCAGGGGCGTTCACTGCGCAGCAACTGCTCAACGTGGGCGGCCGGCATATGCAGCAGCGGCGCCAAATCCGCAGCGACCGCCCCCGCATCAATCACATACGCCGTGTCCGCCTCAATCGAGCACATCACCGCGTTCCCTGCCAGCAGATGATGGTTCCGATCACGGACCACACCCCGCGGCGGCTCGTCCAGTGCCACGAACCGCTCACGCTGCTCCTCAGCCCAGTCTTTGTAGAAGCCGTGATCCACGATCTGCACCTGCACCAACTGAGCCACGATCACGAGGACAAAGCCGACCAACAACGCGATCATCAGGCGCAGGCGACGGCGTGGTCCTTCCGCCATCGAAAAACCCTCCTACGCGAAGTGCCTTTCCCCCAGATCCAGAAGCCTGTACTGCACCTACGGCTCTCGAGGTGCCGGCAGCAGAAACTCAACATCCTCGGCCGGCGCGAATCCAAGCTCAAGTGCCCGCTCCCGGAGACGTGAGACAGAAGCTTCTCCGGCGAGCTCTACCTCCAGTTGCTCGTTCTCCCTCTGTAGCCGGAACAGCTCCCTCTCCAATTGCTGAATGTGACGCCCTCGAGCCGCTGTTCGGCTGACCAACATCAAATAGAGAGCCGCCACGAGTGTCAGCGCCGCGACAAGCGAGAACACGTAGAGAGCCGTGCGTGAGCTCACCTCGAACCGACCGCGCTTGATCCCGTGTGTCACCCATTGCATAAAATCAGACATGGCTCACCCACTTCCCTCGCCCGCTGCCTGTGCCTCCCCTATCCTTTCGGCTACCCTCAGCCGCGCTGAGCGAGCCCGTGGATTGGCAGCAACCTCGTCGGCCGTGGGCCGAACAGGCTTGCGCTCAACCAACCGCAGCGTGGCTCGATGGTCACAGGTACAGATCGGCAGCTCTGGCGGGCAGATGCAATCACGACTCTCCCGGCGCATGAAGCGCTTCACCGGCCGATCCTCCAGCGAGTGAAAACTGATCACCACCAGCCGCCCTGCCGGGGCAAGCACCTCCACGGCCTGGGGAAGCGCGAGTTTCAGCGCGCTGATCTCATCGTTGACGGAGATGCGCAGCGCCTGGAACGTGCGCGTGGCCGGGTGGATGCGCCCACGGCGCCGCACCGCCTGCTCAATGACGTCGGCCAATTCCCGCGTCGTGTGAAGTGGGCGAGCTGCCACAATCGCCTCCACGATGCGACGCGCCTGCCTCTCCTCGCCATACCGACGCAGCACCGTCGCCAGCTCTTCAGGCGATAGGTGGTTGACCAGCTCATCCGCAGTAGGTTCATCCTGCGTGGGATCGAATCGCATATCAAGCGGCCCATCTGCCATGAAGGCAAACCCACGGGCGGGATCGGCCAGTTGGAGCGAGGAGAGCCCCAAATCGAACAGGACACCGTCCACGGGGACGAAATGGGCTGCACGCGCGACCTCCACCAGGCGGGTGAAGGAACTGTGCACAAGCTCCACTCTCCCAGCATACGCGGACAGGCGAGCGCGGGCCATCTCCAGCGCCGCCGGATCCCGATCCAGCCCCAGCAGGAGCCCGTCAGGGGATGAGGCCGCCAGTATCCCCGCAGAGTGCCCACCCCCTCCGACCGTCGCATCTATGTACCGGCCACCCGGCCTAACCTGCAGGCCATCGAGAACGGTTTGGAAAAGTACGGGGACGTGGGTCTCGCCCACTTCCCCTGCTGGCTGCGCACCGAGTTCACCAGGATGGTGACCAGGCTGTGGCCCTGCATCAATCATATGCCCAGGACCGCCCATTCCTCAATGTCCGCATCTTCTGCCTCGACGCGCCCCCGTTCCTCGTCCCAGGAATCAGGATTCCATACTTCGATGTACGTATCGAGCCCGGTGACGACGACATCGCCATCGAGGCTAGCGTACTCCCGCAAACGTGGAGGGATCAACACACGGCCCTGCTTATCCGGGACAACGTCGGCGGCGTTGGCAAAGACCAGACGGCGGAAGGCGCGGGCGCGCCGATCAGTCATCGGCAGAGCGCTCACCTTCTCCGCCAGTTGTTCCCATTCCCCCATGGGGTAGATTGCCAGGCAGCGATCAATCCCGCGAGTGATCACCAGTCCGGTAGCCAGGTCGGCCCGAAACTTGGCGGGGACGGTCAACCGCCCCTTCCCATCAATAGTATGGACAAACGCGCCCAGGAACATAGCCTTGTATTCCCACAGGAAAGAACCACCATGACACGCTCAGGCAGGATTCCCCACTTTGCCCCACTTTCCTCCACAATTACCCAATTATACATGATTTTTTCCCTTTTGGCTAGTACCTGGCGAAAATTTTAAGGTTCGGGCAGTAGGAAATTGGTACTATATTGTAAAACCAGAAGCCGTCCGGGCTCCGGCCGGACGGCACTGGGAATCGAGGGCTCCACGACTTTCGAGATTTCCAAAAGGCTTCTCAATATCTTGGACGTTTATCCTTTCACCTGACCAACCGATCCGAATCTTTCACCACGCCTCACAACACCTCGGCAGTAAAGGCCAGGCCCAACTCCTCCAGTGTCTCTCGCGTGGGTTTGCCCGTCTCTGGATCCCAGCCGTATTCAGCGTAAGCCCCGGAGAGAAGCACACCCACGTCAGGGACCGTTCCCTCGGTGCCGCCCTCATCCAGCGGCTGCAGCAGCAGGTCGGGCAGCCCATCGTCGGCACGGTCCAGGCCCCATCGCAGGTTGAACATCCGCTTGAGTGTGACGATGCGCTTGCCCAGCTTCATCAAGTCCTCAGATTCCAGTTCCCACCCCGTCGCGGCGTTGAGCGCCGTTAGTAGAGGTTCGACACCAGGGTTCTGAAACTGACACAGCGTGAGCGCGTTGTACAGATTGCGCCAGGCCTGTTGTCGGGCGGCTACCCTCCCCTTCTCCTCCGTCATCTCGAAGCGATTGCCCGGCGCGATGCCTAGCTCGAAGGCCGGCCCTTGCCCTGTGTCCACGCCGTACATATCGCCCTCCATGTGACATGCGCCGCGCGGCGAGAGGGCATAAGTCACTGCCATACCGACGAACGCACGCGGGTCATGCATCGGCACCTCCAACCGATTCACGGTCACCGCCAACTCCGGCACGCCAAATCGCTCGGCCAGCGCTGCGCTTCCCTCGGCCAACACCTCGCCAAAGCCCTCGCGGTGAGCCATCATCTCGATCAGGCGATGGAGCACCTGAACGTCACCGAAACGGACCACCAGGCCATCCGTGTCGGCCGGGCCTAAAATGCCACGCTCGAACATCTCACAAGCCAGCGCGATGGTGCAGCCCGTGCTGATAGTGTCCAGGCCGTAGACGTTGCACAGATGACCGGCGTAGATGACAGCCTCCTGGTCGTCAATCATGACCAGGGAGCCGAGCGCGCCCAACGTCTCATACTCAGGGCCGTCGACCCGGTCCACGCCATAGCTGGGTGCGCGGGTCTCGCGCCCGCAGGCGATGGGACAACGATAACAGGCAACGTTCCGGTTCTGGTATTGGTTAGCCATCAGCACGCCGGACAGGTTGCTCGCATCCTCCCACTCGCCTTGCTGGTAATAGCGAATGGGCAGGTCGCCGTACATCAGCGCCATGTCCACGTAGCCCGCCGTGCCCGCCAACCGGATCGACATCGCCGCCAAATCCTCGTCCAGGCCAGCGATGATCCGGCGCACCACGGCCTTGAATCCATCGGGGTCGGCCAGTGGGATCTTGGCCTTGCCTCGCAGGCCAACGGCCTTGAGGTTCTTGGAGCCCATGACCGCGCCCAGGCCGGTCCGCCCGGCCGCACGCCCGTGGTCGTTCATGACGGCGGCCATCTTGACCAGGTTCTCGCCCGCCGGGCCAATACAAGCCACGCGGGCCTTCGGCTCGCCCATCGTCTCGCGCACCCGCTCCTGCGTCTCGTACGAATCACCGCCCCACAGGCCAGCCGCGTCGTGCAGCTCTGATCGGCCCTCGACGACAGACAACCACACCGGTTTCTCGGCCCGACCGGTGACGATGATTCCGTCGTAGCCAGCGAAGCGCAGCTCCGGGCCGATGAAGCCCCCGGTGTTCGATTCGCCCCAGAGACCGGTAAGGGGCGAAAGCGCACATACGCTGCACCGGCCGGCCGAGGGCATCGCCGTGCCGACCAGTGGGCCGGTCATAAAAACGAGCAGGTTGTCCGGGCCCAGTGGATCGACGTCCCCGTCCACCATATCGTAAACCAAGCGCGCCGCCAGACCGCTGCCACCGACGAAGGCACGGGCGAACACCGCGTCCAGCGGCTCGTCCAACACCTCACCTGCGGCGAGATCAACGTGCAAAATCTTTCCCATGTAGCCATCCATGTTCACTCCTCGCGTCACCTGAAGTGGTTCTAGAAGTCTACCGGCCGGCCCTCGTAGGCGTACAAGAACAACCGGCGCAGTTCCCCGTAGGAGGGAGAACGAGCAGCGGTGACGATCTGTGTGTCGTTGAAGGCATCATCTACCAGCTTGTCCAATTGTGCCTCGTAGGCCGCGTGCTCGATGCCAGCTTCGGCCGCGCTGGTGGGGTTGTCGACCGCGCGGCACAGGTCACGGACACACCCCGCCAGCGCACGCGCAGCCTCCTCTCCCTCCGCCTGCGTACAGCCCAACAGGGTAGCCAGGTCGGCGAACCGCCCCGGAACTTCACGGGCGGCGAACTCGATCGTACAGGGTAGGAACAAGGCGACGGCCCGTCCATGGGGCACGTGGAACACCGCGCCCAGCGCGTGCCCCATCGCGTGCGCCATCGACGCCAGTGCGTTGCCAAAGCCCAAGCCCGCACACGTGGCAGCATTGTGCATCCGCTCTCGGGCTATCATATCGGAGCCGTCGGCCACGGCGCGGGGCAGATATTGGAAGACACGTCGGGCAGCGCCCACGCACAGCCCATCGGTCATGTCCGTGTTCCAGGTACAGGTGTATCCCTCAATGGCGTGAGTCAGCGCGTCCAGGCCGGTGTCGGCCGTCAACTGTGGGGGCATCCCGGCAGCCATCGCCGGATCTACGATGGCGATGTCGGCCACGTTCTCCCGGTTGCCAAGCCCCATCTTCCGCTGCTCTTTGGTGTCGGTCAGTACAATTCCCCAGGTGACCTCGGCCCCGGTGCCGCTGGTGGTGGGGATGGGGATCAAGCGCGCC
>Ga0207752_1001227_pt1 | contig 11915 bp, 10 predicted proteins | sample Pon2CUnioCityCA_6_FD_187272 | JGI IMG/M metagenome (GOLD analysis project Ga0207752, IMG submission 187272) | Marine sediment microbial community from Union City, CA, USA - Pond 2C Sediment 2 (SPAdes) | ecosystem: Environmental > Aquatic > Marine > Intertidal zone > Salt pond sediment ... | reverse complement strand
GGAGCGTCGGGCCGAACACTATCTCCTCAACGGCCAGAAGACTTTCATCTCCAATGGCATACTTAATGACCTGGTGGTCGTTGTCGCCAAAACCAATCCCGCCGCCGGTGCCCGCGGAATCAGTTTGCTTGTGGTTGAACGGGAGATGGAAGGGTATGAACGAGGACGCAACCTGGAGAAGGTGGGGTTGCATGCTCAGGATACAGCCGAGCTGTTTTTTCGCGATGTGCGGGTGCCGTTTACCAATCTGCTGGGAGAAGAAAATCGGGGCTTTACCTACCTGATGCAGAAACTGGCCCAGGAGCGGCTGGCCATTGCCATCGCTGCCGTCGCTGCAGCTGAAGCGGCGCTGGCGCAAACGGTCGCCTATGCCAAGCAGCGTACCGCTTTCGGCAAACCCATTGGCTCGTTCCAGCACTCCCGCTTCAAACTGGCCGAGATGCAGACCGAGGTGGAGATCGGACGGGTGTTTGTAGACGATTGTGTCCGCCTGCACAATAAGGGGGCGTTGACGGCGGAAAAAGCAGCGATGGCCAAATGGTGGACGACTGACCTTCAGGTGCGGCTGGTCGACCAGTGCGTGCAATTGCATGGTGGTTACGGGTACATGCTGGAATATCCGATTGCCCGGGCATACGTGGACGCCCGCGCGCAACGCATTTACGGCGGCACCAACGAGATCATGAAAGAAGTAATCGGCCGCGGAATGGGGCTGTAGCGGTTAGCGATTGGAAGTTGCCGGGTATCAGCCAATCTCCAAGAGGAGCAATATGAACACAATCCAGGATTTTATCGGTCACGAATTCGAACCGACTGAGTTTACCTACACTGAAACCGACGCCATTCTCTATGCCCTGGGCATCGGGGCGGGTCAGGATCCGGAGGACGAGGCCGAACTGCGTTTTGTCTATGAAAATGCCCCGGCCGGGTTTCGTGTCTTTCCGACCTTTGCGACTACCTTCGGCCACGGTGCGATGTGGCAAATTCTTGCTTTGCCGGGGATGCAGGTGAATCCGATGATGCTTCTCCATGGCGAACACACTCTGGAGCTTAACGGGCCCTTGCCTGACAGCGCTACCCTCACCAATCAGGCCCGAATCACGGCCGTTTTCGATAAAGGGTCAGGGGCGCTCGTCCACCTGGATGTTGCCAGCAGAGATGCGGCGAATGAACAGCTCGCCTTTAACCGTTACTCTGTGTTCGTTCGAGGATTGGGTGGCTTTGGCGGTGAACGCGGTCCCTCCGGACCTCCTGCCGAATTCCCCGAGCGACAGCCTGACATCGAGCACAGGGAAACAATTCCGGCGAACCAGGCCCTGCTCTATCGTCTCTCGGGCGACCGCAATCCACTTCATGCCGACCCGCGCATGGCGAAGATTGCCGGCTTTGACCGGCCGATCCTTCACGGACTCTCCACTTTCGGCAGCGCTGCCCGCGCTATACTTCACCGACTGGGGCCGGACGATGTAGGCCACTTTCGCGGGATTCGTGGGCGTTTTTCCCGTCACGTCTTTCCCGGTGAAACGCTGATCACGGAGATGTGGGAGGAGGCAGGGAGTCAGATTCATTTCCAGTGCAGGATTGCTGAGCGAGACGAGATTGTATTGGCGAATGCTAGCCTGAAACTTGCCTGACCCGCCCATTTGGTGTTGGCAACTGCCTGCCGAAAGCCGATCATTTGCCGCAATACTTGAAGGAGCGCATCAATGGAACAAATCGACCTAACTGGAAGAATTGCGATTGTTACCGGGGGCGGTACTGGCATCGGCCAGGGGATTGCCCTGGCACTGGCCCGCGCAGGGGTGCGGGTGGTCGTAAACGGGCGCCGGCCGGAGCCCCTGCAGGAAACGGTGGCCGAAATTGGCGCCGCAGGAGGCACGGCCGTTGCTATCCCGTCCGACGTTTCTGACGAGACCGATGTGAAGAGGCTGGTGGCGATCGTCGAGGAGACCCTCGGTCCCGTAGATATCCTGGTCAACAATGCGGGTGTCGGTGGTGGTGGGCCAATTCACCGGCACAGTGTTGAGTCCTGGGACCGGATTATGGCCATCAATTTGCGGGGGCCCTTCCTCATGGCTCGTGCGGTACTCCCCGGCATGCGCGAACGGCAAGAGGGACACATCGTCAATATCAGCTCTGAGTCTGCCCTGGAACATTATCCCGGTGATGGCGCTTACGGCGTGGCCAAGCACGGCCTAAATGCGCTGGGTGAATACATCCAGCGGGAAAATCAAGAGTTGGGGATCCGGGTAGATACCGTCTGTCCCGGAATGGTGATCACCGAAATGACGGAAGATAATCCCCGCCTGAACAGGAAGAAGTCCCTCTATCCCGAAGATATCGCCGACCTTGTACTGTGGTTGGTCAGCCGGCGCCCCAACGTCAAAATCGGCCGGCCGGTCCTGATCCAGACGATGGCCAATCCATGGAACGGGGATTAGGGGCAGTTTAGGATGCCAATCGCCAATCTTCTTATTAACAATTCATTTGTAGGAATTGGCATGAGGTGGAAGATTTGCGCCCGCCCGCTATACTGGATCAGTTAACCGAGCAGATGTTTGTGGTAAAGGAGAAGAAGATTTTGAAATTGCGTTCATTGTTTTACGTTTTACTCGTCGCCTCGCTTTTTGCCTTGCTGGCAGCCTGCGGCCCGGCCGAAGAGGTAGAGGAGACGGAGACGCCGACAGAAGAGGTCGCTGAAGAAACAGTTGACTCTGGCGACGAAGTACGGCAAGAGGTAGAGGAGGAGCCCGAAGAAGAGGAGCCTATTGGAGAGCCCCTGGAGCTGGAAGAGACCTCGGCTCCCGAAATGCCGGAAGGTCCCCCGGAGGAGTTCGAGGGATTCGATTACACGACCACCGACAGTGGCCTGGAGTATGCGATTATCGAGGAGGGAGATGGCGAGCAGCCAGAGACAGGTGACGTTGTTCGCGTGCACTACCGGGGGCAGCTGGCCGATGGCACCGTCTTTGACAGCTCCTTTGAGCGCGGAGATCCCTTCCGCTTTGCTATTGGTCGCGGCCAGGTGATTCCCGGCTGGGATGAAGGGATCGCCTTGCTGCAGGCAGGCGGCACTGCCAAATTGGTTGTTCCGCCAGAACTGGCGTATGGTCCTCAGGGCTCGGGTGGCGTGATTCCACCCAATGCCACGCTTTACTTTGACGTGGAACTGGTGGAAGTACTAGAAGGTGGGCCTGATGAACCGGTTGCCGTCGCCGAAGACGAGTACGAAACCGCCGAGAGCGGCCTCCAGTATTACGTTATCGAAGAGGGAAGCGGCGAGATGCCTGAAGAAGGCGATCCGGTTAGTATCGAATTTACAGCATGGCTTGACGACGGCACGCGCCTCGACAGTTCTATCGATCGTGGCGAGCCACTAGTCTTTGTCATCGGTTCCGAGCAGATCTTCCCCGGATTAAGCGAGGGCGTGAATATGATGGCAGGAGGCGGCCAATGGCAATTTGTCATTCCGCCGGATCTGGCCTTTGGCGAAGAGGGATCCGGAGCTATTCCCCCCGATACCAGCCTCACGTTCCTGGTGGAGTTGCTGGAGATTCTACCCCAGGGGCCGGCTGAGCCAACAGAAGTTGATGAGGAAGATTACGAAGAAACTGCAAGTGGCCTCAGATACTACATCCTGGAAGAAGGTTCCGGTGATGAGGTAGAAGCCGGTGAGCCGGTCACCGTACGTTATACGGGCTGGCTGGCCGAAGACGGAACCAAGTTCGATAGCTCCTATGATCGTGGTCGTACCTTTACCTTCGTCCCCGGTTCCGGACAGGTTATCCCAGGCTGGGAAGAAGGCGTTATCGGCATGCAGGTTGGAGAACAGCGGCAGTTGTTGATTCCGGCAGAGCTGGCTTACGGAGAACAGGGTGCGGGCAACGTAATCCCGCCCAATGCAGAGCTGATCTTTGAGGTTGAGGTGGTTGAAACCGGCACGGACGCCGAGTAATCGGCAACCGATTCGATAAGTATCGAGCAGGGCAGTGGAGAGATACACGCTGCCCTGCTCTTTTGCTATAATCGACTTTATGCGTCGCCGTTTCGTGGCCCTGGCAGTGCCTCCGTTGTTATTGCTCTTCTTCTGGCTCTGGCCAGAAGCGGCGCCGGAAGTGATTTCAAGGTTCTCTTTCAGGCATGACGCTGAGGAGAGTAGATGATTCCCCGGGATGAGTTTGAGCGCCTGGTAGCGGAGGCGTTGGACGACCTACCGCCTTTCTTTCAGGAGAGAATGAACAACGTTGAGGTGCTGGTGCAGCCATGGCCTTCGCGGAGCGATTTGCAGAGTGCCGGCGTTGCCTCCCGTTATCATCTGCTTGGCCTTTACCATGGGGTCCCGCTAACGGCCCGTACCCAGGGGTATAATCTGGTACCGCCGGATACGATTACCCTGTTTCAGCGGCCGATTGAACTGGTGGCCGGTGATAACCCGGAAGCGATTCGCACCCAGGTGCGCCACACTGTCATCCACGAACTGGCCCATCACTTTGGGATCAGTGACGACCGCCTGCGCGAATTGGGCGCGTACTGATGAGAGGGTCGTTTCGAATAAGTTGGAGCCGGTAAGTGTAGTACGATTTGGCAATCATGCCGGAAGAGATTTGGCAAATCGTTTTGCAAGGGTGGATCAAACGATGCTTGCACTTTCGCTAGCGAAGCAATTAAAGGACGCTGGTTTGCAGTGGCAGCCGCAATTGCACGATGCTTTTGTGATTCCTGATCGGGGGCTGGATGAACGGCCCTTCGTGATTACGGAAGTGATGGCCTATATTGAGCAATTGTGGGGCTCACCAATGGTCACCTTTCACGGCACAGCTGAGTGGGCGCTGGATTACGTGCTGCAGACGGAAGCGGTCTGGATCCCCTCAGAGTCCCAGCTGCGGGAACTAATCGTCCAACGGGTGGATAACCTAAGCCTGGTATGCACGCAAGAAGGATGCGAGTGCCGTTTCAAACTGGAAGGGCAGCCCTACAGTTACTCGGCCAGCGATGCCTGTGACGCTTATGGTTCGGCTCTGCTCCAGGTACTCTGGCAGCAGGCCGCCGACCCGGAGGCAAACTAGAATGCGCGATGTTGTGAGGCGTCTCGGTGCCATTCCTTTTGTTTTGCTTGGGGTCGGTTTGGTCTTTTTGGGCCTGCTGGCCCTGAATCATATTGTCAACAACTTCTGGCCGTTCGATGTGGAGCGGCTGGATCTGATCCGGGCGACTGCCCGCATGCAGGTAGATGCAGCTGCCCTATTGGAAGCGGCAAACCTGGAGATTTTGCTCGCATTTCTGGCGGCTGTAATGGTGGCTGTCACCGGTCTGGTCTTGCCATTGGTCTACTATCTGAACAAACGTCTCCGTGCCAGCGACCAGTTACCTTCTTTTCTATTAGTGTTGCGCCAGGCGATGTGGGTCGGTATCTGGGTTGCGTTTTGTGTCTGGTTGCAGATGAATCGCACGCTGGGTCTGGCTGTTGTATTGTTGGTGGCTGCTGTGTTGGCGATGTTTGAGATTTTGCTTCAGGTACGCACCCGCGCTTCTTCTGTTTTTGAATAAGGGACGCTTATTTTTGCGAACCTGTTGCCACCAGAAAGTTTAAACGGCTATGAACGAAGAAGGTAATAACGGTAATAGTGAATTGCAGGCGCTGCTCCGGCAGTTGCCCAGTGTAGACCGTCTCCTCCTCTCTCCGGCAGCATATGATCTGGTGGAGCGTTATGGTCGAGAATTGGTCGTGGAATCCTTGCGCGCCACCCTGGACCATTTGCGCGCGGCTATTGTTCGCCAACGGCGACCGGTACCGATGAATGCTACCATTGTTCAAGAGGCGCGTGAGTGGCTGGAAGCGTTGGTGGCCCCAACCATCCGGCCCGTCATCAACGCTACCGGGGTCATTATCCATACCAACCTGGGACGGGCACCGCTGAGCCAGGTAGCCCGCCAGGCGATGGTGGCCGTTGCTGCCGGGTACAGCACCCTGGAGTATGAACTGGCAGCCGGGGCCCGGGGCTCTCGTAGCGTCCATGCAGCCCAACTCCTGACCCGGTTAACGGGGGCGGAAGACGCGTTCGTTGCCAATAATAATGCCGGGGCCGTATTACTCATGCTCACTACTCTTTGCCAGGGTCGGGAGGTGATTATCAGCCGTGGCCAACTCGTCGAGATCGGGGGAGGTTTTCGCGTCCCGGATGTGATGGCTCAATCGGGCGCACGGCTGGTAGAGGTTGGCACAACCAACCGCACTCACCTGCATGATTATGCCCGGGCAATTACTCCTGAGACGGCGGCGATCCTGGTGGCCCACCATTCGAACTTCAAGGTGGTAGGATTTACGAGCGAACCCGAGTTGGCGGAAGTTGCAGAACTGGCTCACGAACATGACGTCTTTCTCCTGTACGATCAGGGGAGCGGTGCGCTCCTGGATACTTCCCATTATGGGCTGGCACCTGAACCAACCGTACTTGAAGGGTTGGTAGCGGGCGCCGACGTGGTTGCCTTCAGCGGTGATAAGCTGCTGGGGGGACCTCAGGCCGGCATACTCTGCGGTCGCCAGGCGCTGATAGAGCGACTTCGCCGCCACCCACTTGCCCGGGCCTTGCGCCCCGATAAGCTTTGCCTTTCGGCGCTGGCTGCCACCCTTACTCACTACCTGACAGGGGAGACGGAGACCGCCATTCCAGTCTGGCGCATGATTGCCCGCCCGCTGGCCGAGATTGAGGAGACCGCGTTTGCCTGGGCAGATCAGCTACAGGCCCAGGGTGTGGAGGCAACCGTTATCGAAGGCGACTCGACTGTCGGTGGCGGCAGTCTGCCGGGGACGACGCTACCGACCAGGTTGTTGGCTATTGCCCATCCGGATCTGCCGGCACTGGCCTCGGCGTTGCGCCTGAACCAGGATCCGCCTGTTGTTGCCCGTATTGCGGGTGACCGCCTGCTGTGTGATCCACGCACCGTTCTGGAGGACCAGGAAGAAGCGCTTCTGAGCGCGCTGGCTGGCCAGGCATCGTTATCATGAGACTGTCAGTATTCAGAGATCCTGGTGAAATTTTCAGAAAGAGCTGAACGCCGATAGCAGATGGCTGTCAGCGATTCCGCGGGAGGAAAGAATGTCCTACGAAACCACTGTTCCCACTGGCGAGAAGTTGGAGACTATCGAGATTGCTCGTAGTGCCTTGATCGACTGGAACGCGGCCCAACCCGACAACTTTTTTGTTGCTGACCGCAATCTGCAGCGGCTGCTGGAACTATACTGGGGAGCCGAGAAGTATAAAGATGAGGCAGCACGTCTCTATCACTTTGGGGGGGTCGTCGCGACAACTTTGGACGAACTGGTGCGACTCTCCAACGAGCAGGAGAATTTACCTCGCCTGGATCGCTATAATGGTCTCGGGGAGCGGATCGAAGCCGTTGATTATCATCCGGCATATCACCAGGCCGGCCGTCTTATCTATGGTTCGGGCATGATGCAGGTCTATGAGGAGCCCGGCAACAATTTGCTTAGCCTCGCTTTGTTCTACCTCTCGTCGCTCAACGGCGAGGCCGGTCACAACTGCCCATTGGCCATGACGGCCGGACTCATCAAGGCGCTCCAGGCGGAAGGCTCGCCTGCGCTGCGGACTCGGTACCTGCCCCAACTTCTTGATTCCGATTACGATTCGAACTTGAATGGCGGCCAATTCCTGACCGAAGTCCAGGGCGGTTCGGATGTTGGCGCCAACGCCGTCATAGCCACCCCCCTCGATCCCGCTGCAGAAGGAACCTGGCTGCTCAACGGCGAAAAGTGGTTCACGTCCAACGTGACGGCTGACCTGATTCTGGTTACTGCACGTGTCCCCGAACAGGGAGAGGGAACCCGCGGATTGGGCCTCTTCCTCGTGCCTCGCCGTTTGGAGGACGGTGCATTGAACCACCTCTATATCCGCCGCCTGAAAGATAAATTGGGCACGCGCTCCATGGCCACCGGTGAGGTGGAGTTCCGAGATGCGCTCGCTTACCAGATCGGCGACCTGGAGAACGGTTTTCGCAATATGATGGTTTACGTGATTAATACTTCCCGGATCTTCAATGCGGTTGGCTGCGCGGCGATTGCGCGCCGTGCTTATTTCGTCGCCTGGGGATATGCGCGTTACCGGCGCGCGTTTGGCCAGCCGGTGATTCACTTTCCCCTGGTCCAGGATGTCCTGGCTAAGATGCGGGCGGATGCTGCTGCCATCTTCTCCGGAACGATGCGCATTGTGCACACCCTGGATGAGATCGAGACCGGGAAGAAAGATGACGCGGCGACCGGTGCCTTTCTGCGGATGGCGCTAAATTTAAACAAATACCGTTCATCTCTCATTTCGCACGAGGTGGCTCAGCAGGGGATTGAGATTCTGGGCGGTAACGGCACGGTAGAAGATTTTTCTGTCCTGCCGCGACTGTTGCGAGACAATGTCGTCTTCGAAAACTGGGAGGGATCCCACAACGTTTTGCTGGCCCAGGTTCAGCGGGATATGCGCCGCTACCAGGTCCATGAGGCGTTCTTTGCCCAGGTGGAGGAGATGCTGGAACCACTTCCTTTCAAGCGGTTACGGCGCGAAGGGCTGGCGCAACTGGCCGAGATTCGCGAACAGCTGGACGCGCTCTTGCAGATGGATGAGTTAAGCGCCAGCTTGCCTTTCCGGCCGTTAATGGACAAGTTGACCGACCTCTACTATGTTGCCTGTATGGGGGTTGAGGCCGCCTGGGAAGTGTATAAGAAAGACGATCGGAGCAAACAGCGGCTGGCCGAATTCTTCTTTGACCGCCGCGTGGCGAAGCGGGAAGCGATCGACATTCCCAACTACGCCGACCAGGTGAGTCGTCTCTGTGCCGATATCCGGCCTACCCGGGTGGCGAAGGACCTGGATCAAGAGGAGGAGCTATCCTCTGATTGACGAGACGCGGTCAGGGGAGGTCCGTCCGGCTCCCTGTCAATGCTGAATCAGGTGAGGAGGAACAAGTGAGCGAGGTACGGAGCAGGCAATTGCCGGTTAGCGCTGATGTTGTCGTGATCGGCGCGGGCGTCATCGGCTGCAGTAGCGCATACCATCTCGCGGAGATGGGGATTGGCGACATCGTCGTCCTCGAAAAAGGCGAGATTGGAGGTGGTGCTTCTGGTAAATCGGCGTCGATGCTCAGTCTTCAATTCTGCCATGATCCGCTGACAGCCCGCCTGGCAAAATACTCGTATGGGCGATATATGGCGTTTGAGGAAGAGATGGGCGTGCCTCTCGACTTTCACAGGAGCGGCTGGCTGACGGTGGCCACCGCAGACACCGCCCAGCGACTGCGGGAGCAGGTTCAGATGCTGCAATCGTTGGGAATAACCACCGAGATCCTGACGCCTGCCGATATCAAGGACCGCTACCCACAGATCAATGTCGAGGATATCGAAGTTGGCACCTGGGGTCCAGATGATGGCCCCTTCGATGCCCACATGATCATCTCTGGCTACGTGCGGCGGGCACGCGCGCTAGGCGTTCGTATCATTGAGGGTGTGCCGGCCTTGGCCGTCCGAACGGAGAAGGGCCGGGTCACCGGCGTTACCACACCGGCGGGCACAATCGCCACGACCACTGTGGTTAATGCTGCCGGGCCCTGGGCTACGGAAGTTGGGCGACTGGCCGGCGTCGACGTCCCTTTGGCCAATTCCGCCCGGACCATTGTCGTTACCGATAGCCTGCCTGAGATTCCGGCTGACTATCCCTTTGTCGAGGACCTGACGACCGAATGGTACTTCCGGCCGGAGGTTGAGGGGGTGCTGATGGGTATGGGCGCCACCCCACCGCCGACGCTTGAGCCGCCGTTGGACGAGGTGCAGTTGGAGGCTATGATCGAGGTCGCCGTGCATCGCGTACCCGTGCTGGAGCGGGCCGGTTTGTTGACGGCGTGGACAGGGGTGCGCCCGTTGACCACCGACGGGCAGCCAATTCTGGGTCCCGCGCCGGACGTTGACGGTTTCTGGCTTAATGCCGGCTGGGGAGGAGTTGGCCTGATCCAGGCTCCGGTCGCCGGTCGGCTGCTGGCCGAATACTTGGTGCAGGGAGAGCCTTCCCTCTTTGACGTCAGCGCGCTCCATCCCGAACGGTTTGGGGATTAGAGAGGGAATTGCAGTAACAAACTCTATTCTCCAATCTCCGTGTAATAACGATCCCCGGCACAGTGACGGCAGAGCGGGTGCGCTTCTACCATAACTTCCCGCTCGTTGATTATCTCTTCCCCACAGCAGTGGCACGTGGTCCGGATGCCGGGTTTACTCAAAATATCTTGTAGAGTCTGGGTGAGTTGTACGCGCTTCACCACCAGCAGTTCTTCATCGGGGATCACCTGGTAGGCCTCGAGGTAAGCGTGCCAGCGGCTGCGCGCGTCCGGCACGTAGCGACGGGCCAGGGTGCGCGCAACCGGCGCCGGATGAACGCGTACCGCCTTGCCGGTGTGCGTGTCTACCAGGGTAGCGGCCACTTTGCCGTAGTCGAGCACACGCAGCGTGCGCCGGCCGACCTCGCACCCGGTCGCCACGGCGACACCGTCCAGGCCGCAGCCGTCCGTCTCGACTATTGTCAACAACCGTTTACGATCATTGAAAAAACGGCGGGTCTCTCCCTCATCCACGAGCTTCAGGGCCCGCAGCCCTCGCAAACCCAGGCGTACGCCCAGCACCTGCCGCGGGCAGAGATGCCGGTGACGCCGGGCGGATTCCAGCAACAATTCGGCCAGCAAAGCGTTATCAGGCTTCATTAGAAGAAGAGAGGGATGCCGGGCAGGGTAAAGATGAAGGAACTGCCGCCCTCCGGTTCATTTTCCACCCAGATTTGGCCCCCATGAGCTTCGATTGCCAGTTTACAGAAAGAAAGGCCGAGGCCGGTTCCCCGCACCTGGCCACCTCCTACGTTGACACGGGTAAAGCGCTCAAAGATTCGCTCCCGGTAGGCAGCGGGGACGCCCGGCCCCCGGTCGCTGACAATACAACGGACGCCGGTTTCGTAGCCATCCGGAGCCTGTTCCGGGGTCAGAGTAACCGTCACGCGGGTGGCAGCCGGCGCGAACTTGAGGGCGTTGTCTAGCAAGTTGACGAAGACGCGGCGGATAATGTCGGCGTCCGCCCAGACCGGCGGCAGGTCAGGAGCGTGCTCCAGAATTAGCTCGATCTCTTTTTGTTGCGCCAGCGGCTGGAGCCGGTCAAACAGCGCGACCGCCAGCGGAGGTAGACGCATCGCCTCTGCTTCCACTACCATCTGCCCGGCCTCAAGGCGAGTCATGTCCATCAGGGAGTCGATCATGTCCAGCATGTCGTCACAGCCGTAGCGGGCCTTCTGCACCTGGGTGCGCGCGTCGGCGGTCGCCCCTTCGGCCAGGGCGCTTTCCATCATCTCTATCTGACTGGCAAGGGTTGTCACCGGGTTACGCAGATCGTGGACGATCATGTGAGTGACATTGGTACGCCACTCTGCCCGTTCCTGCTCTTCGGTCACATCGTGCAGAACCATTAGCCAGCCCAACAACTGGTCGTCATCGCCCACCACTGCTGCTTCATTCCGTTCGATGAAGCGACGCGCGCCAGCTTCTCTGGTGCCCTGGTGATTCCGCTGGATGTAAACCGTGCGCTGTTCCGGCGGCGACTGGCCGCTTCGCAGCGCCCGCAGCCGTTGGGTAAGGGTTTCGGACTCATAGCCCAGATTGGCAGCCGCCGTCGTTGGTAGCACCGTTCCCTGGAGTGTTGTTTGGGGCCTTCCCAGTAGTGTGGCTGCCGGCGGGTTGACCAGAACGATCTCTCCCGTCGTATTGACCATTAAGACGCCCTCGTTGGTGGAGTTTAGCAGGGCCTGTAACTGCTTCACCCTCCCGGCCAGCGCCTCATCGGTGCGATTATACAGCCGAACCACTTCGCTATAGAGGCGGGCGTT
>Ga0207752_1001226_pt1 | contig 11917 bp, 11 predicted proteins | sample Pon2CUnioCityCA_6_FD_187272 | JGI IMG/M metagenome (GOLD analysis project Ga0207752, IMG submission 187272) | Marine sediment microbial community from Union City, CA, USA - Pond 2C Sediment 2 (SPAdes) | ecosystem: Environmental > Aquatic > Marine > Intertidal zone > Salt pond sediment ... | reverse complement strand
CCGATCACTTATCATTTGGTTTCCGATCACGGCCTCCGGGTCAACATCCTGCGGGCCCGCATCGATCCGGGAAAACAGGGGCGGATGGTGGTCGATCTGGAAGGCGACGACAGCAATCTGGCTGCAGGGCTGAACTACCTGGAAAGAGTCGGCGTTGAAATCAAGCCGCTGACCACCGAAATCCGGCATATGGAGGAAAACTGCACGGCCTGCACGGCGTGCATCCCCCATTGTCCGACCGGCGCTTTATCTGCGGACCGCAAAGACTCCTGGGCGGTGGTCTTCGAGCCGGGAAAATGCATCGTATGCCTGTCTTGCATGGAGGTGTGCATCTACCGCGCGATGGAATTGGGAGAAGAGTAAGATGATTGCGGCGAATCCTATCTCCCACACCTGGGAAAGGCGTGCCCGTCATGAATGGGAGAGATCTATTGCCGGCCGGTTTGAACACCCCGTTCAATGGCCGTTCAGCGCCTCGGTCCGGCCAGAGGCAATTCTCTTTGCCAGCATCAAATCTCCGGGCGTGTTGATGTTGAAAAATGAGAGCAAAGCCGGGTCTACGGTCTTTAGCCGGTCATAGGAAATCCGTTTCACCGCGACACTTTCAAACAGGCGGTCCACCTTTGGATCCTCCCGCTCAAGCTGCGCCTCGATCAGCGGGATGCATCGTTTCGAGTAGACTGCGCAAAGCGGTTGATAATAGGTGCCGGAAAAGGGGACCACGATGTCCATGCCGGGTTCGATCTCCCGACCCAGCAAGGAAACCACCTCCGGGGCCAAAAAAGGGATGTCACAGCCGGCAAAAAAGACAAAGGGGGTGGCGGCATGGACCAGACCGGCATGAATTCCGGTCAAGGTGCTGCGCTGTGGCAGGATGTCCGTGGCGACCCGGAATCGGCCCTTGCGGCGCTGCTGCCCGCTTCGGATGACCAAAAGGCATTCCTTAAAGCAGGACAAGAGCACGTCACCGATCCGCGCCAGGAAGGTCTTTCCCCCGATCGTCAGGTCCGCCTTGCTTCGTCCACCCATTCGAAGGTTCTTTCCGCCGGCAAGGACTGCGCCGCTGCACAAATGATCGTCTGGCTGTGTCACGTTTTTTCCGGCGAAATCCAGCCGCCCGCTCCGGCGTGCAGAAAGTGAATGAAAACCCTCATCCGGCCGCATTCTCCAAAAGCGCATCGATCTGGGCGTTGATCTGTTCGTCGGTGCTGTGTTTTAAGCGGATGGCCCGGGCCGGGCACTCGGCCGGGCAGATGCCGCAGCCGCGGCACTTTGCCGGCGGAATCTCCGAAACCCCGTCTTCGTTGATAAACGGCGCGCCGAAGGGGCATGCGCGCACGCAGGCAAGACATGCGGCGCACAGGTCGGGATCGACCTCGGCCACGGTGGCCGAGGTCTTCATCTTTTTTTTCGAAAGGACCTTGACGGCCTGCTGGGCAGCGCCCTGGGCCATGGCGATCGACTCGGGAATAAACCGCGGGCTGTGGGCCAGCCCGGCAAGGTAAATCCCGGGCGTTGAAAATTCCATGGGCTGGAGCTTGACGTGGGCTTCCATGAAAAAGCCCTCGGCCGTGCGGGGCAGCTTCAACAGGTTGGCCACCGAACCGGATGCCTCATGGGGGCGCATTCCGGCGCTGAGCACGACCAGGTCCGCCTCGGCCCGAAAGTCTTCAAAGGAGCTTCTGTCGGTAAAATCCACGACCAGCTTTCCGTTTCCGTCGGTTGCGACCTGCGGCGGATGCTCAGGGATGTATCGGAAAAAAAGCACCCCCAAACGCCGGGCTTCCAGGTAGTAGAGCTCTTTGAACCCGAAGGTGCGAAGGTCCCGGTACAAGACGATCACTTGTATGTCCGGGTTGGCTTTTTTAAGGGCGATGCTGTTTTTTACCGCAGCGCTGCAGCACACCCGGCTGCAGTAGGGAAAATCGGCGTTGCGCGAGCCGACGCACTGGATCATCACCACCCGGGAAAGGCGGCGGAGCGGCTCTGGATCGGTCCGGATCCGCCGGGAAAGTTCCACCTGGGTCAGGACGCGGTCGTCTTTCCCGTGAAGGTGCTCGCTGGGTACGTAGGCCTGGGCGCCGGTGGCCACGACGACTGCCCCGTACGTAAGATCGACGCTGCCGTCCGCCCCTTGAACGCTGCCGGTAAAGGCGCCCACGTATCCGTCGTGTGCGGCGACTTTGCTGTCTGTGTATACGGTGATCCTCGGGTGGTTCAGCACGCGGCGCTCCAGACGGCGAATCAACTGCTGCGGAGAGTCGCCCTCGAGGGTTTCGGTCAGGTGGCGGGCAAAGCCGCCAAGCCGATGATCTTTTTCCACCAGGTGAACCGCAAACCCCTGATCGGCGACCGTCAGCGCGGCCGTCATGCCGGAGATGCCGCCGCCGACCACCAGGGCCTTGTCGGTCACGCGATAGCGCTGCTCGGTCAGCGGTTCGAGGTAAAGCGCGCGCCGGACGGCGCCCCGCGCCAGGGAGAACGCTTTTTCCGTGGCTTTGTCCGGTTCTTTGGCATGCACCCAGGAGCATTGGTTCCGGATGTTGGCCATGGTGACCAGGTAGGGATTGAGGCCGGCGCGGCCGAGGGTTTCGGCAAACAGCGGTTCGTGGGTTTTCGGAGAGCAGGCCGCCACGACGATCCGATTCAGGTTGTGTTTGCGGATCGATTCGACCAGCCGGTCCTGGGTTTCGTTCGCGCAGGTAAATACGAAATCTTCGGCCCACGCGACCTCCGGCATCTCCCGGAGGCGTTGGATCATGGCAGGAATGTCCACGACCCCGGCGATATTCGATCCGCAGTGGCAAATAAAGACGCCCACCCGCGGGTCGCCGGTGTCGCTCGGAGCGCCGACGGTTTCCGGTTCGGCCGCCGGTTGGCTGCGGGCCGAAGAAAGCAGGATCGAGGCTTCGGCGGCGGCTGTGCCGGCCTGCACCACGGTTTCGGGGATGTCTTTGGGAGACTCGATGCCGCCGCACACATACACGCCGGCCCGGTTGGTGGCCGCCGGCTCGTCAAAGGGGGCTTGTGCAAACCCATAGGGGTTCAAGTCCAGCCCCAGTCTTCCGGCAAGATCGCGCCACGAGCCGGGGGGCTGAAAGCCGCTGGAGAGCACGACCAGGTCGAAGGTCTCCTCTTTTTTTGCGTGCTGTTCGTGGTCGAAGGTTTCGATGATCAGGTTTTCGGTTTCCGGGTCCAGGTAGACCTGGGAGATCATCGATCGCCGGTACTGGACCCCGTGCTGGTAGCGGGCGCGCTCCACGTAGTCGTCGAAGCCTTTGCCGTGGGCGCGGACGTCCATGAAATAGATGACGGCCTCGGCCTCGGGGTGATGAGTCCTGGTCATCACGGCCTGCTTGGCGGCATGCATGCAGCAGACCGACGAGCAGAAAGGCCGGTTACGGGCAGCGTCCCGGGAAAGCACACACTGGATCCAGGCCACTTTTTGCGGCGGTTTTCCGTCCGAGGGGCGGGCAAGATGGCCGGCCGTCGGGCCGGTGGCAGACAGCATCCGCTCGTACTGCAGGGAGCTGACCACGTTCTTGTAGCGGCCGAACCCGTACTCGCCGTGCTCCCGGGTCAAGGCAAGCTCGAAGCCTGCGGCCAGGACCACCGCACCCACGGAAAGAGAGACGATTTTTGGCTTCTGGTCGAACTCCACGGCGTCTGCCGGGCAGATTTTTTTGCACAGGCCGCAGCGGCCGCGGGTCAGGTACAGGCAGTGATCGGGGTCGAGGGCGTATTTGAGGGGCACCGCCTGGGGAAACGTTACGAATGCGGCTTTGCGCATGGAAAGCTCCCCGTTGAAGGCGTCGGGCACCTTCTTCGGGCACTTTTCGGCGCATTGGCCGCAGGCGATGCATTTTTCCGGATCGATGTAGCGGGGCCGCTTTTCGATGCGGGCGGAAAATCGGCCCGGATCGCCCTCCAGGTCCAGCAGCCGGGTGTTGGACAGGATTTCGATGTTCCGGTGGCCGGCCACCTGCACCAGTTTCGGGGAAAACATGCACGTGGAGCAGTCGTTGGTGGGAAAGGTCTTGTCCAGGCGGGCCATCACCCCACCCAGGGTGTAGGCGGCTTCGGCCAGATAGACATAGAATCCGGCATCGGCAAGATCGAGGGCGCACTGGATGCCGCCGATCCCGCCGCCGACCACCAGCACCTTGCCCTCAGGCGGGCCGGTGCGATCAGTGATGGACGGACCGCGGCTCACGGGATCACCCCCTTTTCGCGAAGCAGGGGAAGGGGGTCGGCCACGTGTTTGCGGAGCCAGTGCTGCGGCCGGCCGCCGGAGATCAAGGCCAGACGAAGCAGCTCGGTGAAATAGAAAACCGGCGTTGCCGGACCGCTTTCTTTTGCCTGGATCAGGTCCAGGTTCGCCTGGCAAAGGGGGCAGGAAACGACGATGGCCTCGGCGCCGGCCTGACGCGCCTTGATGAGCAGTTTCCGGGTGAGGGTTTCCTGGATGTCCCTTCGGCCGATCCCGATGCTGGCCCCGCAGCAGGTGGTTTTATAGGACCAGTCCAGGGCTTCGGCGCCGACGGCTGCGGCGAGCCGATCCAGGGTCTGGGGATTTTCATAGTCGGTGAATCCGGTAATCCGCGGCGGGCGGACCATTTGGCAGCCGTAGTAGCTGACCAGCTTCAGCCCGGATAGGGGCCGAACGGTGCCCTGACTGATTTTATCCAGCATCTTTTCTTCGGCCAGCAGCCGGGTCATGTCGTGGATCTTTATCTTGCCGGTCACCGGCCAGGGAACGTCGTAGATGCCTTTTTCGATCATGACCTGGGAAAAGCGCATTCGGTTGAAGCAATTGGCGCAGGGGACCACGATGTCCAGGCCGAGCTTTTCGGCGGCCGCGATGTTCCGTGCCGGCAGGGCGACGGCCATCGCCTCGCTCAGGCTGTGGGCGGCCGTCGCCCCGCAGCAGGACCAGTCTTCGATCTCTACCAGATCGACTTCCAGGCGTCGGAAGACAGCCTCGATGGACTCGGCGTAGTCGCTGGCCATCCCTTCCAGGGAGCAGCCCGGGTAAAATGCCAGCCGCATCAGAGATTCTCCCCGTTGCGGTTTTGAACCAGCGTCCGGATCTCTCCGACGGCCTTGCAGCGGTGGGGAATGAGCTTCAGTTTTCCCTGCCGCCACAACGTCAGGCCCAGCTCGATTTCTTCTTTCAGGGCGCCGGTCCGAAGCTTGTCTTTCAGGATTCCGGGCTTCAGGTTGAGGGCGCCCATGAGCCAGAATTCGTTGACCCGGCCGAAGCGCTGAAGCTCTTCGATGAACGTCCGGTGAAATGTCGCCAGTTGAAGCTCCCTGGGACGAATGGCCGAGCGCGCGGCCATCTTGCGCAGGTGCTGGATCGTTTCGGCCACGCCCACGTCGTTGGGGCAGTAGGTGGTGCACATTTCACACGAGAGGCAGACCCAGACGGTGGCCGATGCCAAAAGCCTTTCCCGCCATCCGAGCTGAACGTATCGGATCACCTGATGCGGCTTGACGTCCATAAACGGGCTGACCGGACAGGCATTGGTGCACCGTTCGCACTGGTAGCAGGCGGAGATGTTCGCGCCGGTTTCTCCTTCCAACCGTTTCAGAAAATGATCGCCCCGGTCGCCGATTCGGTGCCGTGTGCGCGCATCCTCCGACCGCCGGCCCGCATTTCTGTTTGGATTGGCCTCATGCATACGCTCTCCTGACACATGCTTCATGCTGCGATTCTGAAAATCCGAAAAGGTCGTCGATCTCCTGGAGAAGCCGGGAATATATCAGCCGGTTTGAACGCTCCAGGCCGGAAAAAAATGCCGGATCGACCGCGCCGCTTTTTACTGCCGCCTCCCGCAAAAAGCGAATCAGCCCACGTCCGTCGACCTCTTGGGAGCAGACATCCGTACAGCGGTTGCACTCTAAACAAAGCCAGAGGGCTGGCGAGCGGAAAAGCGCCTCTGCCTGTCCGAGTTGAACCATCCGCAAAAGCGCCCGCGGATCGAACACGTTGCGGTGGCAGGAGATCGGACAAGCACTGGAGCATTCCCCGCAGGTGAAGCAGCGCAGAATACCCGTCTCCCTCACCGGTTTTCGAAGCGTCGAAAACGCCGGCTTCAAGTCTACAGGTATGACCCGACGGGCAGGCGGCGGTACTGCAGTGTCCATCCACCGTCTCCAGCGGGTCTCCGTCAGTTCGACAGTTCTTCCATCCAGTGCCGCAGCAGCGGCCCGCCACCGAACCTGCTGAAACCGATAGAACAAATCCCGGTAGCGCTGAACGGTCTCCCAGGAAATCCGGCCGCTGGAAACCATCTCTCTCCGGATATATGCAATCACCGCCGCTGGGCTCACGGCGTTGGGGCATATCTGCGCGCAACGCCGACAGGTCAGACAATACCAGATTTCCGGGAGATCCAGCAGCTCATCCAGCATACCGATGGCCGCCATTCGGACGATTTTCTGCGGCCGCAGCCGGCCGGTGGCGATATTGACCGGACATTCGAAATCGCAGGAGCCGCAGGTCCAGCAGCATCGGATACCGGCCCGGCTTTCGGACTCGATACGCCGACCGGCTCGGGGTTGGTAGTGAATGATCCCCTCCATGTTTTCATCTCTGACGGGTTTGGTTGAAAGCCTGCTCCCGCCTCAGGCCGGGCAGTTGGTCAGTTCTTGAAAGGGAGCCGCGTTTGTTCTACTGACGAGACTCCTCGGGGGCACACTATGGAGTCAAAAGTATTGATAGATATACTTTCCGCTAGCAGGCCGCCCTCCGGCACAAGGGCCCGTGGCCGGCGGCCAGGTCGAAACGCACAGCGATGAAGTCGGCCATGGCTGAAAAGTCCCGGCTGCCGAACCGGGCAACCCCCCAGTCAAGAGGGGCGTCGCTCACCACGGCGATCAGGTTCGGATCGTGCCGGCATGCCGGCGGCTTGTGGATTTCAGGTCGAAACACCTCGATTTTCGGAAGCGGCGCCCGCTTGAAGCCTTCCACCAGGACCAGGTCCATCCCGGACAGCAGCGGCAAAAGCTCCCACGGCTGGTGGTCGCGATCGGCATCCATGACCATGCCGATTTTGTTGGGCGAGGTTACGATCGTGGCCGCGGCCCCGGCCTGTTTGTGCCGCCAACTGTCTTTTCCGGGGCGGTCCATCTCGAAGCCGTGGACGTCGTGTTTGATGGTGGCCACCCGCAGCCCGCGGCGGTTGAATTCTCCCACCAGACCGACGGTCACGGTGGTCTTGCCGGATCCGGAAAACCCGGTGATGCCCATTATCGGGGGGTGTCCGGAACCGGATTCACGGTCGAGGCAGCGGATCCTTTCACGGTATGTCGCGGCAGTTGTCGACATCTTTATCCTCCGATTGCATGCATTGCGCCTGATGTTCGATGGTATCGCCGGGTTTAACCCAGCCGCCTTCCAGCACCCGAACGAAAATCCCTTCCTTCGGCATCACGCAGTCGCCCACCTGGTGAAAAATGGCACACCGGCTGTGGCACTCTTTGCCGATCTGGGTGACTTCCACAAGGCAGTCGGCGCCGAGCCTCAGGCGGGTGCCGACCGGAAGGCGCCACAGTTCGATGCCTTCGGTGGTGATGTTCTCTGCAAAATCCCCCGGAGAAACATCCAGGCCCTTTCGGCGGATCTTTTCGATGCTTTCGGCCGCCAGGAGGCTGACCTGCCGGTGCCATTTTCCGGCGTGGGCGTCGTTTTGAAGACCGAAGTCCTCGAGCAGAAAGCCTGCTGCGATGTTCTTCTTTTTGACCCCTTTGCGGTCGCTGACGGAAACGGCCGTCACGCGCACCTTCGGTCGGGTTTCAGTCGGCATCGAATCTCCTATTCTACATCCCCTTGCCGAAGGGACAGTGGGGGTAGCTGCAGTCGGGACAGTCCCGGCAAAGACCGCCATGGCCGATAAACGCCAGCTCCTTTTTGCCGATCCGTTCTCCGGCCAGGATCCGCGGCAGGATCAGATCCAGCACGGTGATCCGGTGGTGCAGACCGCAGGCAGGCACGCCCAGCAAGGGGGTGTCGCCGATATAGGCCGTCAGGAACATGGCCCCGGGCAGGGCCGCCGCGCCGTAGTGCGCTTCTTCTGCTCCGGCCATGCGGATGGCTTTGCGGGTGACGTCGTCCGGATCCACGCTCATGCCGCCGCTGAGAATCAGCAGGTCGCAGCCGTTGTCCAGATGACCGGCGATGGCTTCGGCGATCAGGTTCTCATCGTCCGGGGCAAAGGCGATCCCGGCCACCTTCGATCCCAGATCGGCGATTTTGGCGGAAAGAATCGGAGCGAACTTATCCTCGATCAATCCGTTAAAAATCTCGCTTCCGGTGACGACGATGCCGGCTCGGACCTTTTTCAGGGTCGCCACGCGGACCGAACCGCCGTTTTGGGCGGCAATGGCGGCCGCCCGCTCCACCGGGGCGCGCTTCATCACCAGGGGAATGGCGCGGGTGGCGGCCACCAGCTCGCCTTTTTTGACCAGGGTGTGGCTGTGCAAGGTGGCGCACATGACTTCGTCGACCATGTTGAAGGCCGCCAGGGCTGCGGCATCCACCTTCAGCAGGCCGTCGACGGCGGCGTGCAGGCCGATCTTGCCTTCTTTCGGACGATCTTCCCACGCGATTCCCTCTCCGGCCAGGGCGCCTGCCAGGATCGATGCGGCCTGGTTTTCGTGGATCTCGTCTTCTTCCAGGTCGATAAGATACAGGTGGTTTTTGCCCAGCTTTTGGAGATGACAAATATCCTCGTTGCAGACTTCATGGCCTTTTGTAAACGCCGGACCCTTGAATTCGCCGGGACGGATTTCGGTAATATCGTGGGCCAGGCGGGTGCCGACGGCATCTTGGACATCGATTTTTTTCAACACGGCAACCTCTCTTTCGGCTGTCGTTGAAGGGTTGAAGCGCTCAGGAAACGGAAACCAGACCGCACCGCGCCGGTACCTGGCGGCTCGGTTCAGAATTGCTTTCCGACGGGGGCGACCAGTCCATGTGCGGCCAGTTCACCTCCCGGGCGTGGCTGAAATAGCAGTTATCCGAACAGGGGCGGCATACCGGCGCACCGTCCACGAGGTATTCTCTGCGGTCGCGGATGACCTGCCCGCAGCGGCTGCACACGGCCTTGAACCGGGTGGGCCCGGGCAGGTCGCACTCGTCTAAGTTCACCCGGACTTTCTGGACTCGGAACAGCACGCTGTCGGGCATACGTCGGTAGGCTTCGAGCTGCCGGGCGCCTTTTCCGGCCACATCCGGGGCGTATGCGCACGCAAGGTCCCGCGCCTCTTCGGTGGAAAGAACGCGGAAAGCCTTGCCGGTCTCCAGGTTCACGAAAGTGGCCGCCATGATGCCGTAGTCCACGAACTTGAGGCTTCGCCGTCCCAACTTGACTCCGGTGACATGGGCAACGGCATCGGCCGTGCACCGGTCCATCTCCACGTAGACGATCAGCTTTTTGATCTGGTCGCGCCGGGTCGGCTCGTCGAGCCCGATGAGCCGGCAGCCGAGCATGGCCATGCGGACCCCGACCACCTGGCCGGGGCACAAGTGGCCGTGGGCCGCCGACGATTCGTTGAGCAGGGCGTCAAACGATTGCATGAACGACTCCTTCCCTCTTTTCCCGCAACTGTGTGCAGCGGCCGCAAACCGCGAAGGTTTTATGTCGACACATCGGCAGCGGCCCTCTGTCCTGCAGGCAGAACGGTCAACGCCTCCAAATCTTCGGCGATAAAGGCGTCGGCTAGAAAAGCCAGGCCCCGGTAAAAATCGGTGCCGGCGTGTTCTGCGACCTTGGCTGCAAACGTCGGCACCCACGCCCCGAGATGATTTTGAAGAAAATGGTGCTGGCGTCGGACGCTTTCTTCCAGCCGCTTGGCATCGACGGCGTCGACAGATTCCAGCGCCTCTCCGGCGAGCAGATGCATGAACTCCAGTTCGGCGCAGATATGGTCCGGCGCATCTTTGAAGTCGGGTGACAAGTCCAGCCCGAGGCTGAGGTACTGCCGGTGGGCCTCGACGGTCGAATCTCCCATCAGCCGGCGCTCGTCTTCCAGGTAGACCGATCCGTATGGCGGCGCCGGAACCAGAAACGGCCCCAAAAAAAGGGCGGTGTAGTCGACTTTCAGGGTGCGTATATCGACGGTGCAAAAGACCGATTTTAGACGGGCGGCGTCTTCACTGGCGGCCGAACCCAGCGTCTCCAGCGCCGCTTCCATCTCCTCCAGGACCGCCGCCAGGGCCGGGGAAGGTTTGCAAAACGCATCGGCGAGCCGGCGGTATACCAGTGATCTGGCGGTCTCCTGCGCTTTGAGCATGTCTGCGATTTCCATCGTGTTTGGCTCTCCAATCATGCGCCTTGCCGGATCGCCCGGTCCAAGGCGGCCAGGCGATTCGGCGCAACGGCGTCTTAGTGTTCAGGGGCAGCTTCCAGCTTCAGGTAGCGCTCCCCCAGGGTATAGAGCAGCAGGGCAACGGCCACGGCCAGGAGCATCACCAGCCATTCGTAAATGCTGGGGAAATACTGGATATATTCGGGGTACTGCTCAGCCTTGGGTCCGATGGGCCGGCTTTGTCCTGCCAGTAGTATCTCCATGTGCATGGCCAGGGTGCCGAACAGGACCAGGCCGGAGGCCAGCATCCGGCCGGCATCGGTGGAGCGGATCGACGGGATCGCCATCAACAAGAAAGGCAGCAGCAATCCTAAAATGACTTCGGTGTTGAGATTGCCGATGCCGCCGAAGATCTGGGCATACTGCCGGTAGTTGAGAAAATCCGGTATGACCGTCGCCGATTCGATGGCGACCTTGACCAGGGTAAAGACGATGACGAGGCCCATGGCCCAGGTGAAGATTCGTGTCATATCGTCCTGTATGGCGTAAATGGATTCAGACGGGCCGCTGCCGCCGATTCGAGCAAGCACGAGGTTGTAAAACAGGCACAAGGCCGCACCGCTTAAAATCGCCATCATCAGACAGTAGATGGACATCACCGGTCCGAAATAGGTCACTCGGGATTCGGTGAGGCCGAACACGGATCCGATCATCAGGGGGGCGACGATGGCGGCAAGAAACGACACATGGCCCAGGGCCTTGCTCAGCGGGCTGTGCCAGTCGCCCATGTGCAGCCGCCAGAATTTGAATGCCAGCACCACGAGTTCCACCGTGTAGATAAACCCCATCCACCAGATCGGAGAGCTAAAGTTCGGGGAAAGCATGATGTAGAACATGTGCCACACGTTGCCCAGCTCCAGCCCGATGGAGACGAATGCCCCTACCAGGGTGGCGATGGCCAGAAACACCAGCCGTTTGGCCAAAGGCTCGTATTTTTGGATCCCGAACACCAGTGGCAGCGAGGCCAGCAGGGTCAGGCCGGAGCTGGTCAGGGCCAGGTAGATGTAGACCCCCAGCGGCAGGGACCACATCAGCACGTCGTTGGCGTTGAACAGGTAATGGCCTTTCGTGAACAGCTGGAAGGCGGCCGCGAGCCCGGTGAGGATCGCGACGCCGAGCAGGCCCAACCATATCCCGTATGCGCTTTTGACTTGACTCATTTAGACACCTCCCTTGGTCGGCTGGTAATGGGCGGGATTGAAGTCGCGGATGTAAAAGACATGCGGGTCGGTCCCGAGCTGCTCGCGAAGCCGAAAAGGGCGGAATTTTCCGAGCAGCTTGCTGACTTCGCTGTTGGGGTTGGAAATATCGCCGAAAATCCTCGCATCCGCCGGGCACGCCTCCACGCAGTAGGGCAGCAATCCCTTTTTGACCCGGTGGTCGCAGAAGGTGCATTTTTCCACCACCCCCTTGGGTCGGATGCCCGGAAGGGTTTCTTCCCGTTCCGGATTGTAGTAGGGGATCACTTTTCCGCCGGCCCTCCTGGTTTCTTCGGCGGGGGAAACGGTGCCGCCTTTGATCAGGGCATCTTTCTGTTGCCAGA
>Ga0207752_1001225_pt1 | contig 11924 bp, 10 predicted proteins | sample Pon2CUnioCityCA_6_FD_187272 | JGI IMG/M metagenome (GOLD analysis project Ga0207752, IMG submission 187272) | Marine sediment microbial community from Union City, CA, USA - Pond 2C Sediment 2 (SPAdes) | ecosystem: Environmental > Aquatic > Marine > Intertidal zone > Salt pond sediment ... | reverse complement strand
GGTCGGGGCCGATGGTGCCGCGCTGCAGGCCGTAATCGCCAGCCCCAGGAGGAGCAGGAGAAGCGAAAAGAAAACAGGCAACAACCCAACCTGGCTCCTGTCCCGGGCCTTTACCACGGCTGTTCGAGCGGGGGCTGCTCCAGTAACTTCTGATAGGCGCCGTCCCACAGCGAGGGTGAACGGGTCATCTTCTTGACCTGGATGTCGGCAACCCTGGGGAACAGATCGGCCAGCAACTCTGGCAGCAAATCCCACGCTTCGTTGCGGATCACGTCGTCGAAGTTGGCTGCGGCCTCGCGTGGCCACTCCCACTCGCGCATAAATCGCTCCGCCTTCATCCAGTAATCCCGCTTTTCCCAGGCCGCCACCGTTTGTTCCACGCTGCGGTCTATCTCGGCCAGCATGAAGACGATCATGGCTGCCATATCTTTGGCATCGGCGTCAATCTCCCCCTTCTTGCTTAAGCGGCGGAGAATTTCGGCAATGGTTCGCTGGCAATGGTTGCGTACTTTACCGGGACTGTTGGTATTGATTACACGGCTCATTCATTTTCCTCGTGTGGCGCCCGGCTCTTCGTCCAGACCGAACCCACGCTACTCTACTACGCGGTGCGCAATACTCGATGGCGCACCATAGGATAGCACGGCCGTTCGAAAGTGCCAATTCATCAAACAGCGATTTCTTAACGGCCGGAGATTGGATATAATGGATAATGATTCTTGTTTCGAAGTGCCATTCCACAATTGTCACAGGGCAATTGCCTGATCGCAAAGCTAACAGATGGGAGAAAATCAATGGTTGAAATGAGAAATGTTTTGGGCCTGATTTTGGGCGGCGGCGCCGGTACCAGACTCTATCCGCTAACCAAAGAGCGGGCGAAACCGGCTGTGCCCCTGGCGGGCAAATACCGCCTGATCGACATTCCGATGAGTAACTGCCTCCACGCGGGGATAGAAAAGATCGCCATTCTGACGCAGTACAACTCGGTTTCTCTCCACCGCCACGTTTTCCGGACCTACACGCGCGATGCCTTTACCAAAGGCTGGGTCCAGATCCTGGCCGCGGAGCAGACGCCGCGCCATGACGAGTGGTACCAGGGCACGGCCGACGCTGTACGCAAGCAGAAGATTGAAATCAGGGAAGCCGGTACCGACCTGGTGATCGTTCTGGCCGGCGATCACCTTTACCGCATGGATTACCGCCGTTTTGTCGAGTTCCACCTGGACAGCGAGGCGGATGTGACGGTGGCGGTCCAGCCGGTCAGCCCGCACGATGCCAGCAGTTTTGGTATTTTGAAGTTGAGCCCGGACAACCAGATCGAGTCCTTCACCGAGAAGCCCAGAGGAGATGCGCTCGACGGGTTGGAGAGCCGGGATGATCCAGAGAAACCGTACATGGCCTCGCTGGGCATCTACGTCTTCAATACGGACGTGCTTTTTGAACTTCTGGAAGGGGATGGAGATGATTTTGGCCATGATATCGTCCCGGCCGCCATGGAGAATCACCGGGTTATGGGCTACGTTTTCGACGGTTTCTGGGAGGATATTGGGACGATCCGCCGCTTCTACGAAGTAAACCTGGAGCTGGCGTCGAACAACCCACCGTTTGATGTCTACATTCCGGACCGGCCGATCTATACCCGGGCCCGTTTCTTGCCCGGCACCGAGATCCACGGAGGTCACATGCACAACGTCCTCCTGGGCGACGGCTGCCGGATTCAAGACGCGACGGTGCGTTACTCGGTCATCGGGTTGCGCAGTATCGTCAACCGGGGCGTGACCCTACACCGCACTGTCGTCATGGGCGCGGATTTTTACGAAACGGACGCGGATCAATTGGAGAACCGGCGCCTTGGCCGGCCGGACGTGGGAATTGGGCCGGGGTCGGTGATTGAGGGGGCGATCATCGACAAAAATGCCCGGATTGGGCGCCGCGCCGTCATCCGCATGGTTCCCGATCGGCCGGATGAAGAGCACGATAATTGGGTCTCCCGTGACGGCATCGTGATCGTCCCCAAGAATGCGGTCATCCCCGACGGGACCGTGATCTAGGATGTGAAATTGGGGAAAGCTCGCCCAATTTCAGGCGTTTTCCATCCACTCCGCCGCCTCTTCCGGTGTTGGGAAGGGGCCGGCGGCGTGGGCGTAGATTTCTACCCGCTTCTTCTCCGGGTAAACAATGCCCGGGAGCCAGCCGAATCCTGCCTGCGGCGGGTGGAGGGCCGCGCAAAGGCCGTCCCGCCACGGCCTGGGAAACTGCCAGACAACCCAGTCACCAATATCGTCCAGCACCAGTTCGGTGGGGGTGTCGTTCTTCAGGTTGGTGACCGTGATCGGCACAGATAATTCAGGCATCGGCTCTTTCTCCGGCAACTTCGAGCAGGATTTCCATTACCTGCGCCGTGTCTGCTAAATTGGGCAGGAGGTAGTCCGGGTTGTAGCGGGCCAGGGTCTCGAGTGAATGACTGCCACTGGCCACGGCCAGCGAGCGGGCGCTGCTGTGACGGGCACAGACAATATCTGCCGGTGTGTCGCCAATGATGACTGTCTGGTCACCCGTGAACGTGCCGCCGGTTAACCAGGATGCCCGGCGCATCGCCAGTTCGGGTAGCAGGTTCCGATCTTTTGCGTCAGAGCCGTAGGCGCCAACCCGGAATTGGGACGGATCGATTCCTGCCGCTGCCAGCTTCAAGGGCGCGGTTGACGCGATGTTACCGGTCACCAGCCCAATTATCACGTCCGTCCGCTCTTGCAGCCGGTCGAGGAGGGCGGGAACGCCCACACATGGTTGGATACGCTTGTCGGGGAAGATCGACTGGCCGTGTTGGGCCATCAGCGTGTAGACCGCCTCCAGCCTTGCTTCGACATCGGCGGCCGCAATTCCCGCTGCCTGCAACAGCTCGCTAATAATCAGCGGGTCCGTCTTGCCGGCCATCGAATAGTCATCTACCGGCCCGGCGGTGCCGAACAGTTCCTCCAGAGCATAGATCATCGCCTCCCGTCCGGCACGGTTGCTGTTGATCAGGGTGCCGTCTACGTCAAACAGTAAGAGCCGCATACCCCTTACTATATGTCCGGCCGGCAAAAGCGGCAATAGCGGCATAGCTTTGGCCCCTTATTCGGCAACCTGGCGCCAATCCACCAGATCGGGAAATGCCGGTTGCGCTGCGGCTTACTTTCTCTGTACAATGGAATCAATTATGACTGAGCCGACGACCTTATCTCTGCACACACTCCCGGAACCGGCCGCGCGCATTGTTCAGGACACGCCGGTACCACCTCCCTTGCTGGCCCACCTCATTCTCGTCCACGACGTAGCCGTCCGTCTGGTCACGGGGATGCGCCGCCTCTGGCCTTCACTCGCTTTCGATATGGAGGCGGTCACTTTTGGCGCTGCCATTCACGATCTGGGCAAGCTCCTTCACCCGGAGGAGATGACCGGGCCCGGCGAAGCGCACCGCATCGCCGGACCTGAGTTCCTGATCGAGGAGTACGGCGTCGACCCGGCACTGGCTCGTTTTGCGCGCACCCATGGTAACTGGCACACTATCGCCGATTTACTGCTGGAAGATCTACTGGTGGCCCTTGCTGACCAGATTTGGAAAGGCTCCCGTGAAGAGTTGCTGGAGGAGATGTTGACCACCTGGATTGCCGGTGCCACGGAGCAGGAGCCCTGGGAAGTATTTATGGCCCTGGACGAATTGCTGACTACCCTGGCTGCCGATGCCGACAAGCGCCTGATGTGGCAGGCCCAATATATGCCCTCGCGGGAAGCTGCGGAAGCGGGCGCCTTCCAACCCACGCCGCCGCCCGAGGACGAAGACCAGGTTAGCGGTAATGGCTAGTGCTCAGCTGAAATGGCTCGTAGTAACCGCTTTAGCGGTCTGACGGCTCAAGCCGTTACTACGAACCTCGCAAAGAGTAAGCTCACACAGCAATAGCCTGGAGCCGGCAGCCGTCAGCCAAGAATCGCCTGCATCTTTTCCCACAATCCCGGCAGCGCCGGTGTCGGTCGCGGCGGGACGGCCGGGCCCACGTCTATCCCCCGCTGTACCAGGATCCGCTTGATGGCGCCGATGCGGGCACCGCCCGGAAGCAGGGGCAGCAACCTGTTGATGATCTGCTGCTGGCTACGCGCTGCGGCCAGATCCTGGCGGTCCAACGCTCGCGTCAGGGCCACAAACGGTTCCGGCACGGCCGTGGAGAGGCCGCTGATCAGGGCGCTGGCGCCCAGGGCCAGCGAGCCCAGGGCGATGGCTTCATTGCCGGCGTAGACGACGACCCCGGCCGGCGCTGCATCCAGCAGTTGCCGGATTACCTGGGCGTCCGGCCGGCTGCATTTCATTCCTGCCAGGGTGGGGATCGCCTCGGCCAGCCGGGGGAGCAACGCGGGCCCGATCCCGTTTACGGCCAGTTGGGGAATGTCGTAGACGAAGAAAGGGATTTCGGGCGCGGCTGCGGCCACCTGCCGGAAGTAAGCCAGCAGGGCGTCGTCGTGCATGGGGTAGAAGGGTGGGGCGACGGCCACAATCGCGTCGGCGCCGATCCGGGCGGCGTGTTCGGCCAATTGCACTGCTTCTGCTGTCGTGTAGGCGCCCACGTGCAGTAGCACTGGCACTCGTCCCCCCGTCGCAGCCAGCGCGCTTTCGTGTAGCTGTCTGCGTTCCGCTGCGGCCAGCAGAATCCCCTCGCCGGTGGTGCCACCCACGAATAATCCCTTGACGCCGGCCCCAATGAGGAATTCGACCAGGGGTCCGATCATCTCCACATTTACCCGGTACCCATCGGGATGAAGGGGGGTAGCCATCGCCGGCGCCACGCCGCCGGCTATCTGTCGCTGTAGCTGTTCAATTTTAGTTTGCATACCGTTCCTTCAGGGAGCAGGGATGGAGATCTGAATTTACGCGGACCTTTAACCAGCCCCTGGTCCAATCTGAGTGAGAAAAACCGCCAAGATCCTGATAATCAGCTTCCCATTTACAGGTGGCGCGCTTCCGCTGCCGACAGCGCCTGCTCGAAGATGCGTAGTCCCTCGTCGACCAGATCGCGCCGAATGTTCAACGGCGGGGTCATGCGGATGGTGTTCACCCCTGAGGGAATCAGCAGCAGGCCGTTGTGGAACGCCGTCTGGATCACGTCGTTGCGCAGCTCGGTGGCCCGCTCCTTTGTTTCCCGGCTCTTGATGAATTCAATACCAATCATCAATCCACGGCCGCGCACCTGGCCGATGCTCGGGTGGCGCGCCTGGATTTCGCAGAGGGCGTCCATAAGGTAATTGCCCGTCTCCGTGGCCTGGGCCAGCACGTTCTCATCCTCCATCACCCGCAGCGTTTCCAGGGCGGCCACTGCGGCCACCGGGTTGCCGCCGAAGGTGCTGCCGTGGGCACCCGCGGGCCAACTCATGAGCTCTTTGCGGGCGATGATCCCGCCGATGGGCATGCCGCTGGTCACCCCTTTGGCGAAGCAGACAATGTCCGGCTCGACGTCTTCGTGTTCGATGGCCCACCAACGGCCGGTACGCCCGGCACCACTCTGGATTTCATCGATAATCAGGAGAATCCCATATTCGTCGCAAATCTCCCGCAGGCGGGGGAAGAAACCGGGCGCGGGCACGACGTAGCCGCCTTCACCCTGGATCGGTTCCACCATCACCGCGGCTACATCTTCCGGCGAGAGGGTGGTGCGGAACAGTTGCTGTTCCAGGTAGCGGATCACTGTTTCTCCATAAGGTTCTCCGGGTTTGCCGAGCAGGACCGGCCGGTACGGATCGGGGAAGGGCAGATGATGGACGCGCACGCCGGGTAGGTACCCTTCTCGTTGCACGCTTTTACTGGCCGTAAAGGAAAGGGAGCCTAAGGTGCGCCCATGGAAGGCGCCGGTGAAGCCGATGAAGCGGGTCCGGCCGGTATGGTACATGGCCAGCTTGACGGCTGCCTCCACCGCTTCTGTGCCCGAATTGCCGAAGTAGACCAGCGTCTCTCCGGACATCGGGGCTATCGCCTGCAGTTTCTCCGCCAGCTCCACGGCCTGGGGATAGAAGAAGTCGCTGAGACAGACGTGCCAGAACTTCTCAACCTGGGCCATTACCGCCGCTTCCACCCGCGGGTGCCGGTGGCCCACATTCATCACCGCCACCCCGGCCATGAAGTCGATGTAGCGCTGCCCCTCAATGTCCCAGATTTCGGCGCCCTGGGCGCAGTCGACGACCAGCGGATACTCGCGGGTATACGACGGCGACAGGCTTTTCTGGTCCCGCTCAATCACCGCGCGCGCCTTTTCTCCGACCCCATCCATACTATATTTCATTGTTCTGTCCTCCATGGTGGGAGCAGGTGTCCCGGCCGGCCGGCCGGCGCCCCTACTCCTCTGGTTCGATGGTAAACGTCAGCGGAAAGCCTTCCAGGCGGGCGGCGAAATGGGCCTTCCCCACGCGCCGTTGGGCTTCGCTTTTCGGCAGCACCGTGACCAGGGCGACCCCCTTGGTATGGGCGAGGTAGGTAATATGTTCGGCGATGATCGGCGTCAGTTGGAAGATACGAATCAAGACCGCCACGACGAAGTCATAGGGGGTAACCTCGTCATTGTGGATCAGAACTTTGTAAGGTGGCTCTTTCTCCTCCTGCTGTTCCGCATCCAGCGCCTCTTCCTTCTCGATCTCGGGCGTGCTCAGTGGGCTGCTCATATCGGGTGATTATAGTGTGAGGAGGCACGTCAGGCAATCTGTAGGAAGGACTGTCCTGACTCTTTCGGTGGACGTACACGAGGACAGCAGGTACACTCGTAATACGGAGCTAATCGACGGCATACGCGCGAAGTTTGCACAGATTATCTGGGAGGAGAAGAAGCCGGTTCGTGAGATTATGACGCCGGTTTATGAATCTGCATCCTAGTTCAAGCGGGCCCAACAGCCGCCAGTGGGTGCGTTTGTGACCCGTCCAAGGGTGCCAGATCGGGCCCGAAAAGCGCCGCCTCGACCAGTATCTCTAAGATGCTGTCATTGGCGGCTCTTTTCTGCCTCCGGGCATGGCTCCCTAGCCTATCCCCACCACCGTCTCAAACAGGACGTTCTATAAGTGTCGTGTCACGATCCACTTGTGGATGAGGATCTTGTAGGGCGGCTCCTTCTCTTGCTGCTGTTCCTCGTCAACTACGCCCCTGTCTTCTTTGACACCAGTCCGGCAGATATGGTATTCTGTGCCAGTGCTTGTTGACGCGCTGATTCGTTTCCGCTAGAAACATCAGCCCACACCCTCGCCTTAATATCGCCATCGTTGCCTCTCCATCGCTATTCATTTCTTTGGCCAGCCTTGTAGTGCTGGGCCGTTTATCAGGAGGCCATATGAACATTCGTTTTGATCGACTCACTCGTGTTGGGGGCCATCGCCTATGGCTCGCGGGAGTAGCACTTCTGAGCCTTCTTATCGTCTTCCTTGTGTCCGAGACCGGCGCGCAAGATGCGTCGCCTGACGTGAATAGTATTGCTCCAGAAACCGAGCCAGTCCCATCGGTGCCGGAGGATGTTTCCTTTGGGGAGGCGCCGGAGGGGTTCCGGTGGTCGGTCAACGGAGAATTGGTCCCGGTGGAAGAGGTGGCTGCCGGGCGGCTTCCGGCCGGGCCTGCTAACGTCGCCGCCGGCGGGAGCGGCACGAAATATTACCTGACCGACGACAACCTGGCGTCAGACGCGGCCCTGACCGCCTGCGCGGCCGGCTACCACATGGCTTCCCTGTGGGAAATCGTCGACCCCTCCAATCTGACGTACGCTTTCGACCATCCCGACGCCCATACCAAGGCGGACGACGGCGAGGGACCGCCGAGCGAATGGTTTGGCCGCGTGCGCACCGGCGCATCCTCCTCCGTCGCGGATAGCGCCGGCAGTGGCAACTGTGCCGCCTGGACCAGCGTCGACAACGCCGACCACGGAACATTCGTCCGGCTGACCCGTGCCTGGGAAGCGCCCCCCGGTGAAATTGGCGGTGTCTGGGACGCCCACTCCTTTAGCTGCAACCTCCCCGGTCCGGTCTGGTGTACTCAGGATTAGGTACGATGACACCCATGAAACGGATGGCCCTCACCCTGCACCTGCTCCTGTTCCTGCTGGCCGTTGTCCTCGCAGCCCTGCTGCTTTCCGGCCCGGCAACCGGGGTCGAACGCCCCGCGACTATCCAGAGCTCTGCGGAGACGGCGGTTCGAGCCGGCCGGTACTACTACCTGACCGACGCCGACGTTGCTTCAGACGCGGCGTTGGCTGCCTGCGCGCCCGGCTACCGAATGGCTTCCCTCTGGGAAATCGTCGACCCCTCCAACCTGACCTACGCCTATGACCATCCCGATGCCCATACCAAGGCAGACAGCGGTCAGGGGCCGCCGAGCGAATGGTTTGGTCGCGTGCGTACCGGTGGACCTTCGTCTGTCGCGAACAACGCCGGCACCGGCAACTGTGCCGCCTGGACCAGCGTCGACGGCGGGGACTATGGGTCCTTCGTCCGGCTGACCCGCGCCTGGGAAGCGCCGCCCGGCGAAATCGGCGGTATCTGGGACGCCCACGCCTTTGGCTGCAACCTCGACGGTCCGGTCTGGTGTGTGGCCGATTTTCACGCGCTCTACCTGCCTACCATAATGACCCCCTAGAACCTCATTAAGAGAGCACGACGAACTTCTGTCAGTTGTCTCTCTCCCGCTGTCTGCTCTTGCGCCGTATCCTCGGTCGTTACGGAACAGGCGACCAGGATAAGGGTAACGATAAAAATTGCTGCACTGACTTGGCGGAAGTCGGAGGTGCTCATTTCGACCTTTCGCGTCCTTCGAGATGCTACAGTTCCGTTTCCAGATATGCTATACTTTCAGTGTATCTCTGTCAGTATGCTCTAGGGGGATCATGCTGCCTTCACCTGAGTTTACACAACCTTCATTCTTCTCGCGGAATCCGGTTGGCACAGGGTAATCGGAAAGTTGCGAAAGGAGGAACCGCGTTCCTTTTGACGGCGCCTCGTTCGCGCACAGGCAGGTGAAGGCGAACCAGCTCTCGGGCAAGAATGAGGCTGAAGGAGCGCGGTTCCTGGAGTCTGCGATGGCGCTGAGGTCGGGCCGTAAGTGCGGGCCCCATAACGGGAGCCATGAACCTACACGGTGATGTCAAACTTTAACGGGAGGAAGTCAGCTAATGAACGGCAAACGCAGGCAACGGAGCACGGGACGTTTCTTTTTGGGGGCGCTGGCAGCAGCGCTGGGATTGGTGCTGGGCATCGTCATGTTGCTCGACGGGCATGTCCAGGCAGCGAAATTAACCGGCCCACACGAATGGAACCAGGTCGTTCTGCCGGCCGGCTCATACGACCCGGCCGGTGTCGCGATTGTTGGAGACAGCAGGCAGCCGCCGGCGCGGACGCCAACCGCGGCCGGAGACGTGATCGAGGTTTTTAGCAATACGTGGGCCGCCTCCACCATCGGACTTGTCTATGACCCCGCCCGGCAGCAGGTGCGTTATGCCCACGAAATCGGGTCGTCCACGTCGAACCCTACCGTTTTCGACGTCGAATATCTCTCTCATGCGGTCGTCTCCGGCCTGTCCCTCTCGGCACAAAACAGCGGCTGGCCCTGGCGGCTCGATAATCGTACCGGTGCCGGCTACGACTACGTGCGGGACACCTACTTCCTGGCCGATTATAACGGCGACCTGAGCTACGCCGACGACAACCTCGTCGAGGTCGATGCCAGTGGCACGATTCTCAATGCCTGGGAAATGGACGATTCGGTCGGCAGCAACGACAGCTCCGACGGCACCGCAATCGACAACATCGTCGACATCGCCGTCGTGCCGGGCAGTGGCACAAGGCCCTCCCGCTATTTTGTCACCGCTCTCTACGACGGTGCGGTGGTCTACGAGACTGCGTTGGTGCGGACGGGCCTCTGGTGGACGCCGAATAGCTGGTCTACGGTGATGACCTACACAGTCCCCCTCGGGGACAACGCCGGTATTGACTATGATGCCCAGAACGGCGTGCTCTACCACTCCGGCCTTACGACGAGTACGATCCTGGTGACTGACCTGGACATGAACCCCATCGCGAGTTTCGATTGCCCCGGGTCGCAAGGTTACCATTCTGGGCTGACCTTCATTGAAGGGGCATGGCCGCCGGAAGTCTGGGTCACCGACTATAGTAGCAATGATACGACCCGTTGCGAAGCGGTCGGCGAGCCGCCGGTCCAGCCCGAATGGCAGAAGTCGGTTGCCGGCGAGCCCTGGGACCCGGACCGTGTCATCGTCAGGGAAGCATTCGACATCGTCCAGGTGACCGATGTGATCACGGCCGTGCAGCCCTTCACCCTGACCGGGAGCTGGGACCCGGATCATCTGGCCCTGATCCAGATCGAAATATCCCCTCCGGTGGCCACGATCATCAGCGCCACCGCTTCCACGCAAATCGTGGCCCCGGCCGGCCCTCCCGAGGTAATCCAGATCGACAGGTGGTTCGCCGTCCAGCCCTGCACCTGGATGACTACGACGCTGGCGGAAGGGCTGGCGGTTGCGGGCGGCCCGGCCTTTGCTCCACGCCCCGTAACGATTGCCAAACAACCGCCGCAGTTGTTGCTTGAGAGCGCGTACGGGCTGGAAGCAGAGGTGGGCACTATCGTGTCCTATACGCTGACCTATGCCAACAACGGCGGCTACGAAAATGAGATTTCCGTCAGCAGCGCCTTCCCCAACCTGGCCCCGTTCGTCTATGCCGAACCTTTCCCGGACTTTGTGAGCCCGGATCACCTGACCGCAGCGTGGGAGGTGGGCGACCTGGCCCAGGGCGACGCGGGTAATGTCGCCGTGTACGTGTATATTTCGGATACAGTACCGGCATCGAGCACCGTGTCCATCGCTTCCGGCATCTACAATCACGTGGACGAATTGGCCGATGAGACCCTGGTTACCTTCCACGCCAAACAGGACGAGTTTCAGATCGACTGGGAGAAGTTTGTCAACGGCGAACCGTGGGCCCCGGGTACGGCATTGACGTTGGAGACGGGCGAAACTTTCCTCGTCGAAGAGATCGTCTATCCGGGAGGCAACCTCACCGGCTTCACCCTGGTTGAGGAATGGAATCCGGCCGAACTCGCGCTGCTCCCTACGTGGACGGTGGAACCGGCTGACTATGACCCTTATGTAACGCCGGCGGACGGTTTCTGGCTGATCGAGGTGCCGGCCACTGTTGACCACGGCCCGCTGGTCATCAACAAGGAATTCCGCGTTGAACCGTCGACGTGGCCGGAAACGATCCTGTGGGAAGCGCTGGAAGTCTGGTCGGGACAGACACAGAGCCGGCCGGTGGTTGTCTACAAGGAGCAGCCAGAGCTATGGCTGAACAGCACTTTTGTCGAGGCCGTCTACGGCGGTGATCTGGCGTCCTTCGAGCTCAGCTATGGCAATAACGGCGGGCGGGAAAGCGCCCTGACGATTGCTGCAGCGCTCCCGCCTGAGGCCATCTTGGTCGAGGCGGATCCGCCTCCAACCGGGATGGCAGAGGGATGGGTTGAGTGGGCATTCCCTGACGGTCTGGAGAGAGGGGAAGAGGGGAACATTGCCGTTACCGTGGAAATCGTGCCCGGCCTGCCGGTGTCGGCGACGGTGGAGATCTGGAGCGGCATCCTGAACCACGTCGACGAGTTGGCGGCTGAGACCTATACTACCTTCCATGTTCCGGCGCCTACCTGGGAGAAATGGGTCAACGGCAAACCGTGGGTGCCTGACGTGGGAGTGACTGCCAGCGCGCAGGCGCTTTTGACCATTGTCGACGTGGTCACGACCCGCTCGGCGCTGGGCATCGTCGAGCACTGGAACCCAGAGTCTCTGGAACTGGTCGAGGTCGTACCGGAACCGGATGCCGGCGTCTTGACCATTGTGGATGGCTCGGTTGCCTGGGAATTCCCGGACGG
>Ga0207752_1001223_pt1 | contig 11929 bp, 7 predicted proteins | sample Pon2CUnioCityCA_6_FD_187272 | JGI IMG/M metagenome (GOLD analysis project Ga0207752, IMG submission 187272) | Marine sediment microbial community from Union City, CA, USA - Pond 2C Sediment 2 (SPAdes) | ecosystem: Environmental > Aquatic > Marine > Intertidal zone > Salt pond sediment ... | reverse complement strand
CAGCCACGCTTCTGCGGTTTTGGCGTAATGAGTGCCGGACACCCGCCAGTGGTCTTCCACGGCAAGATCCGTCTGCAGGTGGAAAAGCAGGTCGTCTGAGGGCATCATCCCGCCGGAGAAAAAATGGCGGCCCATCCAGTTGCCGCCACCTTCGGATTCGAAAGGATAGGCAAATTCCCGATGGGTAAAAATATGGATGAAAAGCTTTCCGCCGGGCAGCAGCCAGCCGACGACTTTTTCCAGCAGCCGCTCCCAATTTCGCATGTGCTCGAACATCTCCACCGACACCACCCGGTCAAAGCGCCGGTCGATGGAAAAATCGTTCATATCGGCGGTGAGAATGACCGCATTGGTGAGGCCTTTTTCTTTCAGCCGCTGTTCGATGAACCGGCGCTGGGGCCGAGAGTTTGAGACGGCGGTGATCCGGCTGCCCGGAAAGTGCTCGGCCATCCAGACCGTAAGCGACCCCCAGCCGCAGCCCAGCTCCAGGATGTCCTGCCCGTCGGCGAGCTCTGCCCGCTCCGCGGTCAGCGAAAGCATGGCGGACTCTGCATCGTCGAGGGTATCTACCCCCGGCGGGAAATAGCATCCGCTGTACTTGAGGTGGGCTCCCAGGACCTTTTCGAAAAATTCCGACGGCAGCTCGTAGTGCTGATCGTTCGCCTTTTCCGGCACCAGTGCGATGGGAGCTCGCCTCATCGCCTCGATGAACCGCTGCTTTCTGGCATTCCTGGCCCGGGGTCCGCCTCTGCCCTCCTGAAAAAGCCGCACCCGGTCAAGCATTCGGATCCCCCATCGAATCGCCGGGTCGGGGATCTTTCCCTTGTCTGCCAGTTTGATCAACGGTTTCATGCTTTAGTCCTTTCTGTGGGTTTACTGCCATTTTGTACATATAGCATTCACCACAGAGACGCGGAGAGCGCAGAGAAGAAATGAAAAATAAAATGCGGTGCTCCATAAAACTCCAGGAAGCCTGAGCCGGATGCCGATGGGTGTCAGATCGGAAGCCGGGCAACTGTTTGAGCTGGTTAGGCCGCGTTAAGACGGCCGCAGCGAAAACACCTGGATCTTTGTGGCAATCTTTATTGGCCGCCTACATTTTTATGCGTTTTGATCAGCGGCCGTCTTTATGCGGCTTTTCCGGCGAGTTTTGGCCGGCTGGAGAGCTGATACCCATCGGCATCCGGCGGTCCAACGCTGGAGGCTTCTGGATAAGCGCTGAATCAAAAAGAAGATTTTTTCTCCGCGTTCTCTGCGTCTCGGTGAGTTTATGATCGTTTCGTAATTCGTTGCCTTCATCACATGGGCTTCTACCGCTGCCGCTCTCGTTTCGGCTTTCGCGGGAAAAAGGCCGGTACCGTTTCGATGTATCTGCGGTATTCCGGCCGTTTTTCAGCGATGGTCTTTTCGGTCAACGGCACGCCGGTCATCTTGGTCAAGACCAGGGTGATCAGAATCGGGCTGACCACCGTCCAGAAGCTCACGGGTGTCGACAGAACGATAATGAACACGCCCCACCAGACCAGCGCCTCGCCGAAGTAGTTCGGGTGCCGGCTCCAGGCCCAGAGGCCCTTGTCCATCACCCTGCCCCGGTTTCCCGGACGGCGCTTGAAGGCGGCCAGCTGGGCGTCGGCCACGGCCTCGATGATCATGCCCGCCGCCCAGATCCCCGTTCCCAGCAGATCCAGCCACGTCAGGGCATACGGCGCCGATTGCACGATGCCGTGCTGCAGCGCCCAGGCGATGACCCACAGAAACAGGGCCTGCAGCCAGAAGACCTTTCCCAGGCTGACGATCCAGAACCGTTCCCCTGCGGTCTTCCGCCAGCTCCCGTACCGGGGGTCTTCCCCCTTTCCCCAATTTCGCCGGGTTAAATACGCTGAAAGCCGAAGTCCCCATACGGTCGTAAGAAGACAAAGAAGAAGACTGCGTCCGGGGCCGGCGTCGGCCAGGATGAAGCTGTTCCAGGCGATCAGGATAAACCCGAGGCCCCAGAGGCTGTCGACCACCGTCACGTTTCGAAGTGCGAGGCTGATCGCCCAGCCCAGGGTCATCAGGCCGCCGACGGCGACCAGGTTCCAGAAGAAAATGACCAGTTCGTTTCCCATATCGCTTCACTCCAGGTGAAAGTTCGGGCCCAAGGGACCCGGCTTTGAGATAATCCATGAGGCCATGATCGGATGGCTTCGCCGAAACAAATCCGAAATCCGAATATCGAAATCCGAAACAAATTCGAAATCCGAATTTTCAAATGACCAAAACAAGATCCCAGGGCAAGAAGCTCAAAACCATTTGAATGCCTGTTGTTGTTTGGATCATTCGAATTTCGGGTTTCGTGCTTCGTATTTGTTCCTTTTCATTCCCTTATGGCAGCGCCGGATGCCTCTGGCTTGGTCCTGAATACCAAAATTTTAAGATCACATTACATGGCCGCAGGCCCCACAAAACAGCGCTTCGGATAGAGGGGATCGCAGGCCGTGTTTCCCTCTTTTCGGCTGCGAATCCCTTGCCGGATTTCTTCGTGAACCGTGGCGCTGATCGGGTATCCCAGGGCCACGACCAGCCCGATCAGATTGCACACCGACGGTACCAGGGCATAAAGCACCCGGAGAGTGAACACCACCGAATCGTTCTGGACCGCGTTGGGGGTGTAGCCGGCGACGCCGAGGAACAAAAGACCGGCCCCGACGCCGACCGCGGCGGCGGCTTTTTTGGCGATGGACCAAAGCCCGATGTAGCGCCCCTCCTGTCGATGGCCCGTGCGCAGCTCATCGTAGTCGATCACGTCCGCCTGGATGGCGGACGGCAGGGCCAGGGTCGCCCCGAACCCGATGCCGGAAAGAAACACCAGAACCCCGTAAGGCATGGCATCGCCCGGGCCGAGGAAAAAGACCCCGGTAAAGGCGCCGGTGTTGATTGCCATCGACCCGATCCAGGCTTTCTTTTTTCCGATCCGGGCGGAAAGCCAAACCCAGGCAGGCAAAAACACAATCCCGGTCACGAAATACAAAAGAAGAAAAAAGTCGGCCGCATCGGATTGCAGCACATATTCCACGTAGTACAGAATCAGGGTCGCCGGCAGATTGCTTCCCACAGCGGCGATCGTGTAGGCCGCCAGCAGGATGACAAAGGGCCGGTTCTGCCAAACGTCCCTGAAACCGGAAAACACCCCTCGGAAACTTGGGGTGTAAAACCGCTCCCGGATCTGCAATACGCACCACAGGCAGGCCCCGATCAGCAGCGGTGCATACAGCACCGAAATCCAGAAAAATTTTGCCCGCTCTCCTGCCGGGTCGTCGGAAAGCCCGAACACCGCCTGCACCAGGGCCGGAGAGCTGGCAGCAGCCAGGGTCCCGGCAATGAGCAAGCCGTCTCTCACGCCGAACAACGCTGTCCGCTCGTTGTAGTCGAGGCTGATTTCAGGGCCCATCGATTCGAAGGGGACCACCACCACCGTCCAGAAGAAAAACAGCACGAAGATGAATACACCGAACCATGCCGCTGCCGCATCGGCCCCCAGCGACTCCGGCGGAACGAACAGCAACACCAGCGCGGCGGCCACAAACACCGATCCGACGGCAATGTAGGGCCTTCTCCTGCCGAACCGGGTGCGGGTCCGGTCCGACAGCAGCCCGATCAACGGGTCTGTGAGGGCATCGAAGATCCTCACGCCGAAGAGCAGCACGCCGACCACCGCGACGGGAATTCCCACCACATCCGTGTAGAATTTGGGGATATAGACGTAGACCGGAATGCCGACCACGGCCAGGGCGAACGCCGGCGCGCCGTAGGCGATCTTCTTGCCAAAAGAGACCCTTGCTTCGCTGCTATCTGAGGAAACCGTGTTCAAGTGTCCTATTCCTTCTCAAAGATTTCACTGCTTTCCCAGCAGCGCGGTTTTAAACGACCGGCTCAACGGTTCCGGACCGAGCCAGATGGAAAACAGGGCGGCGGCAAATTCGGACCCCGCGATGATTCCCCGTTTCATGTCCCCTCCATTCAGAACCCCGCAGCGCTCCGTCGCGGTAATGGCTATAGCGCGTCGGAAAATTACTGCGGCCAGCTTTGTTATGATGCTCAGTAAAAATTGTGCCTGCAGGTGGGTCTTGCAAGTGGTGACTAGTTGTCGGGCTATCAGGGGGAAAACCCATCATTTTTCTTCCGGGTTGACCGTAGCCAAAATGTTGACCACTTTCAGGAAACCTTTTGAATCCCCCTCCATTTTCAAGGCTTTAGCTTGACTGGCCGGGGTTTTGGGGGTATGCTCTTTTGGGTTGCTAACCGAGGCGAAAGGAGGAGGGCATGGCGGTATTGACCATATCGCGTCAGTTCGGCGCCGGAGGAAAAACCCTGGCTGAAAAGGTGGCCGAACGACTCGGCTACACCATTGCCACGGAAGAAATCATCGAGCAGCTTGCCGAATTGGCAAAAGTTGCCCCGGAGAATCTCCCCTCCTTTGAAGCAGAGCAGGATTTTCTGGGCCGTCCGGCTTCCGGTGTACTTTCCCCCCGGCGGTTCCTCGATCATATTCTCGATCCACACCGCAATTTCATGGAAGGCAGTCTCTACGTAAAACTGCTCCATGAAATCATCCCGAGGATCGCCAAAAAGGACAACACGATCATCGTCGGGAGAGGCGCCCAGTTCATTCTCAAGGGAGCGCTCGACGTCCACCATGTCCTGCTCATAGCCCCCGAGGATTTTCGGGTCCGCTTCATGGTCGACGCCTATGACCTGACACTGCCTGAGGCTCGAAAAATCGTATCCCGCCAGGAGAAGCGGCGAACGGCCCTGATGCGGCTCTTTCACCAAACGGACTATGACCAACCCTGGCACTACGACATCGTACTGAACATGGCAAAGCTCGATATGAGCTCGGCGGTCTATTTTGTCTGCGCGCTGATCGAAAAAAAGGACGGCGAATAGGGGTTCTTCATCGATTCTGCGGGCCGCGAAACCCAGCGAAACGCCTTTTCGACTCTTGAAACTTCGCCCTTTTCGGTGGCTGTTCGAGACCTCATGCCCTCTTTCCCCCAGTATCATCGTATGTCGAATCTTTTCCTGCGGGCCCGAATCCTTTCGTCGATCCGGGCGTTCTTCCAGAAGAACGGCTACCTCGAGGTGGAAACCCCGGTGCGGATACCAACTCCCCTTCCCGAGGCCCACATCGATGTGTGTTCGGCAGACGGCGCCTTTCTCCAGCCCTCGCCCGAAGGGTGCATGAAGCGCCTGCTGGCCGCCGGCTATTCGAAGATCTTTCAGATCTGCCGATGCTTCAGAAAGGGAGAAAGAGGCGCCCGCCACCTGCCGGAGTTCACGCTCCTGGAATGGTACGCCGAAAGAGAAGACTATCGACATCTGATGCGCTTTTCCGAGGCGATGTTTGACGGCATCGCCCGAAGCCTGGGCCGGGCCGGCGAGCCTCTTTGCTTTGCGGGGCACCGGGTCGACCTTTCCCCTCCCTGGCCGCGCCTTTCGGTAAAAGAGGCCTTTGCCCGCCATGCCGACCGGACCCTGGAGCAGGCGTTGAGCGAGTCCTGCTTCGACGAGGTCATGGGCCTGCAGATCGAACCGCAGCTGGGGCTTTCCCGGCCGGTGTTTTTGTGCGACTATCCCGTGGCCCACGGCGCCCTGGCCCGCCGCAAGACAGACAATCCGCGCATGGCCGAACGCTTCGAGCTCTATATCGCCGGCCTGGAGCTGTGCAACGGATTTTCAGAGTTGATCGATCCGGCAGAACAGCGCCGGCGGTTTGTCGAGGAGCTCGCCCGGCGCCAAGAGGCCGGCAAGACCGTCACCCCGATGCCGGAGCGCTTTCTTTCCGACCTTTCCTGTATGCCGCCGGCGGCCGGCAACGCCATGGGGGTGGACCGCATGGTCATGCTCTTTGCCGGCGCGCAGACCATCGACGAGGTGACCGCATTCACCCCTGAAGAGCTGTAGGAATGTCTCTGTCTTTTCCAACCTGTCAGATTTCTTTCCAGCAGAGCGCTTGCATGAAACTTCGTCCAATGCCGGGGTGCAGGGCACGGCCTCTGTGGCGTGCCCTTCGGAACGGCATTCGTCTTCGCTCTTCGAGCTACGCCGCGACAGGCCTGTCTTCGTTGCTCCGCAACTTCGCCACGGCACGCGGAGGCCATTCAACAGGGCTCATGACAAGCCGTTCGCTACAGAGGCAGAGGCTTCAAAGTAAAGTTTCATTTTTAATCAATATGGCCGCATAGCGGCCGGCGGCGGCGCTTGTCAGATTCACCCCCCGATTTCAAGGGCACTGATCCAGCTCGTATGGCATGCAGATTGCTTTGTCATTTCCGAACACCCCATCCAAAATGACGGCAGGGAGTGAAACATGAAAATGACCGAGGTTCGACAAATGGCCAAGGAACTGGGGGTCCAGTCCTTCGGGCAAAGCAAGGTCCGGCTGGTTCGGGAAATCCAGAAAAAACAGGGGCACTTTGACTGCTTCGCCACGGTGGAAGACTTCTGCGACCAGTCCGACTGTCTCTTTCGCAGGGCGTGCTTCGAGGAGAGCAAAAAACGAAAAAAGCAATAGACGGGACCGGCTACTGAGCCCCTTCGTTGCCGTCCGGCTTCCCGGCCTTCGGCGCTTCGTCTTTGGCGGCCGCCGCCTGTCCCACCTGCCCCCTGGCCTCCGGCACCCAGCTGCGGATGTGAATGTCGCGCTGGGGAAAGGAGATTTCGATGCCGCGCTCCTTGAAGAGCCGGTCGATCTCGAAGCGGATCGCGGTCTCCACCTTCAGCATGTTGTCGATATCTGTCCAGATCCGCAGCCGGAAAATCAGGGCGCTGTCGCCAAAGTCGGTAAACAGGACGTCTGGAGCGGGGTATTTCAACACCTTCGGCATGTTTCGGGCAATCTCGAGCAGCGTGTCCCGAACCAGGGTCACGTTGGATCCGTAAGCGACTCCCACAGTGATGCTTCTTCGAAGCCGCTTGTCTTTGAAGCTCCAGTTGGTGACCTGCGTGCTGACAAAGTCCGCGTTGGGAATGATCAGCGAGGCGTTGTCGTAGGTCTGCACCACCGTCGAGCGGACGTTGATCTTCTTTACCGTTGCCCAGGTGCCGTTGATCTCCACGTCGTCTCCCACCTGGATCGGACGCTCGAAGAGCAGGATGATGCCGGAGACGAAATTGTTGAAGATATTCTGAAGACCGAAGCCGAGCCCGATGCCCAGGGCGCCGAATGCCACGGCCAAGGACGCCGTGTTCAACCCGAAGACGTGAAGGGCGACCAGGATACCCAGCATCCAGATGATGTAAACGGAGATGGTGGTGATCGAATCCTGCAGGCCGACGTCCATTCCGCTGCGGGTCAGAAACTTGGTCTGAAAAACCCACCGCCACAGCCGGACCACCGCCCGGGTGGCCAGCAAGACGAGCACGGCATAAAGCAGTCCCAGGAAGCTGAAGGTCATGCTTCCGATCTGCACCGAGTGGCCCAGCCCCTGATAGATCCTGGCCAGCACCACCTGCCTGCCCCCCCATGCCAGAATGAGGGCCACCACGATAGAAAGCAGCCACATGAGTTGTGCGATCCGGATCATGAGCCACTGGATCGGATACTCGTCATGGATCAGTTCATTGCGCTCCGCGGCCCTCTTTTGCCGGTAGTAGGCGTCCCATTCGCGAAGCATAAAATAGGCAACCCCCCACCAGAGCGCCACCACCAGGCTCCTGCCCCATGACAGCATCCAGTGGAGCGAAAGCGCGTTGTAGCCGACCATTTCCAAAAGCAGGGCCACTCCCACGATCAGGTATCCCATCGGCTTTGCCGGTGTCATCAGATAGCGGACCCGGCCGATGTTCGCAGTAAGCTGTGCTGTCCTCTCCCGGGTTTCCAGGAACCGCCAGAAGGAAATCTGCCAGCCGAGCAGCCACAACAGAAAGACGAGCCGTAAGATGAGCCAGAGCCCGGCGCCGGATCCCAGCGCCCAATGAAGGACCAGATTCGCCCAGGTAAAATACCGGATCGCCTTGACCAGCCGCCGCATGCGGGCCTCGGATTCAGGCGTCAGCCGGCCCTCTTCCTTCCAGAAAGAAAGCGCAATACGGGCCCACCGCGTCAGCAGGGCCGCAAGGAGCAAGTGTGCGGCCAGCCGGATCGACGGCGTGGAAAGGTAGAACACGTCAAGCAGGGAGCAAAGATACACAAAAGCGGTCAGGCCGGTCAAAAGCAGCGAGCGGTTGACCAGCCGAAGGGCCAGAAGGTGCCATGCACCGAGCCGCTCGCGGACCGGGTGGGCTTCGAGAGAGACAAGCCCTCGGTGAAGCCGGACCAGCAGCCCTACGAAAACGGCCATCAGCACCGCAAAAGAAATCAGCACCAGCCCCGCCCCGCGCCAGAGCTGCGCCGCCTCTGCGGCCCAGAACTCCGGCTGGAACAGCACCCGGATTTTTTCGGCCAGCCGCTTTCCCTCCTCCACCAGAAATGTCCAGGCCTGGAGCGATAAAGGACTTTTTCGCCGATCGAACAGCTTGCTGGTTCGGCTTTCTTCCACCTGCTGTTCGAACTTGTTCGACAACTCGGTAAAAGACCGCCGGATGTTCTCCATCTGCGAAATACGATAGTTGTAAAGCTCCTGCAGTTTTTCGAGCACCGTCGCCTTTTCGGCCAGAAGACCGCGCAGGGTTTTGGCCTTCTTCAAGAATGCCCGGGCTTCCGAATCGGCCTTCGGGAATTTGGAGATCTCCGCGATCTGCCGCTCCAGCAGTTCCTGCTGCTGCCGGTTGTTGGTCAGTTCAGCTTCGACATTTTCCTTTTTGGGCATCATCTCGCCGAGTTGCTTCTGGAGGTCGGTCAGAGAGGTACGTATGTCCGACCAGGCCTTTTCCAAGTCCTCCAGTTCGGGGTTCGAAGACAGCAGCAGGTTGCCGTAGATGGAAAGTTGGATCTGATAGGCATTGGCGGCGGTCGCCAGGGAAATTTTGATATCCTGAAGGTTTTTAAGCTGTCCGCGGTAGCGTTCCAGCTTGGCTTGCTCGATGTCTACCGTTTCCTCAATGGAGCGGTTCAACTCCGAAAGCGACGCCTTCGGATCGACCGCGACTTCCGACTCCTGGCAAAGGCCGGGAGAAGAAAACAGAAACCATAGGATCGCAGGCAGCGCCAGCCAGGCGATCAAAGACCGTTTCCCGGGCCGATGCCGGCGGATGAACTCAGCGGGCATTCGCCGCCGAAATCTTCCCGCTCCGGAGAGTACCGGGTTCCGGAACCGATGCAAGGCACCGGATTCCGCCTTTTGCCGCCAGGAAGAAAGGCGACATCGAGCGCGTTTCCAAGTCATCGCGGCTCCATTTTCTCTACGATTTTCCGGCGGCGATCCGGTCCGGATCTCTCCGTCCGGTGGCCGTCCGCTTTTCTTCCCCCGCCGCTGCCGGCTCCTGTCCGGTGGGGCGGTGAAGCAGTTTGAACAGGCTCGGCCCCAACAGGCAGGTAAACACCGCCAACAAAACGATGGCGTCCTTGTACTGTTCGGTGATGAACCCATATTCGAGACCGATGGTGGCCGCCACGATGATCAGGCTCAGCCGGGAGGAGAGCAGCAATCCGGCATCGAGGGCCCTTTTCAGCGGAATGCCGCTGAAAACGAAAAGAAGACTGGGAAGAATCTTGACTGCCAGGGCCAGGCCGAGAAGCTGCAAGGTAAACAGGATCAACTCGGGAGATAAAATGTTTCTCAAGTCAAACTGCATGCCGACATGGATGAAGAACAGGGGAATCAAAAACCCGTAGCCGATCCCGGACAGCTTGTTTTCCAGGTTGACCTTCTCTAAAAAGATGATCGACAGCAAAGCGCCGCCCATGAAGGCCCCGAGGACCGGCTCCAGCCCAACCAGCTCCGAGAGAGCGACAAAAAGAAACAGGAGCGCCAGGGACAGCCGGACCCCGAGTTCCTGGGTATCCTGGGGAGCCAGAAGGCGGGCCGCCTTGTTGGGATGCCACCAGACCCAGAGCCGACCGGCCCGGAGCAAAAGCGCAAATCCGACAAACAGGGGCAGCGGCCCCAGAAATCGCCAGTCCAGCCCGTAGCGGTGCCACAAAACGTAAAAGGTGATGGCAAACAGCGTGAGAAAATCAGCCAGGGTGGCCGCGATAATGATCGACTGGCCCATGGGCTGGCGGCTGAAGCCGGCCTCTTTCAAGGTGGGAACAACCAGCCCCAGGGAAGTGGTCGTCAGCACCAGGCCCATGAAAAACCCCCGCCCCAGCATAAAGGCGGCCGCCATGGCCAGGGCGAAGGTGACGAAAAACACCAGCAGATGGAACAGGAGCTGGGACCGGCGCTGCCGCCGAAGCATGGCAAAATCGATTTCCATCCCGGCCTGGAACATCAGCAGCAAAAACCCCAACTCCGCCAGAAAAGGCAGCCATTGCCCGGAAAACTCCAGGTTCAGGAGGCTCTTTCCCAACACGACCCCGAAAAGAATCTCCAGGACGATGGCCGGAAGCTTCAAGATCCGGCTGACCCCCGGAAGCAGCGCCGCCGCCGCCGCCACCAGCAGCAGAGACCAGGCCTGGTCGAGTACCATGCAAATATCTCCTATCGGGCCAGCACCAGCACGCTGCAGGGGCTTTTGCGAACCAGCAGCTCGCCGACGTGGGGCATAAAGGCTTCCTTGTGTTCGGGCCCGCTGCCAATGACCAGCAGATTGTATTCCTCGGCCAGGCGCGTCAGCTCCCGAACCGGGTTGCCCTTCAGGATCACTTCCTCGATCTTGACCTTGTCGATGTGCGCCAGTTCCCTGGCCCGCTTCATGACCTCCTCGCCCCAGTCCTCGCTTCGCTCCCCCCGGAGAAACTCGGGCTCCCGAACCACCGCCACTGTCAAAGCGGCGTCGAGCTGAAGCGTCAGATCCAGCGCCGTTTCCAGGGCAAGCCGGGACTTGTCGGATCCGTCAAAGGCCGCTAGAATCTTTTCGTAGGGCTGGGTTCCGCGGCAGACGAGCAGCGGGCAGGACAGGGAATGGGCAAGTTTCATCGTGACCGGCCGCGTAACGGAGGCGATCATCCCTTTGGCCGGCGGCGACAGCAAAACCACACCGGCCCCTGCTTCTTCGGCGGTCTTCTTCACCCGCTTCAGCATGGGCGCTTCGACCACCTTGATTCGGGTGTCGAACTGTTGGCCTGGTTTTTGCCCCTCTTCGACTCCCTTTCCCGCCTCCGGCTCGCACAGGGCGACGATGTGAAGCACCTTGGTATTTTGGGCCAGGTGCACCGCCTCTTTGACCAGGGAGGGCACCTGGTCCTTGTATTTGTCTGCGATGCCGAGTATCAGGCTGCGGCCGTAGGTTCTGGGAAAATGAGGCTCGGCACATTCCATGACGCCGCAGACCTCGTCGAACATGTCCGCTTTTCCCAGAATCAGCACCCGGTCGCCCTCCTGGAAAATAAAATCGTCCTCCGGAAACACGACCCTGGATTTTCGGATCACCCCCACGATCCGCCATTCCAGGTGGCGAAACTCGGACGCCGGCCGGCCCATGAGCGCCAGATTCGGCACCACTTCGACCTCGAAGAGCTCCACCTCTCCCTGGCCGACGGTGGTCACCCGGATTCGTGGATCCTGGAGGTACTGGTAGATGTTTCTTGCCACCATCCCGGTGAGCATCAGGGGGCGGACGCCGAGTCCTTCGAAGCGGTCCACGTTCTCCCAATCCGAAACCCGGGCCAGAATATTGACAACCCCCTTTTCCTTGGCAAAACCGCAAAAGGCCAGGTTGACCCGATCGCTGTCGGTCATGGCCACGGCATAGTCCTGGTGTATGACCCCATGGGGATCAACCGGGATGACCCATTTGGCGGTGATGAGGGTGTCGATTTGCATGGCCGCTAAGATACAGGGGAAAAGAGACTGGATACAAGTGCAAACTAAATTGTGCTGTCTTGTTCGACGGGAAAGGGTGCTAT
>Ga0207752_1001222_pt1 | contig 11933 bp, 11 predicted proteins | sample Pon2CUnioCityCA_6_FD_187272 | JGI IMG/M metagenome (GOLD analysis project Ga0207752, IMG submission 187272) | Marine sediment microbial community from Union City, CA, USA - Pond 2C Sediment 2 (SPAdes) | ecosystem: Environmental > Aquatic > Marine > Intertidal zone > Salt pond sediment ... | reverse complement strand
CATTCCAGCTAAGTTATTACCACGAATTTACTCCATGAGATAATTGCTTTGCCTGTCTCGCCGGGTGGATACGAGTCAACCTGTATCAACACGGTTTCAGATTTACCGCAGGATACTTCGTTTCGTTAGTGATTTTCTATCAGCTGGGATTATCGCTTACAAGTTTAGCTCTTGTTGTACTTAACACGGCGCGCCATCTTCGCTTTATCCAGTTTGCAAAACCTATCATCTTTGCGATCTGATGCAAACCTGCATTCATGCCGCTCACGGAGCTTCTCAATGCGTTGATAAATACTGGACACGGTCTTGGTCCGAAAATGTGAATACACGCTTCGGGCCAATGTTCGGTTCCGTAACGATGCTTGTATTCGGCATCGCCAAAATAGAAGTCTATCATATTTGTCGACGGATCATCACATAACGATTCTAAAACCTTGAGAAACAGGATCAATCCGGGTTTGTAAGAGCTTAGAGCAGGATCATATCCTATATTGACCATGTAATAAATTTTCTGATAATGCAGTGCAAGCTGGAAGGCGCAGGCTTTATCACCTGAAAAGAGTATATGGCCGCGAAACCAGCCGCGCGCCGCTGCTGACCGGATTCGATATTTCATGTGACCATCGTCCGTTATTCCCGCACCCAATGCGCTTTGATAAGTCTTTGACGAAAGATCTGCGGCGGTTCTTACGAAATCGTCCACGTCACTTTCAGTTATATAGTTGACGACCTTGCTTTCGCCCGGACATTTCTCATCAAATTTTCTTATAGCCCGGCGAAGGTTATGCCTGTGTCCGCGAGAGCGAGCGGAATAGAATTGATAAACGGTCTCCGGGACAGACATGCACCAATGCTCGTCAATTCTTGGGAAATGGTCCTTAGTTAAGAATCCGGGCATCTTCCGAACGGCCTGATAGAAGGTAGTATCGGTCCTGAGGTAATTAAAGTAGACGATATCAAAAAGGCGCTGCCGTAACTGATTCATTAACTCGCCGACCAGCAACGAGCTGAGCTGAGCATCCGGCTGGCCAAGCACGCCCCCATATACGATCCTCAGACATCTTGACAATGGACAATGCAGAGTCTTATATCCCACTTTTATTCCTATCTTGTGTTTTTCAATCCGGCCGATTACCATTGCCTCGGGCTTGCCATAATGTTCGACGATCATGGCATACGGCTTCATTTTATCCCTATGAGCCTCGACAACAGAAAGGAATCTGTCTATGTTTGCATTAGGTGTGGGATAGTGCTCGTTACTCTGCAACTGCTCCCATACGGAACGGATCGATTCGATTTCTTTAAGATCCCTTGCGAGAACTGTTTTCCATTCATCACCACATCGTACGCTGGATGCTTCACTCATCTCCCGACTCCTCCTATACGACCAACTTTTCATCCTCCGATTTAATTGTAAGTCCGGCCCTTCAAATCTTCACATTTTGAGACCAACAGACCAGAATTTCACATTTACATTTAAATAAAAACACGTCCGCGAAGCTATTTCTATATCATAATCATATCGAAACTACCTTATCTTGTCAATTGTGGTGACTACGTATTTTCGGAAAAAAATTAATTCTCTTTCATATCCCGCTAAATTGGCTGATAAACAGTCAATATTTTAGTAAAAAATCGCTCAAATGTATTGGTATTTATAAAACAAGGAATCGGAGCCTATACCGGATCGGCCGGTATAGGCCCCGAATTGTTGCTAAATTTAATAATCAAACCCGATCTTACGGCTGCGGTTCAGTTCGCGTCCGATATAACCGGATATCGTCGAAGTACATTTTTCCGGAACCGCCCGGAACCGCTGTATTACCTTTGGTTCCCAGTCCAATCGCGATTTTATCGACGTCGGTCAAAACTATGCCCTTGTCCGCAAAAGTCTGCAATGGAATGACCCACTCGGTCCAGACGTTGATCTGTGAGGCGGCCGGGTCGTCATGGACAACTACCGAAGGATCACCGGTGCTGTTGGACACCGCTACATAGAGCGGCTCGGCATCGTTGCTGAGTATGCCGATATCCTGGTTCATCCACTGCCCGGTGACGTTACCTGAAATCGTAACGTTGGTGAACACAGCCTCACAGGTTAAATCTCTGTCATGGCTGGTCAGCGCCAGGCCGATGTAAACGTTCGAGCCCATCTGGATGTTCTCCGTTCCCTGCTGCGTCCACGTAGTTCCGTTGGCCGAATATGACGCCGTAAAGTTGCCGGATATGTCGCGCTCGATTTTCACCCATTGCGGCGCGGCAATATCTGCCGTTGTCGTATCGACGCTGGTCATGTTCGTGCCGGGACGCCGCTGGAATGAAACTCCCTGACCGGGAGTCACAACCATCGTTGCATGTGCGGAGTCGGGATTGAGCGTCTCACGAATCATCACGCCGGCCTTCGCCCATTCATTGGTATTCTCAACGCTCTCCACTCTTGCTACTATCGAACCGATGCCGGTGAGCATCTTATAGGCAAAGTGGAACTCATCGGCTTCAACGTCGTCAACCGTCCAGATATCAGCGCCCGAGCCGGTCACCGTGTAGGTTCCGGCGAGACCTTCGACGAAGCTGCCGGTTGATGCCGAATAACCTCTGAACCACAGCGACAATTCGGCAACGTCTTCTTCGGTCCAGTCGCGCGTAGCAGAGAGGGTTTTGACTGCTTCTGAATAATACGCAGAGTTCAGCTTATTATTGTCATACCAGTACGGCATGGACTGGCGTCCGCTGCGGACGATATTTTCCTCGGTATAAGAACCGGTAGAATCGTCGCCTACGGCCGAACCGGTACCGTTGCCGGGAAGGTAATCAGGGGTGCCGGGCGCGCCTGCGCCGAGACCGTCATTCCACACGAACCATATCTGGTTATCGTCGGAGTTGTAGTCCTCAAAATCATCCACGACAAGGAAATCGCCCGTCGTAAAACTCCAAACGCTGCCGGTCCACGGACTGTTGGGGTTGACTGCATTGACTTCATCAACGCGCCAGTAATAGATAGTATGCCAGGCGAGCTTGCCCGGATCGAAGCTCTCGTCACCGAGTGTCTTTGTGCCTTTATACTCGGCAGAGGCAGTAGTGGCGCCGGCCACGGCATCTTCATCCGTGCCGAAGTACACCTCGTGTGAGGCGGCGTAATCGCCTGCTCCCCATGTGAGTAAGGGGGTGTGCCTGACGCCTGTAACACCGTTTCGCGGATACGGGCTGCTGGCTTTTATAGGCAAAGCAAACGCCGCCTGCGGAATGATCTGCTTCGGAGTGGACGGACTTTCCCAGCGAAGCTCTGCGATTGCATTATCAGTGTCCTCAAAATATTCCATTACGATACTGTAAGTATTGTCGGCAATGAGGTCAATTGCCCCATCGTGCTCGATTGGATATATCGGGACAGTTTCCCAGGAATCGACAAGCAGCTTGCCGTCCACCCATAGTCGTACACCATCATCGGCCTTTGGATAGAAGGTGTAGGTCTCGGTATATGCGGCCTCTATTTCACCGGTCCATCTGACCGAGAAGTCATTATCGCCGACCGCCGCATCCGGCGCTTCGGGATCCATCCAGGTAAAGTTGATTTGAGGATCCGTACGGGTCAGCACTAAAGTCCCCAAATTCGTCCCTTCGAAGTAATCCGCTCGCAGACCACCGCCGTCTTTGGCAGTCTTGAAACTCCAGACTTCACCTGGATATATGTTGGCACCGTCGCTCTCGTCGACCCGCCAGTAATAGGTCTTCTCATTTTCGAGGGTGCCCGGCGTAAAGTTCGTTACGCCTATTTCGGTTCCTCCTTCGGCAGCATCTCTGACAGTATCAAAATCATCGCCGAAGTACACAGTGTGCAATTTCGCACCGTGACCGCCCGTCCAGCGAAGAGTTACGTCCGGATCCACGAATCTGATGCCGTCAGCCGGGCTGGGTTTGTAGGCCGATTTGGGCGGAACTAAGAAACTCCACACGTCGCCTGTGTATATCGTGTCATCGGCACCGACTTCATCGATTCTCCAGTAATAAGTCGTGCCCGGAACGAGCCCGTCAGGATAAGGATATCCGACAATTCCGACGATAAAATATGTAAATTCCTGATTTGTCTGGAATGTATCACCGGCTCCGGCCTCCACATCAGCAAAGCTTTCACCAAAATACACATTGTGCGAGACAGCATCGGGCGCCGCCAGCCAGCTAAGAGTTGCCCATGTTTCCGTATTAATACCGTCGTCGGCGGGGGTGGGATTGGCCGCCTTGTCGCTGGCTTCGAGTACGGCGACTCCCCATACACTCGGGTCCTGCCAGCCGTTTCCATCCGTAGAATACCAGGAAACCTGCGATTCTCGTGTATCACCGCCGTCGTCATCGTCGTTAATCCATACATCGAAACCGATAAGTTGGCCGGGCTCCGCCGGCTGGCCCATTATGCTCATCCACGGCAGCTTGACTTCGAGAAGATAACCGTCTCCGGTCGTAACTACAGCATATTCGACACCTACCAAGCTTGGAGCTCCGTTGTGGATTGCACTGGGTTCTTCCAATTCTTCGTCATTCCACCTGAAGGTATATTGGTGGTCATCCGTGCCTACTGAAGTGTCTTTGCTGTTATCACCATCTACATAGATTTCGACGCTGTCATCGAGCCATTTACTGTCGCCCCCGCCCGAGTCGTTTGTCAGAGCATCGTCTTTCACCTCAGCCAGTACGTAGAGGTTTTCCATGTTCCAGAGTGCCCGCCAGGTTCCTGAACAATCCGCGGGCGAGCTTGGGGCGGTTCCTACCTGACTGGTACCTATCGCATATCCTGTCGAAAAACCCCAAACTTCATCGACGATGCCGTCGAGCTTCGGCATGGTTCCCGGGCTGGGGATGACCGCATCCTGAGCCGGAACCGTGCTGATGAAACCAAGCACAAAAACAAAAGAAAATAACAAAATCAGTTTTCTAAACATAATACGCCTCCTTCAAATATAACGATTGATAATAGTTTTAATTCCACCACGTTTAATCCATCCTTGGCCGGGATGTTACTTGCGATTTGATGCCACCTCCTTTCTTTAGAAACGCTAATCATCGGTTGGTTAATAGCAAAAAAGCCACATTTCAGCACTAAATTCTTATTCACAACTCCCTGCCGGACTCTATAAAGTATTAATAAGACGACCTGGTAAAGTTAAAAAAAAGTGTAAGGTCGTTGCCTTACGACCCGAATCCAAAATGTACTGCTATACAATTTGCGCTTCACTAAGTCTCTTTGTACCAAATTGTCCACCTTTCCGTCAAGCAAAATCTTCGGTTTTGTACAGGTTTTGTATTTGGTCAAAAACGTGACCAAGAGGCTATATTTTCGGCTTAAAACAAAACAGAGCTTAAGACGCTAAAAAGGGGTCAAGAATTGACACAAAGCGGGTCAATGGGCCGGCCGGCAGCCGATTGTCTTTAGTAGCGGTTCCGCATCTGCTCGGCTTTGGTGGCTTCTCTGAGAATCTTTTTCTCTTTGTGACTGAGGCTCTGGGTGCCGGAGTTGTGGACTTTTGTGAGGATTCGGTCAACCTCTGCCTGCAGGTCGCGTTGAGCGTTCATTCGCTTTTCCCACTGGCCGGACCGGAGCTTGAGTTTGAATTTATCCCGCCAGGACTGAGAAAAGACGTAAGCGGCCCCCGCCGCCATGCCCGCCAGATGTGCAGCATCGCCGCCGGCGTTTGAACCCTTCGTTAGTATGGCAACAAGATAGACGGCGGTAAGGCCGATCGCTGCTATCCTAATCGGCACCGGAAACAGCAAAATGAATACAACGAAATGCGGGAAAAGGATTGCACAGGCGGCTAACATGCCGAGGATCGAGCCCGAAGCGCCGACCATCTGGCCGGGCGGCAGAAATCTGACCGCGACCAGGAAATAATAGAATAAAGCTCCGGCAACGCCGCAGCCGAGATAAAATGGCAGGAATTTTCTGCTGCCCCAGTGACGTTCAAGCGTCGGACCCAAAAAAAACAAACCCAGCATATTAAAAAAGATGTGCCAGACATAGCCCGGGTCGTGCAGGAACTGGTAGGTTATCAATCGCCAGGGCTGCATAGCGCTTCCCAGAGATGTAGCATCGAGCTGGAACCATGAGTAGATAAAAACACCGAGAGGCCTTACTGTTATCGCCGCAAGAAATACGCCGATATTAATAATCAGCAGCCACTTGACCACAGGCGTGATTTTCGGGAATGACATCCGCATCTGGGGTGCGTGCCTGAAATGCCCCTGATGCGACTCAAAATCCGCCTTAGTATAATCTCTATCGTAAAGTCCCATAATGATGTTCTTATTTTTTAGGTTATTATATACTATTTCCTGCGGTTAGTCGATAAATCCTCGAACAAATATAAGGACTAATTATTCAGCACCGACAGCTCCTGTCTTAATAATATCACAAATCTTGATAAATGTTCAGCAAAAAAGATTCAATTATTCTGGTTTGGTGCTTTCATTTGCCTGAATACGGCCATTAAAATTATACCGAGCAGAACCATTCCAGCCCCGATGATTTGCGATATTGTTATACCGTCGAATTCAAATGGATTGTCGTCCCGTATAAATTCCATGAGAAACCGGGTAGTTCCGTAGACTATGAACATCAAAGCGAATGTAAAACCGGGCTTCGTTAAAAACCTGCCGGAAAAACCCGCTTTTTTAGCCCTGCGCCAGAACAAATACAGCATTAAGCACCAGAAAGCGGCCATTCCGGAAGAATACAATTGGGTCGGATGTACCGTCAAACTCCTGTATTTGCCTTCGGTGACCTGGATTTTCTGCTTTTCAGTCAGGTACTCGAACGGCTTTAAGCCGGGATGCCAGCGCCCGTTTTCGTCGGTATAGCCGAAAAAATCATCAGGCAGCTCTAAATACGGTTCAGGCCTGTTTCTGTCTAAATCCGGGCTTATCTGGCTGTGATATGCGAATGAGCCATACGGAAACCGCACGCCCCAGGGCAATTCTGTGGGTTTGCCGTAGCAGCAGCCGTTTAGAAAACAGCCTATCCGGCCGAAAACAAGCACCAGCATAAGACCTATAGCGAGAACATCAAGGTAACGCCGGATGGGCAGCTTATGATACCACATGTAGAACAGAATAACGATTATGGCCACAACCACACCTCCGGCAAGCTCCAGCCCCCCCCGCCAGATTGCGATAACCTCAACCGGATTTGACCGGAAACTGTCAAAATAGTGTATGACAAAGAACAATCGTGCACCGACAACTCCGCCTATTAAAGAATAAAGTGCGGCGTTTGTGATATGCTGCGGGTTATCAGTGAAACCCCGGCTCAGGTGCCTTATCAACGCAACGCAGGCAAGAAAGCCGATGACCATCATCAGGCCGTAGCTTTTTACCGTCAAATGAACGAATGGAATTTCAAAAAGTTCAGGATGCATCAGATATTTTAGATCCCTCAACTTTGCTCCGGCCAAAGGCGTCCTGTGGAGGGATAAGTTTTCGATTGCCGATTTGCGATTTATTGTCCACTATGTTTTCAGCCGCCGTTGTGTAGGATTTCGTTACTTGAAAAACCGCCATTAAAATCACACCGAGGATGACAAGATAAATGCTCAGGTTCTGAGAAACCGTCCCGCCCTTGTAAACCGCCCAGAAGGCGTATTCGAACGGATTATCATCACGCAAATATTCTATCAAAAAGCGGGTAACGCCGTAAAGTATCAATGCCAGGGCAAATGTCTGGCCGGGCCGGGTCAAAAGCTTCCGTTTGCTGCCGGAATCAGCGTTCCTTTGCCCTCTTCGCCAGAAAAGGTAAAGCAGCAGACATAAAAGAGCGGCGTTCGCCGATGAATACAATTGAGTCGGGTGAACAGCAAGAGAACGATATTTACCCTTAGTGACCTCGAATTTTTGTTTCTCGGTTAATTCTTCGAAAGGTTTCGGATATAATTTCGTGTTTATTCCATGATAGTTTGAGTATTCATCATGCGGCAACTTTAACCGGGGCTCAGCTCGATTTCTTTCCGGATCCGGGTTAATCTGGCTGAGAGATGCGAACGAGTTATATGCAAAGCGTACGCCCCAGGGCAGTTCGGTCGGCTTTCCGAAGCCGCAGCCGTTCAAAAAGCAGCCTATCCTGCCGAATGCGAGCCCCAACATCAGGGCGATTGCCATAATATCCAGACATTTTCGAATAGACAGCTTATGACGGCGCGAATAAAGAATGATGACGGGTATGGCCAAAATTACGCCGCCGTAAAATTCCAAACCGCCCTGCCAGACGGCGAACATCGAAGCCCAGAGATTATCCAACTGATCGTGATGGTGAATGACATAAAAAACACGTGCCCCTATCACTCCGGCGATAAGGCAGTATAAGGCAAGATTCATTATCAATTGTGGTTTGGATGAGATTTTACGGCTTAACCTTCCCAGCAGGAGAAATCCCATAATAAAACCGACAGCCATCATCACGCCGAAACTTCTTACGGTATAATCGATGCAAGGTATCTCGAAAAGTTCAGGATGCATAAATTATTTTCGAATTTAGATGACTAAGCCATAGATTGCCGGCCGTCGATTTTGTTTCAGCGGTGCTATATCGGCTTTCATGCGCAGTTCCCGGCAAGGTTAATTTGTGATGTTGTTATTCTCGTCGAGAACAACGACTTTCGGTTTGGATTCTTCTGCTTCTTCCGGCGCAAAAAAGCCGAAGCCAAGAATGATAACGATATCTTTCGGCTTGATTAATTGTGCTGCCGCGCCGAGGATTACGATCTGGCGGGAACCGGCTTGGGCCGGGACGACGTATGTTTCCAGCCGGTTGCCGTTGTTCAAATCCGCGATAAGAACGGACTCGTAAGGCAAAATCCCCGCCGCTTCCATCAGTTCCATATCAATAGCAATGCTGCCCGGATAGTGCAGCTTGGTCTCGGTTACTCGTGCTCGATGAAGTTTACTCTTCAATAATTTAACGAACATATATGATATAAAATCCCAAATTTAGATGCAAGTAACTATACGTAATAATCTGACTGTTAAATTACTAAAAAGATATATCTATAATAGTTCTTTGATTTCGTCTAATGTTAGACCTGCCTGACGCACAATCGCTCTTAAAGTCCCTTTGGCAATCTCCTTGTGGTCCGGCACAGTCAATCTGCGATGAGGTGAATCCTCTTGTCTCAGGATAATATGGCTCCCCGTTTGATGGTCTATCTGGTAACCCATTTTTCCCAACATTTTGCAGACCTGCTTTCCAGAGAGCACCGGTAGTTTGCTCAAACCTTCACCTCCACAATCTCTTCTTCAATTGATGGTGGAACAGGTTCATTGTGCTTCTTAAGGCTTTCCAGGTAGCCTTTGATTGCATCCCTAATGTTCTCAAGTGCTTCTTTCCTGCTTTTACCCTGAGAGATACAGCCGGGTAATGACGGGCATTCCGCAACAAAAATCCCATCTTCATCCTGCTCAATAATTATCCTATACATCATAATGAATTACCTTTGCTACTTTTTTATAATGTCAAATACTGGTGAGTAGGTATTATTAAAATTCAATTATACGTTATTGTCCGCCCGTGTCCACCAGAATATTGTCGATTAGTCTGGCCGGGCCGACTTTTACGGCTACTGCGGCGAGAATCTTACCAGTGATGTTATCAATGCTCTGGAGTGTTTCGGCATCGACAATGCTGATATATTCGATTTCGCTTGATGGAATTTGTTGCAATATTTTTTGCATCTCGTCAATAATTTGGCTCGTGTCCGTCGTTCCGGCTTCAATTAACTTTCGGCAGGTTTCAAGTGATTTATAAATATTTGCCGCGTCCTTTTTTTGCTGAGCTGTCAGGTACTGGTTTCTGCTGCTGATTGCCAGGCCGCTCGGTTCGCGAACTGTCGGGCAAATTATAATCTCCAGCGGCATATTCAAATCGGCGACCATTCGCTTTATTACAACGGCCTGCTGGGCGTCCTTCTGGCCGAAATAAGCGACATCGGGAGCCACGATATTGAACAGCTTGGCGCACACCGTAGTGACTCCGCGAAAATGTCCTGGCCGGGACCGGCCGCATAACGGCTCAGTCAATTTCTCGACGGTTACCCATGTGAGATTTTCCACCGGATACATTTCCGCAGGCTCCGGAATAAAAACCGCATCCACACCGGTATTCCGGCAAATCTTCAGGTCGGCTTCAAGCGGGCGCGGATATTTCTCGAAATCTTCGCCCGGCCTGAACTGCGTTGGATTGACGAAAATACTTACAACGACGAAATCGCAGTCTTTAACCGCCGCGTCGATCAGTGAAATGTGCCCTGTATGAAGCGCTCCCATGGTCGGCACGAATCCGATCTTCTTGCCGTCGTTTCGAGCGGCCTTTACCAGACTTCTTATCGAGCGTATTGTTTCGGCAACATTCATATTTATCAGCGTTTAACGTCTAACGATAATATTTCGGACAAAATACCAAAAATACGAAGAAAATGCCACTTCTCAAATTTCAAGGTACGAAGTAATTTGCCATTTCGACAAAAATTGTAAAAATTGGACTTGAACAAAAAGGACTTTTATACGATAATAATGTAAGAAATGTACACTTTGTAAGATATTACATTTTTTTAATCTGTCGTAGCTTGATACCTTTGCTGTGTAAGTGGGATTTGAAAATGACGAATTTAAGTATAACTCAGGCAAGAGAGCACTTATCTGACTTGGCGGATAAGGTCGCATTCAAAGGCAAGCGGCTCTGTGTAAAACGCAATGGAAAGCCCGTTTTTGCTATGGTCAGCATCGAGGACATGAAGCTCCTGGAAGCCATCGAAGAAAAAATCGACATCGAAGAAGCAGAGAAAGCATTGCGCAGAAATAAATTCACCTCCTGGACACACGCCAAAAAGAAGCTGGGCCTGTAAGCTATGACCTACAAAATCGTTATTGAAAACAAGGCCTTAGCTGAATTAGCAACCTTGCCCAAAAAGATACAAAGACAGATCGCCAACAAAATAGACCGTCTGTCAGCAAATGCACGTCCTTCTGGCTGCAAAATGCTTAAAAAGGGCAAGTCTCCTCTTTACCGAATCCGCTCCGGCGATTACCGAATCGTCTATCAAATACGACAAAAACAGGTGCTCATACTGGTGGTTAGAATTGCTCATCGAAAGGATGTTTACAAAAGACTGTGAGGATGCAGCTAATTAATTTGTAATATAAGTTTTCATGCCGGAGCAGAAGCGGTATAAAATTTGACCTGGTGGGCCAGATGCTCGATGCAGTCTTCATTAGTGTAATCGAGCTTTGACGTTTGCACGCGAATGACCGGCGAGAGTTTCCAGTCAGAAAAAAGCTGTTCGTAACCGGTATCGAGTGCCCGGAGAAACTGCAATTTAATCTGCTGCTCGTAAGGCCGGTTCCGTCTGTGGATTCTTTCGAGGCAATTCTGCGGCGTATCGCGAACGTAGATTACCAGAGACGGAGCTGTAACTTGTTCAACAAACGGAGGATAGATTTCCTGATATAAATCAAACTGCTTGCCATTGAGCAGGCGTTTGGCGTAGATCAGCTCTTTGTCGAAAACATAATCGCTGATACAAATTTCGCCGTCTTGAAACTTACTCGCTTCCAACTGTTCGGCCCTGTTTGTCAGAAAGAACAACTGCGAGTCCAGCGCCAGCTCTTTCCTGCCCGCATAGACCTCCGGCATAAAGGGATTCTCATCGTAAGGTTCGAGCAACAGCTTACAGCCAAACCGGCCGGCCAGTTTCTTTGCCAGTGTGGTTTTTCCTACCCCGATATTGCCCGCCACGCTGACAAGCTGAGGTTTATCAGGTTCGAGCGCGAAATCGCAGCCGTTCAGGCGTGCTTTCAATTCGTTGAGCGAGACTTTCATCACAGGATGAAGCATCTCGCCGTTAAGCTGGCAGAGGCCGCTCAGCACGAAAGACCGCAGGTGCATCTGAGCATGCGGG
>Ga0207752_1001220_pt1 | contig 11953 bp, 7 predicted proteins | sample Pon2CUnioCityCA_6_FD_187272 | JGI IMG/M metagenome (GOLD analysis project Ga0207752, IMG submission 187272) | Marine sediment microbial community from Union City, CA, USA - Pond 2C Sediment 2 (SPAdes) | ecosystem: Environmental > Aquatic > Marine > Intertidal zone > Salt pond sediment ... | reverse complement strand
CCTTATCTGAAGGCTAAATCTTCAATGTCGCTTCAACCACACCTGATTTTCTTACTGTTAAAAGGTTATGTGGTTTGTGCTCCCTTCAGATTTTTAACGCCATTCTTCTTCGTTTTTATCGGCGGTTCCGTAACTCCCCCCTTCCGTGGGTCAGACATACTCACCGTCCAGCTTCGCTGGATACCCTCGAAAAGCCTCATCTGAAGGCTAAATCTTCAATGTCGCTTCAACCACACCTGATTTTCTTACTGTTAAAAGGTTATGTGGTTTGTGCTCCCTTCAGATTTTTAACGCATGAAAATCTTTGTCTTTCAATGGATTTGATGATATAAAATGTATCTGGAATACCCATAAAAAAAATGGAGAGGGAGAAGACATGAAAAAAACAATATATAAGCCCGGCATTGTCTTTATACTTCTTATTTTTACGGCTGTCCTTTGCAGAAAAGAAGGACAGATATCAGTAGTAAAGGTCCCTCCTGTTGATGTTAAGAACAATCACTATACAGGCAACCGGGAGCCTTTGCTTCGAACACCTTTTATCAAACTGCCCGTGGGGTTGGTCAAGCCCAAAGGATGGCTGCTGCGGCAGCTCCGACTCCAGGCGGACGGATTCCATGGACATCTTGGTGAAATAAGCGAGTTCCTGAAAAAAGAGAACAATGCATGGCTTGATCCTGAAGGAAAAGGTGAAAGAGGATGGGAGGAAGAGCCCTACTGGCTTAAAGGATTCAGCAACTGTGGTTATCTTCTCAATGATGATCGAATGATCAAGGAATCTCTTGTATGGATCGAAGGGGCTCTGAGCAGCCAGAGGCCTGACGGATGGTTTGGCCCGGCTTTCAGAAGCGGCGGAGCGGCTACAAAACTCAAAGGGCGGACAGATCTGTGGCCCAATATGATCATGTTGTTCTGCCTTCAGGATTACTACGAATACACAGGAAGCAAAGATGAACGGGTCATATCTCTAATGACAGATTATTTTGCCTATTTGTCCGGAATACCGGATGAGGAATTCCTGGTGGGTTACTGGCCCATGATGAGGGCAGGGGATATGCTGTTCAGTGTGATCTGGCTGTACAACCGTACAGGGGAAGAATGGCTTCTTGATTTTGCCCGAAAAGTCCATCGAAACACAGCCGAGTGGGAAGAGGATGTTATAAACTGGCATAACGTTAACATTTCTCAGGGATTCGGTGAGCCGGCAACATTTTATCAGGTTTCAAAGGATGAGAAACACCTTAAGGCAGCTGATAGAAACTGGCAGAAGGTCAGAAACCTCTACGGGCAGGTCCCGGGAGGAATGTTCGGAGGGGACGAAAACTGCAGGGAAGGGTATTCTGGCCCCAGACAGGCTGTAGAGACCTGCGGAATGGCAGAGATGATGCTTTCAGAGGAAACCCTTCTTATGATATCAGGGGATATCCGGTGGGCAGACCGTTGTGAGGATGTGGCATTCAATTCATATCCGGCATCCATGACCGCTGATCTAAAAGCGCTCCGTTATTTGACAGCCCCTAATATGGTTCTCTCAGACAGCCAAAGCAAATCGCCCGGCCTTCAGAACGGAGGACCTATGCTCTGGATGAATCCGCACAAACACCGCTGCTGCCAGCACAATTCAGGTCACGGATGGCCCTATTTTACCGAGCATCTCTGGGCCGCTACCCATGACAACGGACTGAGCGCAGTGATGTATGCTCCTTCAGAGGTCACGGCTGAAGTGGGAGCGGGGACAAAAGTAACGGTTTCGGAAACAACGCATTATCCATTCGATGAGAACATAGAATTCGTGATTTCAACTCCGGAAAAAGTGGATTTTCCTCTTTATTTGAGGATTCCGGGCTGGTGCCGGAAAGCTGAACTTGAAATAAACGGAAAAGCCCGGAATGTGAGTTCAAATCCCGGTTCCTTTTTATGCATCAGCCGGATGTGGCAGAGCGGGGACAAGGTGAACCTTAAGTTGGTTATGGATGTGAGCATCACCCACTGGACCAAAAATCTTGATTGTGTGTCCATCCACCGGGGGCCTCTGACCTATTCGCTTAAAATCGGAGAGAGATATGTCCGCCATGGAGGAACAGACAAATGGCCGGCATGGGAAATCTATCCGACTTCAGATTGGAACTATGGGATACTGTTAAAAGATGGAGTGCCCGCTGAGGGAGTGGAGGTTACAGAGCAGCCCTGGCCTGAAGATGCTCAGCCTTTTAAAGCGGATTCAGCTCCTATAGAGATCAAACTCAAGGCTAGAAAAATACCGGAATGGCATCTCGATGATCTGGGATTGGTTGGGGAAATACAGCAGAGTCCGGCACAAACGGACCAGCTTGTGGAGACCGTCACCTTGATTCCAATGGGATGTGCCCGGCTTCGAATATCTGCTTTTCCCTCCGTACTTACTGACGGCTCTGGATATAAATGGGAGAAACCGGAGAGGGGAGATGAATCATGATTCTTTTCTCGCTTTCGACATAGGCGCTGAAAGCGGAAGAGCCCTTCTGGGAACGCTGGAAAAAAATGGAATCCGGGTCCAGGAGGTTTATCGATTTCAGAACAGGATGATCGCTAAAGGTGGCCATGTTTACTGGGATGTTTACTATCTTTTCGAAGAGATAAAAAAGGGCATAAGGAGATGCGTCCGTGAAAACAATGGCCCCGTCTTCGGTATTGGAATAGATACATGGGGGGTGGATTTTGGCTTGTTCGATAAAAAAGGCCATCTCATTTCACTTCCCTTTGCCTACAGGGACAAGCGCAACAAGAAAGCCATGGAGGAATTTTTAGAAAAAATACCCCCAAAACAGATCTATAATCTGACCGGGATACAGTTTCTTCAGTTTAATTCGCTGTTTCAGCTTCATGCTCTAAGGACTCAAAATCCTGAAATTATAGGGAAAGCCAAAGATCTTCTTTTTATGCCGGATATTTTTAATTATTTTCTCACTGGGGAGATGGCCACTGAGTTTTCCTATGCCACCACATCACAGCTTTTCAATCCCCGTAAAGACGGATGGGAGGATAAACTTTTTACGATTCTGGATGTGCCCGTACATCTGATGCAGGCTGTGGAAGAGGCTGGAAAGGTCCTCGGTCCTCTGAAGAAATCTGGGGTAATGCAGACAGGAGTGGCGCCTGTACCCGTGATACTGACGGCTACACACGATACAGCCTCGGCCGTGGCTGCCGCGCCGGCTCAGGGAAAAGATTGGGCTTTTATAAGTTCGGGCACCTGGTCCATTATGGGTATTGAATTAGACTCTCCCCTTATCAATAAGAAAAGTTACGAACTGAATTTCACCAATGAAGGAGGAATGGGACACAAGTTTAGACTATCCAAAAATATTACCGGATTGTGGCTGCTTCAGGAATGCAGGAAAAGATGGAGTGGGCGCCAAAACATTGAATACGGAGAGTTGATGCGAAAAGCGGATTCAGCTAAACCTTTCCGGTCTCTCATTAATCCTGACTGCCCCTTGTTTTTAAAACCGGCAGATATGACAGAAGCTATAAGTGATTTCTGCAAAAAAACAGGCCAGCCTCCTCCGGAGACTGTTTCTGAATTCGTCCGGTGTGTGCTGGAAAGCCTGGCATTTAAATACAAATATGTATTTGAGGAGCTTTGTTCTTTCTGCAGCAGGCAAATAAGCAAAGTCCACATCATAGGCGGCGGTTCCCGCAACAGGGTTCTCTGCCAGTATGCGGCTGACGCACTGGGCCTTCCTGTGATCTCAGGCCCTGCTGAAGCTACGTCTGTGGGCAACATCATGATACAGGCTTTGTCGGCCGGAAAGGTGGATTCCATAGAAAGGGCGAGGGATATGATTTCAGCCTCTTTTGACCTTCGGGTGTATAACCCGGCAGAGGGTGAAGAATGGGAGAAGAATTATGACCGTTTTCAAAAAATATGCAGGGAGAGCCACAAAGAGACAGAGTATCTTTAAAATACCTGGATTGTTCACAAATCAGGTAAGATGGATAGGAGACGGATATGAAATTTCAAAAAACAGAAAAGGCTTATAAGGAAGCTGTAGGAAAATACAGGGATATTGGTTCGGATACGGAAAAAGCTGTTGAAAAATTAAGGGACATTTCCATTTCCATTCACTGCTGGCAGGGAGATGATGTGGCCGGATTCGAAAAGCCCGGTGCTCAGCTTAAAGGAGGGGGCATTCAGGTCACAGGAAATTATCCGGGAAGGGCACGGACAGTGGATGAACTCCGTCAGGATTTGGAAAAAGTCTTTTCGCTTTTACCCGGAAGTCACAGACTGAACCTTCATGCCATTTATGGAGAGTTCGGAGACACCTTCATAGACAGGGATAAGATAGAGCCCGGCCACTTCAGAGGATGGATTCACTGGGCTAAAGACAAAGGACTTAAACTGGACTTTAACTGCACGTGTTTCTCTCATCCTTTAGCTGACGCCGGTTATACCCTGAGTTCCAAAGATGAAAATATACGTCAATTCTGGATGGAGCATGTCAAGAGATGCCGGCGGATTGGCTCGTTTATGGGGAGGGAGCTTGAAGATCCTTGTGTTCACAATATATGGATTCCGGACGGATCCAAGGACATCCCTGTGGATAGAAAAGGGCTCAGGGATCTGCTCAAAGAATCCCTGGATGAAATATTCAGAGAGGAGTATCCGGAAGAAGAGCTTAAAGACTCCCTGGAAAGCAAGCTTTTCGGAATCGGCAGCGAAGCATATGTGGTCGGGTCTCATGAGTTTTATCTGGGATACGCCCTGACTAAAAAAAAGATGATATGCCTTGATACAGGACACTTTCATCCCACAGAGAACATCGGAGATAAAATTTCGTCGGTGCTTCAGTTCTCAGATGAGATCCTTCTTCATGTCAGCCGCGGTGTCAGATGGGATAGCGACCATGTCGCTGTTTTGGATGACAGCACGCGATGTCTTTTTGAAGAAGTGGTCCGGGGCGGTTATCTGGATAGGGTGCACATGGCTCTTGATTTTTTTGATGCCAGTTTGAACCGTGTGGGAGCGTGGGTCATCGGGGCCAGGGCTGTTTTAAAAGCCGTTTTATCTGCTCTTCTTGAACCCAGAGAAAGGCTTTTGGAAGCGGAAAACAGGGGTGATTATTTTTCCCGGCTGGCACTTCTCGAAGAGCTTAAAACCATGCCTCTCGGGGCTGTATGGAACTATTTTTGTCTCCTGATGGATGTTCCTCCAGGACAGGAATACATAAAAGATATTGTCCGGTATGATACCGATATAAGCCGAAAAAGAGGCTGAAACTTTAAGCAGGGAAAAAAGGAAAAATTCAATAAACAATTGACATTTCCTTTTGTATAAGAAAAAATCCAAAGAGCAAAACTTTACTGCTTGATTGGGAGGATTCCATGGATCAAAGGGGAAATATCGAAATCAGGGCAGGATTCTTTCATAAATTTCTGAAATTGTTCACAGATATCCGTCCCGGGGAAGCGGGTACGGCTCTACTGCTGACCTTGAATATCTTCTTGATTTTTGGCGCTTATTACATCATAAAAATCGTGAGAGATTCATCCATTCTCACGGAGTGGGGACCTGAGACAAAAAGCTATCTTTACGGTGTTATCTCGATCCTGCTCATCTTTGTCATAAAGGCATTCAGTTCTATTTCATCAAAAGTCCCCCGCCAGAAACTCATAGCATGGGTCACTCTGTTTTTTATATCAAACCTGCTCATATTTTCCGTGCTGAATCTTTTTGGCATTCCCTTCAGCACTATCAGCATTATCTTTTTTGTTTGGGCCAGTATTTTCAATGTGGTGATTGTTGCGCAGTTCTGGGGTTTTGCCAATGATATCTATACGGAAGGAGCTGGAAAGCGTCTTTTTCCCATCATTGCCTTTGGAGCTACCTTTGGCGCTTTTGTTGGTTCTTATGCTTTCAAGCCCTTAGACAAATGGATGGGATTGTATCAACTTCTGCTGGTGTCTGCAGCTGTCCTGGGTTTTTGTATCTTTTTGACCTATATCATTCATAAAAGGGAGATCAAAGGAAAACATATAACTAAAGCTGATGAACCCCTGAAACAGGAATCTGTAGATAAAGAAAAACCCCTGGAAAAAGGAGGAGGATTCAAACTGGTTTTTAAAAAGCGCTATCTCCTTTATATTGCCCTTTTTGTTCTTCTGCTGAATCTTATCAACACTAATGGGGGGTACATTCTGGACCGGGTGATTAAAAACAGAGCCTTGGGATCTGTTCAGGCAGGAACAGCGGGAGGTCTTTCGGTCGAGCAGATCATAGGAAGTTTTTATTCGGATTTTTATATTGTTATGAACCTTTTGGCCATGTTTATCCAGCTGTTTTTGGTGTCTCGAATATTTAAGTGGTTTGGAGTCAGAACAGCTGTCTTTTTCCTCCCTTTTATTGCATTGGGAGGGTATTTTTTCATCAGCATGGGAGCTTCTCTGCTCATTGTCAAATGGATCAAAGCTGCGGAGAACGCAACGGATTACTCATTGATGAACACCACACGGCACGCACTCTTTCTTATTACTTCGAGGGAGGAGAAGTATAAGGCCAAGGCAGCTACAGATACCTTTTTTCACCGGGCGGGTGATGTCACCCACAGTTTGATCGTTTTCCTTTGGGCCCAGTTTATCGTGGTCGAAAGTTTTGCTAAATTCAACATCATTATGGCGTTAATCTGGATCGTTCTGGGATTTTTGATTGTGAGAGAGCATAAAAGAATATCATTGAAAAAAGCGCAGCCTCAGACAGCAGGACACGCTTCATAGCGGAGAAAAGTAAAATCACCTAAGGCATGATTTTTTGTGTTTCAATGAAGCGGATGATGATCATGACAGCTCCCAGCAGCATGAACATGATGCTTATGGCTTTGGCGAGTGTCTTTTCTTCGATCTGGTTAACGAACCGAGCCATGAGGGTTCCTCCGAAAACAGCGCTTATTCCGATGATTATTCCTGAAAGAGGTCTTATGTTTCCGTGCAGCGCAAATCCCACGGCCCCCGAGCTGGCGGTTATGGCCATAATAAGCACGGATGTTCCAATGGCTAGATGGAGGGGAAAATTCAGGACAAAGATAAGAAGTATCAATATGAATCCTCCTCCTCCTGCTCCCAGAAGTCCGGTTAAAATACCCACAATGAATCCCAAACACAAGGAAGTGATGGTTTTCTGTGCCGGAGTTTTGAATTTCAGGACTTTTTTGAATTTAACACCTATGATTTCTCTGTTTATCCCTTTCTTCCATATCACGAAACCCAGGATGATCATATAAACCCCAAAAATTCTCGCTAAGCCCAACTCCGGGATACTGTCTGAAAACCGTGCACCAAGTTGAGCGCCCAGAACAGAACTGACAGCTATCCATAGTCCTGACTTTATAGCGAGATTACCGTGTTTATAATAGGAGTAGGCAATGGCTGCCGGGGCTATGACATCCACCATCAGGCTTGTTCCTATACAGTCATGGATCGGATAATTCAGCAGCATGTTGAGCAGGGGGACCACAACCATAACTCCCGAGGAACCGGTCAGTCCTGTCAATATACCGGTGAATATCCCGATAAGAACCATTGTCACTATATTGATAGGAGTCATGTTGTTAGCTTTTTAAAGCCAATATTATACCAAAAAACTCTGATAAGAAAAGTTAGAATGTTTTATTTGACTTTAAGCACCACCACAGATTTTGCCGGAAGCACTAATTCCAGAGTGTCGTTTTTAAAAGCAGCGCCCTCGAATTTTGAAGGCTTGACCTCATTTTGGTTTTGGAACGTGTTGTGAGCTGTCATTTTGTCTGCAGTCAGGATCTGACCTGTAACGCTCTCTGCAGGGAGGCCTCTCAGCTCACATGTCAGGTGAATGGACTCAGTCGGATTGAGATTGCAGAGAGAGATGTGTATTTCTTTCTGGCTGTTTATCGAGGCAGATACACTTATCTGGGGGATGCTGCCGTCTTGAAATGTATACTCGGGACATTTCAAATCAAGGGGAAGAAGAGTGGCATCCTGATGGACTTTATACATGTCAAAAACATGATAGGTGGGCGTGAGGATCATTTGCTCTTCTTTTGTGAGCATGAGGGCTTGAAGCACATTGACGGTTTGAGCCAGGTTGGCCATTTTTACTCTTTCGCAGTGCTGATTGAATATATTCAGGGTTGCTCCGGCTACCAGAGCGTCACGGAGAGAGTTCTGCTGGTAGAGAAATCCCGGATTGGTGCCTGGTTCGACTTTATACCAGGTGCCCCATTCATCTATGATCATTCCCACTCTTTTACTGGGGTCATATTGATCCATGATGGTCGAATGCCTTGAGATCAGCTCATCGATAAACAGAGCTTTTTCCAAGGTTTCGAACCAGTCTTTTTCTTCGAATTCAGTAGCGGAATTTTTATTCCGCCATCCGCCGGGAACCGTATAATAATGAAGGCTCAAGCCGTTCATATACCACCCGGCTCTTTTCATAAGGACTTCTGTCCATTCATAATCTTCGCCGTTGCTTCCGCATGCGATTTTGTATATCCTGTTCCCGGAGTAGTTGCGGACATAGGTCTGGAACCTCCTGTAGACATCTGCGTAGTATTCGGGCCGCATGTTTCCGCCGCATCCCCAGTTTTCATTGCCAACACCGAAAAAGGGAAGCTTCCACGGCGTATCCTTCCCGTTTTTACGGCGAAGGTCCGCCATGGGGCTCTGTCCGTCAAAAGTGATGTATTCTATCCATTCTTTCATTTCTCTGACTGTTCCGCTGCCTACATTCCCGCAGATATAGGGTTCGCATCCTATCTGCTGGCAGAGGTCGAGAAATTCATGAGTACCGAAATGATTGTTTTCTGTAACGCCTCCCCAATGAGTGTTGACCAAAGCGGGCCGTTCGCTTGGAGGGCCTATCCCGTCTTTCCAGTGATACTCGTCCGCAAAACATCCTCCGGGCCACCGGAGAACCGGGACTTTGATTTTTTTCAGGGCTTCCACAATATCATTTCGGATCCCTCTGGTGTTTTTGATCTGACTGTCTTTTCCTTCCCAGTAACCTTCGTAAATGCATCGTCCCAGATGTTCCGAGAAGTGCCCGTAAATGTGTTTGCTGATTTTGAAATGACCCTGGTCTGCATTGATAAAAAGGGCGGCCTTGTTCGGCTTATTGTTTTGAGCAGTGCTGTTTGCTGTTAATGCTGCAAAAACGAAAATTAAAATGAAAATAGAGATTTTCTTTGACGAACTCATATCTTTTTCTCCTTCTTTGAAAGAATAGGACTTGTTATTGAGTTTATTTTAGGGAAAAGCGAAAAACAAGTAAAATGTTCATCAGATTTTTGTGGATTGATTTTTAATATATGGTAAAATCAAAAAAGCCTTTTGGAAAATAATGAAAAATTAAAGGAGCCGCCCATGAGAAAGTCTGTCTGTTTTTTGATGATTATAGTCTTTGCAGGGTTTGTTTTTTTGAACTCTGCTTGTCAAAGCAAGACGACCGGAGATTATTCCATAAAGCCGGTCCCTTTCACTCAGGTCGACATCAATGATGAGTTCTGGGCTTCCAGAATCGAGACCAACCGCCGCGTGACCATTCCTTATGCTTTTGAACAATGCGAAGAAACGGGGCGTATTGACAACTTCAGGATAGCTGCGGGAATAAAAAGCGGAGGATTCCAGACTGTCTATCCGTTTGATGATTCGGATGTGTATAAGATCATGGAAGGCGCATCCTATTCCCTTCAGGTCCATCCTGATCCCGAACTCGAAAAGTTTTTGGATGATCTGATATCCATAATAGGCAAGGCGCAGGAAGAAGACGGTTATCTTTATACGGCAAGGACCATTAATCCTGAAACGCCGGTTCGGTGGTGCGAAGGAGACCGGTGGTCAAATCTTTATTTAGGGCATGAGCTTTACAATGCCGGACATCTCTATGAAGCAGCCGTGGCTCATTACACAGCCACAGGAAAAAGGACGCTTCTGGATATCGCAGTGAAAAACGCAGATTTAGTGGCTGAAGTGTTTGGCCCTGATAAAAAAAGGGGGGCTCCGGGACACCAGGAAATAGAGATAGGCTTAGTGAAGCTGTACAGGGTTACCGGAGAAGAAAAATATCTTGATTTAGCCAAATTCTTCCTGGATGAACGCGGCCGCAGCGAACACCGGGAGCTTTACGGAACCTATTCCCAGGACCATAAGCCTGTGGTGGAACAGGAAGAGGCGGTAGGCCATGCGGTGAGGGCTGTTTATATGTATTCCGGGATGGCGGATGTGGCTACTCTGACCGGGAATTCCGAGTACATAGAGGCGATCGACCGTATATGGGAAGATGTGGTGTTCAAAAAGCTGTATATAACCGGAGGGATAGGGGCTACCGGAGCCGGCGAAGCTTTTGGAAAAGCCTACCACCTCCCTAACGCTACAGCTTACTCCGAAACCTGTGCGTCCATAGGAAATGCGCTCTGGAACTTCCGGATGTTCCTTCTTCATGGGGAAGGAAAATACATAGATGTGTTTGAGAGAGTGCTTTATAACGGGCTCATTTCAGGTGTTTCTCTTGAGGGTGACCTTTTCTTTTATCAAAATGTTTTGGAATCTCACGGTCAACACGAGAGGAGTCCCTGGTTCGCCTGCGCCTGCTGTCCCGGTAATATCTCAAGATTTATGCCATCTGTTCCGGGATATGTGTTTGCCGTAGACAAAGATAAGATCTATGTCAATCTCTTTACTTCCTGTGAAGCCCGGGCGGAGCTGAAGGGTCAGACTGTGAGAGTTGAGCAGAAAACCCGTTATCCATGGGAAGGTGATGTGACAGTCACTGTTTTTCCTGAGAAAGAGGAGAAATTTTCCATAGGGATAAGGATTCCGGGGTGGACCCAGAACAAACCTGTTCCCGGTGACCTATACCGCTTTAATAAAGAAAGTGAAGAAAAAGTCTCCCTTAAATTAAACGGAGAGGAAAAGACGCTCAAAACAGACAAAGGGTATGCCTTTATAGAAAGAGTATGGAAGAATGGAGATCAGATAGAGATTCACTTCCCCATGCCGGTAAGAAGAGTGTTAAGCAATGACAATATCACGGAGAATACAGGAAAAGCCAGCTTTCAGAAAGGCCCTATTGTCTTTTGTGCGGAATGGAAGGATAACAACGGACGGGTCAGCAATCTTGTTTTGTCTGATGATATTGAGCTCCGGTCAGCCCACAAACCTGACTTCTTTGACGGGATTTCTGTGATAGAAGCTGGGGCCCAGGGTCTTTATGAAGGTTCTGAAGGAGAGATTTTAAGCCGCGAACAGAATTTTACGGCCATCCCTTATTATTCCTGGGCGCACCGGGGAAAAGGAGAAATGATGGTCTGGCTGGCAAGCACCCAGGAAAAAGCCCGGCCTGTGCCTCAACCTACTCTGGCATCACAGAGCCAGGTAACCGTATCAGGGGATAAGGACGGATTTTCTGTCAACGACCAGAGGGAGCCTATCAGTTCGAACGACCGTTCACTTCCCTATCTTCACTGGTGGCCCGATAAAGGAACCAAAGAATGGGTCCAGCTTGACTTGCAGCAGACGGAAACAATATCTCAGGTCGACGTGTACTGGTTTGATGATACAGGACGCGGTGAATGCCGGATTCCCGAGTCATGGGGAGTCCTGGTCAAAAAACAGGGAAGGTGGGAGCCGGTGGAGAACCAAACTCCCTGTGAGGTGAAGAAGGATCAATACAATGCGGTTGCCTTCAGACCGGTTGAGACTGATGCCCTGCGAGTGGAGCTTAAGTGCCAGCCCGATTATTCAGCGGGAATTTTGGAAATAAAGGTCAAATAAAAAAGACATTTAACCTGGATAATTCACAAGTCGAGGTTACTGCAGATGCGAGGCACAGGGTGCGAAGCTGTGGTCCTTCACCGCGAGTACCCTGTAACGAAGCAGATGCCGTGAGATCGGCTTGCCTGAAAGGTAAAAAAATGGCGATTAAAATGAAAGTAAAAAC
>Ga0207752_1001219_pt1 | contig 11963 bp, 6 predicted proteins | sample Pon2CUnioCityCA_6_FD_187272 | JGI IMG/M metagenome (GOLD analysis project Ga0207752, IMG submission 187272) | Marine sediment microbial community from Union City, CA, USA - Pond 2C Sediment 2 (SPAdes) | ecosystem: Environmental > Aquatic > Marine > Intertidal zone > Salt pond sediment ... | reverse complement strand
CTGGAAATATTTGATAGAGAGACACCTGCCATCCAACTATACCGGGTTATAGAGCCGGCGGATATCTACGAGCACCTTGGGAGTAAGGCGCCCAATCCCAATCCCCCCAGCCATGGCAAGCTGCCGGAGAACAGCATGATACAGTTGCGGGATGAGATGGGAGATTGGCTGCTGGTGCGGCCCTTGATCGGAAACCTGAGCGAGCAGGTTGGCTGGGTGGAGAAGAAAAACATCAAGGTGCTTTCATCCGGAAAGATGAAGACCAATACCGAAGTACAGCTTTTCGTTGACAACCACGGTCCGCCGCTCAGGCAGCTTTCGATTGGCCGGTTGGACCCGGACGCGCAGGTCCGCATCCAGGTTGAGCAGGGATCCTGGGCGCTGCTCGCTAACCCTGTGATGGACACACCTCAGCGGTGGATTGAGGGATGGGTTTTACGGGAGCGGTTGGAGGAGATAGAATGATTTGGAGACAGAAGTGGCCAGGTGGTTATTGATTATGGGTTGATGAAATCCAGCATAATTTCTGCCACCCGTGCATGTTGTTCGTCTAAGCTCATGGAGGCCACAACATCACCCTTTTGGGGGCCATAATCGCCAAATTGAGCATGGTTTGCACCTTCTATTCCGATAAATATAGTGTCTGCTGGTAACAGGTGCCTTTTGTCATTAAAGTTATCGGTATTTGGAAAATTATCCGTGGTGCCAAAAATAGAAATTGCTGAAATGGTATTATCTGACAAATCAGAACTATCGGGGGGATAGGAATCCCACAATGCGATCGCATCTATTTTTTCCGGGTTGTTCTCCGCAAAAATAGCTGCAGATGCGCCACCCAGGGAATGTCCAGCAAGCATCCAGGTCGTAATTTGCGGGTAAGCCTTAATCACGGCCTTGGCAGCGCCTGTATTTAAAATAGCCAGGTTTAATGGCATGGGCGTGACAATTACCAACACACCTTCTTCCGCGATTTGATGCAAAATGGGTGCATAGGCGCTTGGCTCAACCAGGCCGCCCGGGTAAAAAATCAACCCGGTTTCCGTCTGCTCGACGGGGTCAAATACAATCCATTTGTCTTGTGTAACGGTTACCCCGTCCGTGGATTCAAGTGCCGACAATGCAACCGTTCTTGCAGGGTAGGTTCCTGTTTTTGACCAAATCAGCATCCCCAGGACGCCAATCACGATTATTGCTATAAGACCAATTACCAAGTATTTTATGATTTTCTTTACGTTCATACTGGCTCCCAAGTTGATAGCTCCTAGATTCGCCGGCCGCGCAGAATCAGCGCCAGGGGCTTGTTCCCGAGGCTGCGTAGGCCTGGCTTTTCACGCAACACCTTTTCCGTCACATAGACATCGCTTTTATCCCATTCAAAACCGGCTTCGCTCAACAGTCGCTCGTATTTGCGCAATCGCCGTGGCGCGACCGGTAATCTCAGCCCGCCGGCGCCAGGCATGGTTAAAGTGCCAAATTTATTCCTTTTAAGCTGATTCCTGCGATCCAGACTGGCGATAAATTGCGGATGGGTGATCGTTATCAGCAATAAACCGGCCGGTCGAAGCACCCGCCCGCATTCGCCGAGCGCCCTGCGCAGCCCCGCCGTCGAAATCTCGTTGAAGATCATATCGTAGTAAGCCATCACAAATGTAAGTATTAAAACGACTCTTTTTGGCTCCCCATCCGTATTAAATAGTAGATACCGGGAACATTCCGGTATTTACAAGACGAAACCATGAGCTAAAGGAGATTTAGAACCATGAAAAAATCTACCAAAATCATCAGTCTGAGCCTGTCTGGCCTGTTGGTGATCGGGCTGCTGCTCTCGACGGCCATCGGTACCCTGGCGGCGCCAGAAACTGTGACCGGACTGCTGGCAACCGGCGCCACGACCGATTGGACGGTCAACGGCGAGCCTGTTGTCCTTGATGCGGGCACGGCATGCAATAATGTTACCGCATGTTCCGCATTAGCAGCCGGCATGTTGGTAACCGTCGTGAAAGACGACGCCACGAACATTGCCTCTTCGATCACCGTGCTGGGGGAGGCGGCAAACGCCACTGCCAGCGGCGAAGTGGCAACCTTCACACCTTCTCTGCTGACCCTGGCGGATACAAGCTCGTTCATCATTGGTAGTTACACCGCGTTGCCCGGTTTCGATGTGTTAACCGGCGATACAGTCGATGTCACATATAAACCGTCCGTAGACTCTGCGACAACCGGAAATTTTGCCATTGCGATCGAAGTCGTATCCAGCACAGCCCCCCACACCTTCGAGGGGACCATCACCGCCTTGGCGGATGGCAATACGACCTGGACGGTTCAAGATGACCAGGGCAATACCTACGTTTTCAACGTCAGTGCAGACCTGTGGCCTCTGGTCTTCGGCGTGGGAGATCGAGTGGAGCTAACCTTCACGCTTGTAGATGGCGAATTCATCGCCTCAGCCCTGCAGGTGCAGGAGACGGTTGTTCCGGTCAAGACCGAGTCGGAGCGCTGCTCGAATGATAAGTCCAACCACCCAGCGCTCGCCAAACTGGCGGCCAGATATTTCGCCGCCTTACCTGAGGGCTCTGCCTATGCATCCGCAGAAGAGCTGCAAGCGGACCTGGTCGATTACTTCTGCAAAGGCTTCGGCGTCGGCGAGATCGGGCTGGCTTTCAGGTACTCAGCCCAGAGCGAATATACTGCGCAAATGCTGCTCGCGCTGCGAGCGCAGGGCTCAGGTTGGGGCCAACTGAAGAAATTGGCCAAGACCACGCCGAAAATCGAAGAAAGCACGACGTTAGACGAACCGGCTATGTCTCAGGCGACGCAGGGCAATCCCAACAAGCCCGATAAACAACCGAAATCCAGCCAACCGGACAATCCCGGCAATTCCGGCCAGCATGGCAAACCGGACAATCCCGGCAAATCCGGCCAACATGGCAAAAAGTAAGCTCCTAACGTTTTGGGTGTTATAACAAGCTCACATAAGCATTGCTACAGTGAGTATTAACCCAGAGGCCTTCAGGATTTTCCTGAAGGCCTCTGCTGCTTAGCCTCTACCCATTCACCTGCCCAACGGTAACTCTCTCAATCCTTCCATCCGCCTAGCGGCTTAGCCCTCCGCTAGCAGGATCATAGGGATCGTCCCCGGAGTAGTTTTCAGCCATCCGGTGTCGGGTCTGGCCGCTGGTAACGGGCAGGATTTCTTCACTCCCGGCTGCATCCGCCGGATTGTTGAGTTCATTGTTTTTCACAGCCGGGTCGTAGATGTCATCGCCGCTGTAGGATCCACCGCCTGATGGGACAGCCCGGGTTGGGGCGTCTTGCTGGGCCGTTGACTGCGGCGATGTGGCTGGTTGGTTTACCGTCATCACCGCTGTTCCGCAACCTGTAAGTAGGACCGCAATCAAGATCATGAGATATAACGCTCGCCTGGTCATTTTTCCTCCTTCTATAAACCTGATAAATAGAACCGGTGATATACTAAATACATTAAGAACTTGTGCCGGGTCTTTCGTCTTGTTCTTCTAGCTTACCTAAAGATAGGTACAAAATCACCCTCCTGACAGGAGGGTTGGGGGGATGGAAACAGGCGGGGGTTGACATCAACCGCGAATGCGCCTTCCGCCATCTGAACCATTTGAGGTCACGATGCCATCTGAGCAACCCCAGGATACCAACCCGATCATCCCTGAACCGCTCACCCAACGCGAGTTGGAAATTCTGGAGCTTTATGCTGCCGGCTACAACAACCCGCAGGCAGCCGAACAGCTTTTCCTGGCCGAATCGACCATCAAGTGGTATGCACGCCAGATCTATGGAAAACTGGGAGTGAACGATCGCCAGTCGGCGGTCAGCAAAGCCTACAACCTGGGTTTCCTGGCGCCCGCGCATACTTTCGACAGCCTGCCGGCGGCGCTTACCCCGTTGATTGGCCGCTCTGATGAACTCCGGACCGTTCCGCGCGAGCTGCTGAACCCGAAATGCCGCCTGCTGACGATTAGCGGGCCGGGAGGCATTGGCAAGACCCGCCTGGCCCAACAAGCGGCGCTCAACCTGGCCAGCCAGCAGCCAGCCAGGTTCCAGGATGGCATCTATTTTGTGCCTCTGACGTCTATCTCCAGCCTGACAACCGCCATCGCCAGCGCGCTTAAGTTAGATTCCAGCGCAGGTTTTGAAAGCCAGTTTCAGCAAATCCTGGCCTACCTGCGCCGTAAACGCCTGCTGATTCTGCTCGACAATTTCGACGCATTTGTCGGCAGTCCGGATGCGGCCCGGCTGGTGGAACTACTTGCCGCTGACAGTGGTGTCAAGCTGCTGGTCACCTCACAGGTCCGCCTCGATCTTCCCGGTGAACAGGTTTTTCCGCTCGGCGGCCTGGAGTTCCCGCCGGAAGAAGAAATACCGGTCGAGCAGGCCATTGGCTATGGCAGCATCGAGTTATTCCTGCACGCTGCCCGGCGAATGCAGCCGGCTTTTCAACTCGCCCCGCAGAACCTGGAAGCAGTGGTACGAATCTGCCGGCTTTTGGAAGGGTCGCCCCTGGGCATCGAGTTGGCCGCTGCCTGGAGCGGCGTTTTATCGCCGCCAGAAATCCAGGCCGAAGTGGAAGCCAGCCTGGATTTCCTGGCGACATCCAGGCTGGCTGTGCCCGACCGCCAGCGTAGTTTGCGGGCGGTGTTTGATTCTTCCTGGAAGATGCTGGACGAGGCTGGTCGCATCGCGGCCAAACGACTGGCTGCCTTTCAGGGTGGTTTCGATATTTCCGCCGCCCGCCAGATCGCTGGCCTATCTCCCCAGGATCTAATGAATCTGGTCAATAAATCCTGGATTCAGCGCGATTCTTCCGGTCGCTTCCTTTTCTACGACTCTTTGAAAAAATATGTGCAGGAAATAGCCACCAGGGAAGCCAGTTGGGAGATGATCTGCCAGGAACACAGCGCTTACTTCAGTGCTCTGGCAAGCAGGCAAGGTCCCCGGCTGCATTCGGCGGAGTTCCGGGAAGCTTTCGAAAAGCTACGCGCCGAACAGGATAACCTGCGAGCCGCCTGGTATTGGGCCGTCCGCAGGCACAACTGGGACCTGGTCGCACAGGCTATTTCCGGTATCGGAGCCTATTTCAAACGCTACGGCCCCTTCTCGGAAGGGGAAGCACTTTGTTCGCTGGCGGTTGCGGAAATCCTCGCATCCTCCTCGCAGAGGGAGGACTGTCTTCGAGCGCATTTGCTTGGCTGGCAGGCAGCTTTCACACGCGACCCGCAGGCAGCCGCCCGCTTATTGGAGCAGGCCCAAACTTTCCTGGAACGGGCCTCAAAACGAGATGAACCGGACTGCCGCCGGGTGCAGGCCTTTATCTGGCATCAAACCGGGCAGATGCTGGCCTGGAAGGATCCAGCTCAAGCCATTGGACTGTTTGAGCAGAGCCTGGAATGTTATCAAGAGCTGGGGGATGAACAGTCTGTAGCTGAGTTAATGACCGCTCTCGGTGAGGCCAACCGCATGATCGTGAAGATCGATGCTGCCCAGTCCTGGCTGGAGACTGCCCTGGATATCCAAAACAGAATTGGTGACTTCTTCTTTGCCGCCAAATCCCTGACTTTATTAGGATTGGTGGCGACAGGCTATGGAAGATTCGAAAAAGCCAAACAGCTCCATGAAGAGAGCCTGGCATATTACCATAGGCTTGGGTCACACCTCGGTTTGGCTGATATTCTCTTCGTCATGGCATATTCTCTTGCTTGGAATGGAGAATGGGAAAAAGCTGAACAGCATGCCCGCCAGAGCATTGTGGAATTTGCCCTCACCGGTTATGAAGGTCCTTTTCTCGCCACTGCGTATTTGGCGCTCGCCTATGTTTTGATCGCTCGGGGCAAGTATTCACGCGCGCGTTCCGCAGCGCTTGAAGGACTCAGCTTGGCACAGCAGTACGGTAACCTGCAGCAAATCGCTATTGCTAATTTAGAGCTGGGAAGATTGGAACTTAGGGATGGCCGGTACGCACCGGCGCACCAGAATTTTTTGGAGAGTTTTCGGGTCTTCTCGGAACTGCAGCACCGGGTCATGGTTCCCCCACTGGCATATTTGGCAGTTCTCAGCCTCAATCGTGACGAGCCACAGAGAGCTCGCCGTGAACTCATCCAGGCAGTTGGTCTGGCAATTGAATATGGGGACATTCAGACTGCAATTGCTGTTCTCCCACCTGCCATCCTGTATCTAAACCGGGCGGGCCATTCCGAACTGGCCGTTGAACTCTTCCGGTTTGCCAGGTTGTTTCCTGATTGGAAAGATCACCGCTGGTTTCTGGAACTGTGCAGGGCGGAACTTGAGGTGCAGGGCCAGCGCCAGCCCACTGATGAAAGCGGACGGCTATCCGAGGCCGAACGGGCCGAGTTGGTGATGGAAAAGCTGAAAAATCTTGGCTCGTTTTTGGAACGGTCCCATTCCTGATGGTGCGAGCGCCTTCAGTTTTGGATTCGTAACGACGCCCTGAGGGGGCGTCGCCTGCGCGCGTCCCCCTACATCCCTTCGTCCACTAGATAGGACCCTAGCTTGCGCACCAAAACGTCAAGGAAGAAGCCTGCGAACATCTATGCTGGCTTTGCTCGTAGATTGTGTTGCCGTTAAATAACCAGCCAGAAGAGCAGTCTGCTCTTCTGGCTGGCGAACACAAAAGTAGAATCTCGCTCGGTTAGGGTACGAATTCAAAAGAACCCACGTCACAGCCGGCACCTTGAGGCCGCAGCACGCCTCGCTGGTCGCTCGTTGGGCAGATGGCAGCATCCGCCGTATCGATCGCCGGGCTTCCTGCCAGCAGGGCATGCGTCCAGGTGGGTCCGCCGTTATCTGCCAGATCACCAAGCTGGACGTCTGCGACAACCTGATCGGAAGCGCCTGCAAAACAAGTTCCATCTGTGAAGACGTTATTGTGATCTGATTTCAGGGTGACCGCTCCAGCCCCCCAAGGGGCGAAGATGCAGTTGTCCACCGCACCGGAGATAATGCTATTGGCTAAGGTAAGCGAGGCGCTTGCATCCGTGAAGGTGCCGACAAATACGTCGGCAGGCGCCCCGGCCGGTGAGGTGTTACCGGCGACGGTAACATGGGTTAGCTTAACCACGCCGTCCGTGACAAATAACGCCCCACCATACCACCCCGTGGCGGTATTGCCGCTGATGGTGCTGTTGGTAATCTCAGCATTTCCGAGAGAGCGCAATCCGCCGCCCACGTCGTTGGAAATGTTGCCGCTGATCGTGCTGTTCAGGATGGTTGTGGTGCTGTTGAAGAAAGCGTACACGCCCCCACCAGACCAGCCGGCGGTGTTGTTCGCCACGCTGCTGTTGAACAGGTTTAGTACCGCTCCCTCCCCATTGTAAATACCGCCGCCTCCTTGCCAGAAGTCACCGGCGTCGGTCGCCATGGTGTTGTTGGTGACCCGAACGTGATCCAGGGTCAGATTTCCATTGTTTAGAATTCCTCCAGCCAACTGCCATCCAAATCCATCGGCAATGGTCAGGTTGCTCAGGGTGGCGCTGCCATCGGGATCGACGATCAAAACTCGATCCATGTTGCCGCCGCTCAGGACAATTCCCGGGGCTGCAGAACCATCGATGGAAACCTGCTTGCCGGACACGACCAGCGGGCCGGAAGCGAGAGTTATCGTCTCTCCAGCCAGGCCGGCCTCGAAGTCGACGCTACCACCCGAGGCGACGATGTCGAGTGCCTGGCGCAGGGAGCCTGCACCGCTGTCGTTGGTGTTCATCACCGTGACGAGTGATGGCTGCATTAATCTTACCTGGTCCAAAAGCAGGGATCCAGTATGCATCCCATTTTCCGGAAGCCTGAAACCGTAGCCCCAAACTTCATGCAGGCCAAGCCCATCGTCTGGTGCACCCTCAGGTTGTACCGCGCTGCGGGTAAAACTGCTGAACGGTACTTCGACGATCTGCCAGCCGGAGAAATTATCTGTGAAGGTGGTTTCAAAACGTTCGGCTGTATCCGGTCCCTGGTACACTCTCACGTAGTCCACCGCCATCGTCTGCGGGAAATTCGTGTCAGGACCGACAGGCCCGCCGAAGTTACCGCCTACCGCCACATTCATCAGCAGGAAAACCGGATCGTTGAAGACCCACTGGTTAGGATCGATGTCGGCCGGAGTCGCGCTGTGGTAGAGCATGCCATCCACATACCACTGGATCAGATCGGGTTCCCACTCGATCGTAAAGAGATGGAAATCGTTGTAAACCGGTTCACCAAAATCATACTTATTCCCATAGCTGGCGCCTCCCGAGTATCCCGGGCCATGGATCGTGCCGAAGATCTCGTTGGGCAAACGCCCTACAAATTCCATGAAATCGATCTCACCCGTCTGAGGCCAACCGACCCGGTCGAAGTCTGTCCCCAAGCTCCAGAAAGCCGGCCACAGACCGGCTCCCTGGGGGACTTGGATACGTGCTTCGATGCGCCCATAAGCGAACTCGGCTTTTTGTTTTGAGATCAGCCGGGCTGAGCTGTACTCGCAAGCGCCGTAATAACATTGATAGCTCCCATCTGCCTCCCGGGTTGTGATCACCAGGTTGCCCTGGCCGTCCGTGGCAGCGTTTTCGGTGGCGTCGGTGTAGTATTGCAATTCGGCGTTGCCCCAGCCGGGGTTGCCGTTCACCGTCCCGTCGCCGATCTCATGCGTCCAGGAAGCTGGATCCGGAGGTGTGCCGGCGGGATCGTTGAACTCGTCGCTCCAGACAAGATCCCACCCTGCAGGTCCAGGATCAGGTGCGCGGTTATCAAGTAGTTCAACAGTGATGGTATCCCCGGTGTTTTTTCCGTAAAACCAGAATTTCAACCCATCCGAGACGCGCCAGTCCTGGCCCAAGGCAAATGCGCGCCCAAAGCTGGCATCTGAACCGCCACCCGTGATGGGTTGCCCAGCATAGGTCCAGCCATTGAAGGGCACAACGGCGGAGTCACAGGACAATCCAGTCTCTTCGAAACGGAAATGGAATACCAGGTCAATATCTCCATCCCCATCCGCATCTTCTTCATGACGGCGGGCTTCCCCTGTCTTATCCGTGTGATACTCAGTGGCCTTCCCCATCCTAACCGTGGTATGGTCCACCGTTGTGGCGTCAAAATCCGAGGTTGTAAGCAAAACGACCGGGACGACGCCATCCCCCTGGTTGCAAACCCGGCCCTGGATATCAATATCGACCTGTAAGGGTACCTTCGCCTGGAGCACATGCTCGTAGGCCCCCTGGTCAGGAAGGGCAAGTTCATCGCCCGCTTGAATTTCAGGGTTATCCAGAATTACGTTATGCGAGGCTTCCCAGAGATAAGGGAACTGCTCGAAATCATCCAGCAAGGCCGGGTCATAGGGGTCATTGTCCACAATCGTTCCAGATGCCTGCAGGATGAAGCCGGGGGCGACATCCACGGGGTTGGATAGGCGCAGAATGACCCGTTTATCACCTGTGTATTTATGATTGTCAAAGGTCTCCAGGGGAAAACTTAATTGACTTGGTCCCCCGTTTTCGAAAGTGAGGCTACCTGACACGGGTGTGTAATCCCGTCCAGGGGTTGCGCTACCCGGTTCTATTGCATAATTCACGGAAACCTGGGCCGGGTCGTCTGCATTCATCGGCCGGTTCAGTTTGACAAGCATGTTTCCGGTGCTCCCCTCGCTCACGTCATAATTGTTCGCTGCGAAAGTGACTGCCAGTTCCGGGATCTCAGCCGTACCGAATAGACCCACTTCGTCCATGTAGTTCGTAAAAGGCTGGCCTGCATTAAAGACTCCAAACGCCCATCCATGCACCTCGGTCAGATTAAATCCATCGTTCGGTGCGCCATTGCCGACTTCTTTGCGGTGGAAGTCTGCAAAGGGAATCTCGAAGTACTGCCATCCCGAAAAATCATCCGGGATGTCGATGGAGAAACGTTCTGCATCGTCCGTCGTTGAGCCAGGATTGCGATTATCCAGGATGTCGACAAAAAGCACGCTGCCCGTATGATTTCCATATAGCCAAAAACTGAAGCCTGTAAAACCACTCCAATCTTGGGAGATCCAGGTGTCCACAGCTTCATTCTCGAAAGCATGCACGATACCCGCGTAGCCAGCGCTGTTGTTGACATTGGTATCCACCTGCAAAACAAGATTGTCCGCCGTGAATCCAGGAACTTGAGCAGGCGGTGCATCGGTCGTGCTGATCGCCACCGAGCTGTTCGGATCATTGAAGGTTAAGAACCCGATGCTAATACCATTTGGATCCGTGCCAGCCGGTAAGCCGGACTCGAAATCATCAACAATCGCTGCTTCGGGAGCCAGGTCACCCATGTAGGGACTGCTGGCGGCGCCGGCCTGCATACTCGGTACAGTCACGACAACGCTGATCAAGATCACAAGAATCAGCCAGGGAGTAAATCTTTTATACATGCTGTGCTCCTTCCTTTGAAATAATCTGGAAAACGAAAACAGAATCGCTCCTCACCACAATTAAGCAAGACCATATCCAATTGGGAACAGGGGAGCATTGTCGCCTGTTCCCTTTTTCCAATCCTTTTGGTTGAGTTGGGATAGCGAGCGCGGCCAGTTGTAGGGCAGTTTACCCGTTGGTGGATAATCCCCGAAGAGCACGTCCGTGATTCCCAGCCCTTCCGTCCCGGGCAGCCAGGCCGCAACCCATGCATCCGCCAGGGATAGCTGCTCGGTAATGATCAATGGGCGCCCCGAGAAAAGTATCACCACTAAGCGCTGGCATCGAGAGCGGAGGCGCTTAATCAGATCGACCTCATCCGCGCTCAGTGTTAAATCTGCTCGATCCCCCAGCCCTTCTGCATAGGGTTGTTCGTGCAAACAAACGATGCCCACCTCAGCTTGAACCAGATCGTCAACGACTCCCGATTCGTCAAAATGCAGGTTTGTATTGGTCGAGATTGTTCGGCGTACAGCTTGCAAAAACGAGGTTCCTGGCGTGATGTTCCCATTTCCACCTTGCCATTCGATGGTCCAGCCGCCGCATTGAAGGCCGATATTGTCCGCAGCCGGGCCGGCAAGAAGGATATTCGCAACGTCTTTCGCAAGCGGCAGCGTCTGGCCGTCATTCTTCAATACGACCAGTGATTTTCGGACAGCCTCCCGAGCCAGAAGGCGATGGTTCTCATTGCCGAGAGAGTCCGGTCTGGGTTCAAGCTCACATTTTCGTTCAAATAGACCGAGTTCAAACTTTACGGTCAAAATGCGGCGTACGGCATCATCAATTCGGGATATAGCTACGTCACCGGTCTCTACAGCTTGCTTAAGAGCTGAAATAAAGCGTTGGTACTTAAACGGCGCCATAACCATATCCAATCCGGCATTGATCGAGGTCACAACACATTGACCATAATCTGGGGAAAGTTGGTCGATGGCCTGCCAATCTGAGACCAAGAAGCCGCTGAAACCAAGTTCTCCTTTTAGAATATCGGTCAACAAGTGGTGATGGCTGTGCATTTTGGTCCCATTCCAACTGCTGAATGAAACCATAATGCTGCGAGCCCCAGCCTTGATCGCTGCAATATAAGGAGTTAAGTGAATCTTGCGCAGCTCGGATTCGCTGATCCGGGTGTCCCCCTGGTCAATCTTGTAGTTCTGGGTAACCGCTTGTTGATTATTCGTTATCCACTCATATTCTCGGGTTGTTCCCCAGGTAGTCCCACCGTCACCGGCAAAATGCTTCGGGCATGCCAGGTTGGTGCCTGGAGAACCCAAACCTCGCTCGCTTTGCAGCCCGTATACATACGCCGCACCCAACTCAGCTACCAGTTCTGTGTCCTCGCTAAATCCCTCATACGTTCGCCCCCAGCGGATATCTTGGGGTACAGCCACACAGGGTGCAAAGTTCCAATATACCCCTGTGGCGCTCGTTTCCAGGGCTGTCGCTCGACCGATGCGCTTAACCAGGTCGGGATCTCGGGTTGCTCCTAGACCAATATTGTGCGGAAAT
>Ga0207752_1001218_pt1 | contig 11963 bp, 7 predicted proteins | sample Pon2CUnioCityCA_6_FD_187272 | JGI IMG/M metagenome (GOLD analysis project Ga0207752, IMG submission 187272) | Marine sediment microbial community from Union City, CA, USA - Pond 2C Sediment 2 (SPAdes) | ecosystem: Environmental > Aquatic > Marine > Intertidal zone > Salt pond sediment ... | reverse complement strand
TACCTTCGGCCAGGGTACGACGTTTGAGCTCTTCCAGCGAAACCGGCATTCCCCTTCTGGAGATTTGTGCCATTGTACCTGAGGCGACCACAGCTGGCAAGTCCACATCGTAAAACCGTGAAACTCCTTGTCTCCCTTCACTACGCCCCGTGCCAAGGACCGATTCTACGTTCAGGGAGCGGCCCTTCAGTTTGAGGCAGGTAGTTGCAGATCACTTTTCCAACCGATGCGAAACCCACGGCGGTTGTCGGCCTGTGCTGTTTTCTCGCCGTAAACCGGCACGGTGAGTGCCTCACACCTGGGTGGCTCTTCTACCTCAGGATTGAAATGTGCGTCCTGGCGCTTGCTTGCAGTTTATGGGCAAACAGCATATAATTATTATCGATCATCATACGAGGGAGTGGACATATGCCTGCTGAGCTGATCGTGTCTGGTGGGAAAGAAGACGAGGATTCATTCTTCGACCAGGGAACAAATTCAATGGCGGATATGCTTGACCGTTATCTGTCCTGCCAAAGCCTTGAGCGCGGACAGATCGTTTCAGGAACCGTGGTTCGCGTCAGCCCCAGCGAGATCATTGTGGATGTCGGAGCAAAGTGCGAGGGCATCGTGTCAAAAGACGACTTGGCCAAGATGTCACAGGCCGAGCGCGATGCGATCCGTGCAGGCGACGAAGTGCCTGTCTATGTGGTCAATCCAGAAGACGACAGCGGCAACATCATTCTCTCTCTTTCTCGGGCCCAGATAGATCGTGACTGGGGCGAAGCGCAGCGTCTCCTCGAAAGCCAGGAGACTATCGAGAAACGTGTCGCCGGCTGCAACAAGGGCGGTGTAATCGTATATATGGGGAAACTACGCGGGTTCGTGCCAGGCTCACAGTTGGCAGCCTCCCGAGCTGCCCAATATCCATACACCGACACGAACAGCAACGATCGCTGGGCAGCGTTGATCGGTGAGACGCTACCACTCAAGCTCATCGAGGTTGATCAGAAACGCAATCGGTTGATCCTCTCTGAGCGGGCCGCGTTGCGCGACTGGCGCAAGAGCCAGCGTCAGAGACTGTTTCATGAACTGACCGAAGGAGATGTGCGTCAAGGCCGGGTCGTCAATCTGACCGACTTCGGTGCCTTCGTCGACCTGGGAGGCATTGATGGATTGGTGCACCTATCCGAACTATCCTGGAAGCGGGTCTCCCACCCGCGTGAAGTCGTGGAGGTAGGACAAGAAGTCGAAGTCTACGTAATCGGAGTGGATCGCGAACGACAGCGAGTGGCCTTGAGCATCAAGCGCTTGCAGCCTGACCCCTGGAGCTCCATCGAGGAACGGTATCAAGAGGGACAACTGATCGAAGCAACCATCACCCGACTCACCAAGTGGGGCGCGTTTGCCAGGATTGTCGGCGACGAGGCAATAGAAGGACTGATCCACATATCAGAATTGGACGAGGGGCCGGTTGTTCATCCTCGAGATGTCGTTCAGCCAGGGCAGGCCCTCACGCTCCGCGTGATAGACGTTGACTCCACCCGCCACCGTATGGCCCTGAGTCTCAAGCAGGCTGCTCAAGACGAATATATGGATCGGGACTGGAAGGAAATACTCGCGGCCGATCAGCCTGACCTTGAGAGTCCGCTCTCGGCCGCGCTATCTGAGACAATGAACCATTCAAAGAACACAGGTCTCCCGGAAGCAGGGCATTGACACGAGACGAAAATCGTGTGCCCTCGTAGACCGCATAGACAGAGTAAGTAATAGCTATGGATAAGTTAATGAGATTCTTTACCGATGGGGCTCGGCGAGCACTGAAGTCGGCCCAACAAGAGGCCGAGCGGATGCACCAAGCGGAAATCGGCACAGAGCACCTCTTGCTGGGGCTTATGAGAGAAAACGGCGGATTCGCCAGTCGAGTGTTGCGCGAACTCGGCCTGCAATCCGGCGACGTACAACACTGGGTCGAGCGACTCAGTACCGGCCACCGGCGATCGCCGCTGTTGAACATGGACCTCGATCTATCGCCTCGCACCAAGAGAGCACTGGAACTGGCCGGGGACGAGGCTAAGCGCCGAGGCGATCCTAGAATAGACACACACCATATCCTGTTGGGACTTGTGCGCCAGGGCGACGGTACTGCGTTGGAGGTTCTTGACCAACTGGGCGTCACAGGTGACCAAATCCGCCGTTCCACAGAGCAGATAATTCAACGACAGCTGGTCTTCAGTGGGAAAGAACGGCGCAAGTCTGCTAAGACCTCGCTGATCGACGAACTGGCAATCGACCTGACCGCCTTGGCTGAACAACACAAACTGGATCCAGTCATCGGGCGAGAGCAAGAGATTGAGCGTGTGATTCAGATCTTGGCCCGGCGGACGAAGAACAACCCTGCACTGATTGGCGAGCCCGGGGTGGGCAAGACAGCCATCGTCGAGGGGCTGGCACAGCGCATCGTCTCCGGCGAGACGCCTGGGCCGTTGCTGGATAAGCGCGTCCTCCAACTGGATGTCGGTTCGCTGGTCGCCGGGACTATGTACCGAGGGCAGTTTGAAGAACGCCTCAAGAAAGTGATCACCGAACTCAGGAACTCTAGCAGCATCCTGTTCATTGATGAGGTGCACATGCTCGTCGGGGCCGGGTCAGCCGGGTCTTCTGTAGACGCGGCCAATATCCTCAAGCCGGCACTAGGCCGGGGTGAATTGCAGTGCATCGGTGCAACCACACTGGAGGAATACCGGAAGCATATCGAGTCTGACTCCGCGCTAGAGCGGCGCTTCCAGCCGATTACTGTGGAGGAACCATCCGTTGAGGAGACGATTGAGATCCTGCGGGGCATCCGCTCAGCGTACGAGAAACACCACGGGCTGCGTATCAGCGACGAGGCATTGGAAGCCGCAGCCAAGCTTTCAGCTCGTTACATCTCCGACCGCTACCTACCGGACAAGGCGATTGACGTAGTAGATGAGAGTGCTTCCCGCGTGCGGATGTATAAGGCTCCCTACGCCAGGAACCTACGCGAGCTATTCGCCAAGCTGAAGGTTGTCCAGCGGACCAAGGAGAGAGCAATCGAGGACCGTCGTTATGAGGACGCCGCCCCACTGCGAGACCAAGAGCTGGATTTGCAGGAGCAGCTCGAGAGCCTGCGTGCTAGCTGGGATGCCGAAGACGGAGTCGTCGTCGGCCCAGAGGACGCCGCAGAGGTGGTCTCGATGTGGACAGGCATCCCCTTGACTCAGTTGCACAGCGATGAGACAGAGCGCCTGCTGCATATGGAGAAAGATCTGCACCAGCGTATCGTGGGCCAGGACGAGGCTATCTCGATGGTCGCCAAGGCAGTACGCCGGGCACGGGCAGGGCTCAAGGATCCCCGCCGGCCGATCGGGTCTTTCATCTTCCTCGGCCCCACAGGGGTGGGCAAGACGGAGCTGTCCAAAGCGCTGGCGGAGTTTATGTTCGGCAGCGAGGACGCGCTGCTGCAGCTAGACATGTCCGAGTTCATGGAACGTCACACAGTGGCCCGACTGGTTGGAGCGCCGCCGGGGTACGTGGGCTACGACGACGCCGGGCAGCTAACCGAGGCCATACGTCGCCGCCCCTTCTCCATCGTCGTCTTCGACGAAGTCGAAAAGGCACACCCCGAGGCCTTCAACATGTTGTTGCAGATTATGGAAGAAGGCAACCTGTCCGACGCCCGGGGACACAAGGTGGATTTCCGCAACACGATCATCATCATGACATCAAATATCGGCGCGGAGATGATCAGGCGGGAGACAGGCCTGGGCTTTGCTATCGTCCGGGACGAGGAAGCAGACGCCAAGCGCAAATACGAGGATATGCGCAAGAATCTGCTGGAGGAACTGAAACGCACCTTCCGCCCCGAATTCCTCAACCGGGTAGACAGCATTATCGTATTCCACGCGCTCACCCAGAAAGATATCTCCCAGATCGTAGGTCTGGAGCTGAACAAAGTGCGCTTGCGGCTGGAAGAATATGATATAGATCTGGAAGCAACAGAAGCTGCCAAGACTCTGCTGGCCGAGGAAGGATACAGCGAGGAGTATGGTGCCAGGCCGCTGCGGCGGGTCATTCAGCATCGGATCGAGGATGCGCTCTCCGACGCAATACTGGCGGGGAAATTCACGGCTGGGGATATGGTGTTGGTCGACATCGAGGAAGACGAATTCGTGCTCCTTCACGCAGAAAAGCGGGAACCAGAACGCTCGACGGAACTGGTCCTCGCTTGATTAAGTTGGCGGAAGACTTCGGAAGTCTCCAGTCAAGCGTTTCGATAGCGGAATCAGCTTGAAATCGCCTCAAGACTGTCGGGGGAGAGTACTCTTGAGACTTCCGAAGTCTTGTCTAACTATTCGACTGGTGGCTGTTTCATTTGATAGACTGCCTCCACCCGTGGCACGATAGCGTGCCAATCGTACCATTGCTCGACGAAGGCTCGTGCCGCCCGACCCAGTTTGGCCCGCCGCTCCGGCGCGCGCAAGAGTTCCACCACTGCAGCGGCAAAATCCCCCGCTGCGTCCGCCAGCATCAACTCGTGTCCGTCTCGGACCGGATACCCTTCCGCCCCCAGGCGCGTGGCGACCACCGCTTTATCCATGGCCATTGCCTCCAACAGCTTGAGTCGCGTCCCACCCCCGATCCGCAGCGGCGCGACGTATACCGACGCCTGCGCGATATAGGGACGCACATCCTCCACCCAACCTGTCAGCACGACCGCCGGGTCACGCCGCAGCTTGTCCAGCCGTCGGTGGGGCCGCTGCCCAACGACGAACAAGCGTGCCTGCGACACTTGGGCACGCACCAGCGGGAGCACCCTCCGCGCAAACCATAACATTGCGTCCACGTTGGGCCGGAAGTCCATCGTCCCCGTGAAGACCAATGCATTCTGTGGAATCTGGAGCTCCGCGCTCGGGCTCTCGGCGCGATACGCCTGCGTGTCGACCCCGTTGGGGACAACGGTCACATCCAGTCCTGGCACCAGGTCTTGCAGGGCCACGGCGTCCGCTTCAGAAACAGCCAACACTTTGTCAGCCCGACGGCAGACTTGCGCTTCGTAGCGACGCAGCCGCCGCCACTGCACAAAGGAGTAAAGCGCGCCGGGCCAGTGAGCAGGAGCACGCAGGTCCGTGAGGAAGGCCCGCCGTTGAAGCAGGTACTCGCAGTTGAGGTTGTCAAAAACGACCAGAGGGCGCGGCTGCGCGGTCGCGTTCCCGATGACGCCGAGATACGGCGCCATCTCGATCCCACCAACGTGCACCACGTCAAATGACTCCCGCGCCAGCCATTCTGCCAGCCGCCGGGCGTAGACCTCCGACGCCAGCCGCAGTGCCATATCGGGTTGGCGCGTCGCGAGCAGGCTGTGCAGTCGATCGCGAAACGTGCGCATGGGAGCCGGCACTGTTTCGATCCGACAGGCCGCCTGAAGGGGGTGAGCCGCTTGGAGGCGGCTATCCGGCTCCGGTGACCGCCCTGGGGAGAGGAACGAGAGCACCGCTAGCTCGTGCCGGGCCGCCAGACCGGAGATCAGCCCCCAGTTGCGCAGCGCTGCCCCTTGCCGGGGCGGATACGGCACCTGAGGTGTCAGAAATAGGATCTTCATACTGCGCTTCCTAACGCTTGATCACTTCCCAGTACACGGCCAGCGTCGCCTGGGCAGTGCGCTCCCACGTGAAACGCCCGGCCCGCGCCAGGCCCAGCCTTCGCATCTTTGCCCGCAGCGGCTCGTCTGTCAGCACGCGCGCCAACGCCTGAGCGATGTCGTCCGGATCGTCGGGATCCACCAGAAGCCCAGCCTCGCCCACCACCTCCGGCAGCGAGGCCCGGTCCGCGACCACCACCGGCGTGCCACAAGCCATCGCCTCTAGCGCCGGCAGTCCGAACCCCTCATAGAACGACGGGGTCACCAACATGCCAGCTGCGTTGTACATCCCCGGCAGGTCAGCATCCGGTACATCGTGGAGAAAGCGCACATGTCCCGCTAGATGTAGCGTCTCCACGCGCTCGAATACCTCGTCGTACAGCCAGCCTTTGCCGCCGATCAGCACCAGCGGCGCCATCGTCACCTGTGTGTCGAGCAACCAGCGGTAGGCTTGCAACAAGCCCGGAAGGTTCTTGCGCGGCTCCAGCGTCCCTACGAACAACACGTACCCCAGCTCCAGTTCGTACCTCGCGGCGACACGCTGAACGTCGGCCTCTGCCAGCGGGCGGAATGCCGGATCGGCAGCCAGGTGGACGACGGTGACTTTACTGACAGGCACGTCCAACAGCGAGATCAGATCAGACTTGGTGGCGTGCGAATCGGCCAGGATATGATCGGCGTGACGCACCGCCCATTCGATCTGCTGGTTGTAGTAGCAGCGGCTCTCGGCCGTGAGGAACTGCGGGTAATGGAGGAAGTTCAGATCGTGCACAGTGATCACCGACCGACGGGTGCCCAACGCAGGGGGGATGAAATCGACAGTGTGGAGCAAGTCGAGCCCCAGCCGTGCCACCTCGAAGCCCAACGCCCAGCGCTCCAACCGGTGATGCGAAGGGGTCCAGCAGGCAACAGGGTGAAGGTTTCTTCCTGCCAATGGGGGAGGGCGGCCCTTGCGGCTATGCAGGACGTAGTAGTCTGTGTCTACGTCGAGCAGAGCCAACGCATCGAGCAGGTGCAGGACATAATTGCGAATCCCGCCCCGGGCGTAGTGGGCAATACGGGCATCAATTCCGATACGCATAGAAGCTTCCGATCCGCGGCCATTATAGCGAACCCCCGCTGCCTGTCAACCGTTGCCTGTGAGGTAGAACAATGATATAATCATCTGCACCTCGTCAATATGAAGGGAAGCCGGATGCCAGCGCCGACGCCGACGCCGACGCCGACTGCAGACAGTCGGGCAGACAGTGCCGACCACAGACGGTCAGGGGCAGACAGTTGGGGGCGGTCGGCAGCGGCACGAGACCACTCAGGGGGTGCGAGGATGGCTATGGACACAACTCAGGCGATGGACCTGACGCAGGCAATGCAGACGATCAGGTGGTTGGACGAAGAGCGCCGCAAGGACAAAGCCACAATTGCTGCTTTGGAGGAACAGGCGCAGACCCACGAGCAGCAACTGGCTCAACAGGCCGCTCAGGTCCAGGAATTGCAGACCTCGTTGGCAGGCGTCCGGGGCGTATTATCTCAAGTGACCGACTTCCGACAGCTCATCTCGAACTACAGGGATGAGCTGGTCCTTCAGATGGATCAGCGCGAGGAGACGCGGCGGAAAGAACAGGCCGAGTCCGATCGGCTGCGTCGGATGGAGTACGAGACGCTGACCACCAACTTGAACAGGTTGGAGAAGGAAATGCGCGTTCTGCCCCAATATGACGAGGAATTGAACGCGCGCCGGGCTGAGACTCAGCGGCTGAACGAGGCTATCCAGCGCCTCGATACCGCCGTAGCCGACCTGGGCCAACGCTCCGATGAACGCGTGAAATCCGTCACTTACTTGGAGGAGCAGCGCCGCGCCGACAACCGCCGCATCTCCGATCTGGAACAGGACTCGACTGATCTACACAGAAGACTCGAGACCCTGAATAAGAAGCTGCCTCTCCTCGAGGACACGCTCCGCAAGCAGACCACACGCATCGAGGAAGCCATCCAGGAGACGAAGAAGTACGAAAAGCCCATCGAGGAACTGCGCATCTCCGACTTCCAGCGTGAGCAGAAGATGAAGCAGTATCTCGATCAGGGTGAGCAGGTAGCCCGCGAGATGGAGCGAATACGGACGCAGACACAGGGCTTCCTCGAACAGCAACAATTGGTCAAGCGGGCGCTGGAAAAGCAGGAGCGCTTCCAGGCCCGGCTGGAAAAGCGGCAAAATGAGGTGACTGAGATGCAGCGGGTGTCTGAGGATCGGCTCAGGCGGCAGTGGGAGGAGTGGCAGGACGAGCAAGACAAGCAACAGAAGAAACGGGATGTCGTCACTGGGGAACGCTGGCGCCAACAGGGACAGACCAACGACGAGCACTCGAAACGCCTGAACGCACTGCATTCGGCAGCCAATCTGCACCGCACTCAACTGGACACGCTGTGGGAAACCCGCCGGTCCGACGCCACCAATCTGCTCCAGGCCGCCCAGGACATATATGAGGCGCTGGTTGGACCGATTGACGAACAACTGACCGCCCTACGCAGCGAGCAGGAGGAGTAGCAATATGCACGTCATCGGTACCGCCGGGCACGTAGACCACGGCAAGTCCACCCTCGTACACGCCCTCACGGGCATTGACCCCGATCGGCTTCGCGAGGAGAAGGAACGAGAAATGACGCTAGACCTGGGCTTCGCCTGGGTGACGCTCCCCAGTGGCGAACCGGTCGGCATCGTGGACGTACCCGGACACCGAGACTTCATCGAGAACATGCTGGCGGGCGTGGGGGGGATCGAGGCAGCGCTCTTTGTCGTCGCTGCCGACGAAGGCGTGATGCCGCAGACCAGGGAGCACCTGGCAATCCTCGACCTGCTGGGAGTCAGCACGGGAGTCGTCGCTCTGACCAAAGCGGACCTGGCCGAAAGTGAGGAGTGGATTGAGTTGGTCGCCGCCGATGTATCTGAGACACTGGAGGGGACGGCGCTGGAGGGCGCGCCGATCGTCACCGTCTCCGCCCGCACCGGGCAGGGCCTTGACGAACTGCGGGCTGCGCTGGACCAGGTGGTAGCCCAGGTTGAATCTCGCCCCGACCGGGGCCGACCCCGGCTGCCGGTAGACCGCGTCTTTACCATCAGCGGCTTCGGCACCGTCGTGACCGGGACCCTCGTCGATGGCAGCTTCGCTGTGGGACAGGAGGTCGAGATACTGCCCCGTGCGCTCAAGGCTCGCGTGCGGGGCCTGCAGACCCACAAACAGAAGGTCGAACGGGCCGTACCAGGCAGCCGCGTGGCCATCAATCTCAGCGGTGTCAGCAAGGCTGATCTCGCGCGCGGCAATGTCGTCGCTTCGCCTGGCTGGCTGGGCTCCACCGTGCTGGCAGACGTGCGCCTGCATTACCTGCCCGACGCCCAGCGCCCGCTGCGCCACAACACTCAACTTAAATTCTTCTCCGGCGCGGCCGAGGTCATGGCCCGCGTGCGTCTCCTGGGTCAGGACAAACTGCCGCCCGGTCAATCGGGCTGGGCCCAATTGCGGCTCCGAGAGCGGGTAGCGCTGGTCAAGGGAGACCGCTTCATCGTCCGTATCCCCTCTCCCCCAGCGACGGTGGGCGGCGGCGTCATCGTCGACCCTCATCCCGGCCGCAGGCATCGTCGCTTCCGCCCCCAGGTAATCGCGCGCCTGGAGACGCTGAGCCAGGGTACCCCTGCCGAGATTTTGCTCCAGGCTCTCGAACAGCGCGGCCCCACGTCCGCTCGTGATTTGCTGTCCGCCAGCCAGGTGAGCGATGCTCCCCAGGCACTCGCCCAACTGCTGGAAGAAGGTCAGGCAGTGCTGCTCGACGCGCCGTATGACACCCAGGAATTATCAACCAGCAATGGGGTGCTCGCGGCCCGTGCCTGGTGGTCGTCGCTGACCGACCGCATCGCGCACGACCTCTCTGTCTATCACCGGCAGTTCCCATTGCGAACCGGGATGCCCCGCGAAGCTCTGCGCAGCGGTCTCAAGCTGCAAGCGAAGGTCTTCAACGCTGTGATGGCCCGCGCTGCCGCCGAGGGGCTGGTCGCAGACGAGGGGGCAACCGTCCGGCTTCCCTCGCACGCCGTGACACTCAACCCCGACCAGCAGCGCCGAGTAGATGCGCTGCTGGTCGACTTCCGCCGTCAGCCCTTCACCACCCCCTCATTCAAGAACAGCGTTGCCGCAGTGGGTGAAGAGGTGCTGGGGGTACTGATCGATCGCGGCAACCTGGTCCAGGTCTCCCCAGATGTCCTGTTCCTACCCGAGACCTACGAGGACATGGTGTCCCGCGTCCGCGCGTATATCCAGCGCGAAGGGAGCATCACTCTGGCCCAGGCACGCGATCTGTTCGAGACCAGCCGCAAATACGCCCAGGCACTTCTGGAGCACCTGGACGAAATTGGGGTCACGAAACGGGTGGGGGACAAGCGGATGCTGCGATAGGGAGAGCCAACACGTAACACGCGCTACCCCGTATTGCGTCCTCCGTCTTGTTCTTGCCGGTTGCGCCACCACTGCTCCAGTCGATCGATGATCTCCCGCTCATAGCCGTGCCCTTTGGGCCGAAACCAACCACCCTCAGTTCCATCCGGCAGGTAGCGCTGCTCGACAAATCCCTCAGGGTGCGCGTGGGGGTATCTGTATCCCTCGTGCTCACCCATCGTCTGCTTGTAGTGCTCGCGCAGCGCGCCACGGAAGACGTCGCTCTTGTCGCGGAGGTAAACCGGCACAGGTCCGGCGCCATGCTCCTCAATCTCTGCCAATGCTCCCCAGTAGGCTCCCACTGAGTTTGACTTGGGAGCTGTCGCCAGGTACAGCGTCGCCAGGGCCAGGTGATATTGCCCCTCGGGCAGCCCTACCCATTCGAAAGCCTGGGCACACGCGTTGACGACCACGATCCCATTGGGATCGGCCAGCCCGATATCCTCCGCCGCGAGGATATAGAGCCGGCGCAGGATGAAGCGCGGGGATTCGCCAGCGGCCACCATCTTGGCCAGCCAGAAAAGGGCGGCGTCAGGGTCGCTGCCGCGGACCGACTTGATGAAAGCAGAGATCGTATCGTAGTGCTGATCACCGGTCTTGTCATAGCGCAGCGCGCGCTGCTGGATCGAATCCTCGGCTACCCTCAATGTGATGTGGATGACGCCTCCGTCATCAGGGGGCGTGCTTTCCATGGCCAATTCCAGTGCGTTGAGGGCATCGCGGGCATCGCCACCCGCCACGTGCACGAGGTGAGCCAGCGCCTCGTCGCTGATCCGGGCATCGCGATCGCCATAGCCTCGTTGGGCGTTATCAAGAGCACGCTGCAGAATGGTCGTCACCTCGTCGTCAGCCAGGGGCTTGAACCGGAAGACCCGGGAGCGGGAGACAAGGGGCCCGATGACCTCGAAGTACGGGTTTTCTGTCGTGGCGCCGATGAGCACGATGGTGCCGTCCTCGACGTGGGGCAGAAGAGCATCCTGCTGGGCTCGGTTCCAGCGATGGATCTCGTCGACGAGCAGGATGGTGCGCCGACCGTACATCCCACGCCGGTCTTTGGCCTCCTTGATGACGCGCCTCAAATCGGCTACACCGGCCAGCACGGCGCTGATTGTCTCGAAGTGGCTGGCTGTCGTATTGGCGACGATCGTGGCCAGCGTGGTCTTGCCGGTGCCCGGCGGCCCCCAGAAGATCAGCGAAGAAAACAATCGGTCAGCCACGATTGCTCGGCGCAACAGTCTCCCGTCGCCGACGATGTGTTCCTGCCCAACGAACTCATCCAGCGTCCGAGGGCGCACGCGCGCCGCCAGAGGTGCCTCGCAGCGAATCTGTTCCTGTCGGCTATGCTCAAACAGATCCATCGTCGAGATCACTCTTTGAGGTCATTCAGGGAACAACAAAAAAGGTGTAGGTCTCCGCAATCTGTGCTGCCAGCGGCGCGAGAACCTGCGGGAAGAGTCCGAGCCCAACGCATGCCAGAATCGCTACGGCCACGACTCCCGCCGTCAACCATCCGTCAGAGGGACCTAGTGAGACAACGCTCTGGTCTTCGGGGCGGGGACGTGCCAGAAGTGCGGACAGTCCGCGCCACACACCGACGATCACACCCAGTCCCGCCAAGAGAACGACCAACGCAGTGCCTGGGCTTGAGCGGGCCAGCGCACGACACAGGGCCCACCGCCAGACAAAACCCGCGCTGACCGGCAGCCCCGCCGCCGAAAGCCCGCCAAACACCAACGCCGCTGTGCTCCACGGTGCCTGGCGTCCGAGGCCCCGCAGCGAATCGATAGCGCCGGTGCCGCCGCTGCACACCCGAAAACCACTGAGCCCCGCTGACATAAGAA